>Ga0265338_10009953_pt1 | contig 11240 bp, 9 predicted proteins | sample 42126metaG_FD_193579 | JGI IMG/M metagenome (GOLD analysis project Ga0265338, IMG submission 193579) | Rhizosphere microbial communities from Carex aquatilis grown in University of Washington, Seatle, WA, United States - 4-21-26 metaG | ecosystem: Host-associated > Plants > Roots > Rhizosphere >... | reverse complement strand
GAACCCGGCACGGGGCCGGTCATCCGCGATAACCGGCGGATCGACCCAGTGACCGGGCAGCCAAGAAGGGGCAAGCACGCGGCTTCCCAGCCGGCCGGCACCGCTGGTGCCGGCCGGCCGGGGGGGCCGGGTACCCGGCACGTCAGGGAGGGGGAAGAGGTGACGAGCCAGCCGGACGAGGCTATCCCGTCTGAGAGCGCAGCCGCCGCGGCGGCCGCGCCGGCCGCCGCGGCCGCCCCGGCCGCGAGCAGCCAGCTGCAGAACCAGCTAGCGGAGCGAACGGCCGACCTGCAGCGACTGCAGGCAGAGTACGCCAACTACCGCAAGCGGGTCGACCGGGACCGGGCCACGGTGCGCGAGCACTCGGTGGCCGCCGCCCTGTCCGAGCTGCTGCCGGTGCTTGACGCGATCGGCCAGGCCCGTGAGCACGGCGAGCTGTCCGGCGGCTTCAAGTCGGTGGCCGACTCGCTGCAAGCGGCGGTGGGCAAGCTCGGGCTGGTCAGCTACGGCCAGCGCGGCGACGCCTTCGACCCGAAGATTCACGAGGCGCTGACGCACACCTACTCGGCTGACGTGGCGGAAGACACCTGCGTGGAGATCTTCCAGCCGGGCTACAAGGTAGGCGAGCGGATTCTGCGGCCAGCCCGCGTCGCGGTCGCTGCCCCAGCCACCGGGCCAGACGGAAGCGGCAACGCCGCCGGGTGGCCCACCGGAGAAGAGAACAACTAAGCAGCCCAGCGAGGCCAGATGAGCGCGAAGGACTACCAGAAGGACTACTACAAGGCGCTGGGCGTTGCCAAGACCGCGACGGCCGCCGAGATCAAGAAGTCCTACCGCGAGCTCGCGCGGAAGTACCACCCCGACGCGAACAAGGGGAGCGCTGACGCCGAGGAACGCTTCAAGGAGATCACCGAGGCGTACAACGTGCTGTCGGATGAGAAGCAGCGCAAGGAGTACGACGAAGCGCGGTCGACGTTCGGCGGGTTCCGCGTGCCTACCGGCACGCGGCCCGGCCAGGGCGGTGCGCCGTTCGACCTCGGCGATCTCTTCGGCGGGGGCAGCGACGGGCTCGGTGACGTGCTCGGCGGGATCTTCCGCAACCGCAGCGGCGGCGGCCCGGCCAGCAACCGGGCCAGGCGCGGGGCGGACGTGGAAACCGAGACCGCGCTGTCCTTCGGTGACGCCATCGACGGGGCGACCGTGTCGCTCCGGCTGACTGGCGAGGGCCCCTGCCCGGTGTGCGGCGGTACCGGCGCCAAGTCCGGCACCGTGCCCAAGGTCTGCCCGGACTGCCACGGCACCGGGCAGCAGTCACGCAACCTGGGCGGGTTCGGTCTGGCCGAGCCGTGCAAGACGTGCCGCGGCCGGGGCCTCGTAGTCGAGGACCCGTGCCCGGCCTGCAGCGGCAGCGGTCGCGCGATGAGCTCGCGGACCATCCAGGCGCGCATCCCGGCCGGGGTGGCGGACGGGCAGCGGATCCGGCTGCCGGGCAAGGGCGCTCCGGGCGAGCACGGCGGCAAGGCGGGCGACCTGTACGTCCGGGTGCACGTCAAGCCGCATGAGGTGTTCGCCCGCAGCGGCGACAACCTGACGGTGACCGTGCCGGTCAGCATCACCGAGCTGGCGCTCGGAGCCGACATCAAGGTGCCGACGCACCGCGGCCCGGCCGTCACCGTGCGGGTCAAGCCCGGCTCGGCCAACGGAACGGTGATTCGCGTCCCCGGCCGCGGTGTCCGCAAGAAGGACGGGACCATGGGCGACCTGCGCGCGACCCTCGAGGTCACGGTGCCGCAGGAGCTGAACAAGAAGGCCAAGTCCGCGCTCGAGGACCTCCGCATCGCCACCGAGGGCACCGACCCGCGGGAGGAACTGCTCCGCCGGGCACGGCAGAGTGACTAAGGAAACACCCGGGGCAACTGAGTTTTCCCCGGATTTACAGCAGGAAGGAAGGAGATGACATGAACAGCCCATACGACATGTCGGACGACATGCCCGTGTATGTCATCTCCGTGGCCGCGAGCTTGTCCGGCATGCATCCGCAGACGCTGCGCGGCTACGAGAGGGTCGGCCTGGTGACGCCACGGCGCACGTCAGGCGGCGGCCGCCGCTACTCGATGCGGGACATCCTCGCCCTGCGCGAGATCCAGCGGCTCTCGCAGGACGAGGGAGTCAACCTCTCCGGCATCAAGCGCATCCTCGACCTGGAGCGCGAGCTCGAGCGGACCCGGCTGACAGCGGCGGAGCTGCAGGCCGAGGTGTCGGTGCTGCGGAACGAGCTGGAGTCCACCCGCGCGGTGGCGGCCCGGCTGGCCGAGCTGCGCCGCGCGCAGACCGTCGACCCGGCCGCCGCCCTGGTGCCGGTCCGGTCAACCACCCGGGTGACCTTCTGGCACGGGACCACCCAGCCACAGCCGCAGCCGCACGGCCCCGCCAAGGCGGAGCAGCGCGAAGCGGCCGAGTAACAAAAGTTAATACCGATCACGGGGATCGATAATCATGGACGACAAGCTAACCAGAAAGAGCCAGGAGGCAATCTCGGCGGCGATCCGCCAGGCTGCCTCGGACGGCAACCCGCAGGTGGAGCCGGTTCACCTGCTCGCCGCGCTACTGCAGCAGGCCGACGGCACCGCCCGGCCGCTGCTGGAGGCGGCGGGCGCGGACCTGGACCGGGTGCGCACAGAGGCGGCGGCGCTGCAGCGGAAGCTCCCGCAGACCCGCGGCGCGACCGCCAGCGCGCCGGAGACTTCCCGGCCGCTGCTGTCCGTCATCAACACCGCCGCCAGCCTGGCGCGGGACATGGGTGACGAGTACATCTCGACCGAGCACCTGCTGGTCGGGCTGGCGACCGGGAGCGGCCCGCTGGCCGCCGCGCTGCAGCGTACGGGAGCTACCCCGGACGCCCTGACCAGTGCCTTCACCAAGGTGCGGGGCAGCGCGCGGGTGACCAGCGAGGACCCGGAGTCCACCTACCAGGCGCTGGAGAAGTTCGGCGTCGACCTCACCCAGCTGGCCCGGGACGGCAAGCTCGACCCGGTGATCGGCCGGGACTCCGAGATCCGGCGGGTCATCCAGGTGCTGTCCAGGCGGACGAAGAACAACCCGGTGCTGATCGGCGAGCCCGGCGTCGGCAAGACGGCCGTCGTGGAGGGCCTCGCCCAGCGCATCGTGGCCGGAGACGTGCCTGAGTCGCTCCGCGGCAAGACGCTCATCTCCCTCGACCTGGGCAGCATGGTGGCCGGCGCGAAGTACCGGGGCGAGTTCGAGGAGCGGCTCAAGGCCGTGCTCAACGAGATCAAGGCCAGTGCGGGCCAGGTGATCACGTTCATCGACGAGCTGCACACCGTGGTCGGCGCGGGGCGCGCCGACGGCGCGATGGACGCGGGCAACATGCTCAAGCCGATGCTGGCCCGCGGCGAGCTGCGCATGGTCGGCGCCACCACGCTGGATGAGTACCGCGAGCGGATCGAGAAGGACCCCGCCCTGGAGCGCCGGTTCCAGCAGGTGCTGGTGGGCGAGCCCTCGGTGGAGGACACGATCGCGATCCTGCGCGGGCTCAGCGGCCGCTACGAGGCGCACCACCAGGTGCAGATCTCGGACGCGGCGCTGGTCGCGGCGGCCACGCTGTCCGACCGGTACATCACCGCCAGGTTCCTGCCCGACAAGGCCATCGACCTGGTGGACGAGGCCGCGTCCCGGCTGCGGATGGAGATCGACTCCTCCCCGGTCGAGATCGACCAGCTGCGCCGCGCGGTTGACCGGATGAAGATGGAGGAGCTGGCGCTCTCCCGCGAGTCCGACGCCGCCAGCAAGGACCGGCTAGAGAAGCTGCGGGCCGACCTGGCCGACCGGCAGGAGCAGCTTACCGGGCTGACCGCCCGCTGGGAGCAGGAGAAGTCCGGGCTCAACCGGGCGGGCGAGCTGAAGAAGAAGCTGGACGACGCCAAGACCCAGCTCGAGCGGGCGCAGCGGGACGGGGACCTGGAGACGGCCTCCCGGCTGCTCTACGGCGAGATCCCGGCCCTCGACGCGGAGATCGCCGAGGCCGCTGCCGCCAGCGACCGCGAGGAGCAGGGCGCCGAGGGCGGTATTCCCGCCGCCGAGCCGATGGTCAAGGAAGAAGTCGGCCCGGACGACGTGGCTGACGTGGTGTCGGCCTGGACCGGCATCCCGGCCGGACGGCTGCTCGAAGGCGAGACCGGCAAGCTGCTGCGGATGGAATCCGAGCTCGGCACGCGGGTGATCGGCCAGGCCAGCGCGGTGCAGGCGGTGTCGGACGCGGTGCGCCGGGCCCGGGCGGGCGTGTCCGACCCGGACCGGCCGACCGGATCCTTCCTGTTCCTCGGGCCGACCGGAGTCGGCAAGACCGAGCTGGCGAAGGCCCTGGCCGAGTTCCTGTTCGATGACGAGCGGGCGATGATCCGCATCGACATGAGCGAGTACAGCGAGAAGCACTCGGTCGCGCGGCTGGTCGGCGCGCCGCCCGGCTACGTCGGCTACGAGGAGGGCGGGCAGCTCACCGAGGCGGTGCGGCGACGGCCCTACTGCGTTGTGCTGCTGGACGAGGTGGAGAAGGCCCACCCCGAGGTGTTCGACGTGCTGCTGCAGGTGCTCGACGACGGGCGGCTGACCGACGGGCAGGGACGGACGGTGGACTTCCGCAACACCATCCTCATCCTCACCTCCAACCTCGGGTCCGCGTTCATCGCCGATCCCGCCCTTGACGAGCGGGCCAAGCACGAGGCGGTGATGAACGCGGTGCGCGCCTCGTTCAAGCCGGAGTTCCTCAACCGGCTGGACGACGTGATCATCTTCGACGCGCTGTCCACCGCGGAGCTGACCCGGATCGTGGACATCCAGGTGGCCCGGCTCGGCCGGCGGCTGGCCGCCCGGCGGCTCATCCTGACGGTGACGCCCGCCGCCAGGGACTGGCTGGCCCTCACCGGGTTCGACCCGGTTTACGGGGCACGGCCGCTGCGGCGGCTGGTGCAGTCGGCGATCGGCGACAAGCTGGCCAAGGGGCTGCTCACTGGCGCCATCAGCGACGGGGACGAGGTGCAGGTTGACCTCGACCCGGGCGCGGACGAGCTGACCGTCAAGGCGGCGGCGCGGGTCCCGGCCCGGGCGGCCAGCTAACCGCGGCCGCCTAGCAGGAACGCCGAAAGCGGCGGGCGCCCGGGCGCCCGCCGCTTTCGCATGACCAGAGCCGGTCAGCCCCGGGGGTGGCTCGTGTCCAGCATGTGGTCGTAGTCGTCCTCGTCGAAGCCAAGGTCGACCCGGATCCGGTAGCGCAGCCGGAGCAGCAGTTGCAGTTCGGCGTCGTCGCCAAGCTGGATGCAGCGCTCGACGCCGATCGTGGCCCACTCGAGCGCGCCCGGCAGGTTGCCCTCCTCGGTGAACAGCTCCGCCAGGAGGTCACAGGTACGCGGGGTCACCGCGTCGCGGTCCGCGGTAAGCGCGGACAGCAGCACCTGGGCCTCATCGCCGCGTTCGAGGTCCATGAGCGCGCGGGCCAGGTGAACCCGCGGATCGGCGAAGGTGACCCCGCCGTCATCGATCGCGGCCGAGAACTCATCCGCCGCCCGCTGCGGGTCGTCGGCGCTCATCCACTGCTCGCCGGCCCGCAGGTGGAACTCGGCCCGCAGGCCGGGCTCAGCCCCCTGCGCCAGTTCGCTCATGCGGGAAGCGGCCCGCACGTGATTACCGGTACGTGCCGCCTGGAACTCGATCTCGTCGAAGTCTTCGACGTTCGCCACTCTACCCACGTTACCCTAGCGGCCCTTCTCAATTCCTACTGATTTACCCGGCCTGCCGTCGCGCGAGGCGCACTTGCGAGGCTTTCGGTTTCTTGTCTCGTCTTGGTCACGGCGCGGTCGCCGGTTAGCGGCGAGCACGCTCGAGCGCGTCCCAGAAGCCGCGGCGCAGCGCGTGCCGGACCTCGTCGTGCAGCAGGAAGTCGATCGGCAGGGTTGATCCCTGCAGCAGCCGGGCCTCCAGGTCCGACGGCATCCGGGGCTTACGCGCCAGCACCGCCTCCAGCCACAGGGCGGGAGCGTCGCGGGCGACCGATTCGCCGAACGCCTGCCCCTCCTCGTGCGCCGACTGCACCGCGTCCGCGAGCGAGGGCCCGGCTCCAGCCACACCGCCGCCGTACCCGCCCGGGGCGACCAGGCCGATCGGCCCCGCCGGGCCGCTGATGTCCGGCTGGCCGCCGGGGACCGGGCCCACCTGGCCCGGCTGGCCGCCCGGGCCGAATCCCTGGCCCCCCGACGGGCCTGGCCCGCCCGGGCCGGCCAGGCCGATCGGCCCGCTCGCGGCGGAGAAGGCCGGACGCGGGCCGCCGCTTACGGTGCTTGCGCTTGCGGGGCCGCCGTAAGCGGAAGCGCCGCGGGCTCCCGCGTAGCCCATGCCGTTCGGCTCTCCGGCCGGCACCACGGGGGCGGCCGGAGCGGCCGGCAGGACCGGCTGCCCGCCGGTCGGCTGGCCGGCCGCGTGCTGGCCCGCGGCGGGCTGGCTGACGGCCGGGAGCTGGCTGCTGAGCGGCTGGCCGAACCCGGCATCGCTGCCGAACCCGCCCGCGGGCCCGCCGGCCGGCCCGGGCCCGGGCGCCACGGTCGGCTGGGACGGGGCGGGGGCGGGGGGCAGGCCAAGGGGCGGCTGCCCCGGTCCCTGCCCGGTGCCACGGGCCGGCAACCGCCGGACCTGCGCCGACCCACCAGGGGCGGAGCCGGCCGGAACTGAGGCCGGCACCGGCTGGAGCCGGTCGCCGCGGTCGCCCCGGTTGCCGGAGAAGGACTCGCGGTACACGCCGTCCCGCTGGTGCTGCCCGCGGGCGGCACCCGGCGCGTAGCCGGACTGGTCAGCGTCGAGGCGGGCGACGGCGGGCACGCGGTCAAGGTCATCGCGACGCTCGTCGGCGGCCGCCGGAACCGGGGCGGCGTACAGGTTCTCCCGCGGCGGGGCTGGCACGGCCGCGGTGACCGGCGCCTGGTAATCCGGGAGCTGGGCGTACTCCGGGGCAGTTCCGTAGTCAGGGGGAGTGCCGTAGCCAGGGGCAGTGCCGTAGTCAGGGGCAGTGCCGTAGCCAGGGGCAGTGCCGTAGTCCGGGGCCGGCCCGTGGTCGGCGGCAGGTACCTGCTCGGCGGCGGCGGGGTAGTCGGCGGGCGGGTAGTCCGCGGCGGGCACCACGTAGTCGGCCGCGGCGGAGTGGTCCAGGCTGGCCGCGTAGTCCCCGGCGGGCGGGAAGTCGGCCCCGGCCGCGTCCGCGCGGTCGAGCTGAACGGGGGCCGGCTGAACCGGATCCGGCTGCGGCTGGCCGTTCCCGTGGTGGTAACCGTTACCGTTGAGGGCCCCGCTGGCGGCCCCGTTCACCGCCCCGTTGACGGCTGCCACCCGCGGCGCCGGCGCCGCGTCGGGCTCGTCGGCCCGGGCGGGCTCGGCCCCGGAGATCAGCTCGATGTACGGCCGCAGGTGCTCGGCGCTGACCGCTACGAAGTCGTCGCACTCCTGGCGCAGCGCCCGCGAGGTCGTCACGTCGCCGTCAGCGGCGATCTGCAGCAGGGTGACCCGCATGCCCATGTCCTGCACGTCGGCGATCACCTGGGCGAGGTCTTCCTCCCCGCTGACCAGCATCACGTCGCTGACCGCCTTGTTCCGCGCCAGCATGGTGAGGTCGCGGTGGATCTCGCCCTCCACGCCCTCCCGGCGCCCCGGCCGCTTCTTGGCCACCCGGAGCTTGACCCCGGGCAGGTCGGCCAGGGTGTCGTGCTCAGCCGAGCGGCGGCCCTCGACCGTCGCCTCGTACCAGTAGCAGCGCAGCAGCGGCAGCCGGGTACGTTCCACCGCCAGGTTCCCGAGCAGTTGCAGCAGTCCCGCGTAGTCATAGGAAACCGACTCACGGCGGCGCGTACCGTGCACCGCCATCGCACCGTCCGCTAGCACATAGCCCGCGTCTACGAACAGCGCACAGCGATCCATGCCGCACCGCCTTCCTTCATTGCGAGAAGATGCCAGGTCAGCGGCTGCGTCAAGTCAGCAGCCGAATGCCCTCCGCCCCTTCTAGGGTAATGAAGCCCGCCGCCCGCCACCGGCGTTACGGGGGAAGTCACCCCCCGTGTGCGCCCGATATGCTCTCCAGTTGTGAATGATCGCGAGGAACTGCTGGCCGGGATCAAGGCCAAGGGCGTCGTGCACGGGGACTTCCAGCTATCGTCCGGTGCTCGTGCCACCAGCTACGTAGACCTGCGCCGGGTCACGCTCGACGGACGGCTGGCGCCGCTGGCGGGCCGGGTCCTGCTGGCGGCGACGGCGGACCTGAGCTATGACGCGGTCGGCGGCCTGACGCTGGGCGCCGACCCGATGGCGGCCGCCATGCTGCACGCCGCCGCCAACCGCGGTACCCCGGTCGACGCGTTCGTGGTGCGCAAAGGGGAAAAGGCGCACGGCCTGCAGCGCCGGATCGAGGGGCCGGACGTGGCCGGCCGCCGGGTGCTGGCGCTCGAGGACACCTCCACCACCGGCAACTCGGTGCTCACCGCGGTGGACGCCCTGCAGGCAGCCGGAGCCGAGGTCGTCGGCGTCGCGGTGCTGGTCGACCGGGGGGCGAGGGACAAGGTGGCCGAGCGCGGCCTGCCCTACATCGCGGTGTACGAGCTGGACGAGCTGGGCCTCTAGGGCCGGCCAGCCCCTAGCGGCGGGCCTGCCCGGCCGGGGCCTCGTCGCGGGCGGCGGCGGCCGCGGCCTCGCGGCGGAACGCGCGCAGCCGGTAGAGCACGAACCCGACGACCGCCAGCACGACCACCACCACCAGGACGTAGGTGGCGAGCGACAGGCTGTGGTTAACCTTGCTCCACTGCCCGCCCAGGCTGTAGCCGATGCTGGACAGCGCGGTCACGTAGACGACGGTGCCGACCAGGTTGAGCAGGCCGAACCGGACCGGCGGGATGTCCACCAGGCCGGCCACGATCGACGCGAACGCCCGCACGAAGGGCAGCATCCGCGCCACCGGCAGCGCCCACGCGCCGCGCCCGGCCAGGAACCGCTCCGCCCGCGCCACGTCCGCCTCGGTGACCAGCACGTACCGGCCCCAGCGGCGCACCAGCGGGTGGCCGCCGGCCCGGCCCACCCCGTAGGCGACGTACGAGCCGACGAGCTCCGCCAGCGTGCCCAGGATGATCACCAGCGCCAGCGAGGGATGCTGCTGCGTTCCCGGGATGGCGCCGGACGCCACCGCGCCGCCGAGCAGGAAGGTCAGCTCGGAGGGGATCGGCACGCAACAGGCTTCGAGCACGCCGAACACGATCACCGCGTAGATGGCGTGCGAGATGAGGAAGCTCGTCATGGGGACCTTTGTACAGCATGACGCTCGTTACATCGTCATCCTCAGGTATTACTCAGCGCTGAGACTGCCAGTTACAGTGGCTTCGGACCGACTGGAACAGGAGTCATGACCATGCCGATCGCGACCCCAGAGATCTACGCGCAGATGCTCGACCGGGCCAAGCAGCAGGGCTTTGCCTACCCCGCTATCAACGTGAGCTCAAGCCAGACGCTCAACGCCGCGTTGAAGGGCTTCGCCGACGCCGAAAGCGACGGCATCCTCCAAGTCTCCACCGGCGGCGCCGAGTACCTGTCCGGCCAGTCGGTCAAGGACATGGTGACCGGCGCGTCCGCGCTGGCCGAGTTCGCGCACGTCGTCGCGGAGCGATACTCCGTAAACATTGCGCTGCACACCGACCACTGCCCCAAGGACAAGCTCGACGGCTACATGCGCCCGCTGGTGGCGATCTCGGCCGAGCGGGTCAAGGCCGGGCGCGAGCCGCTGTTCCAGTCGCACATGTGGGACGGCTCGGCGGTGCCGCTGGCCGAGAACCTCGAGATCGCCCGGGACCTGCTGGCCCGGTGCGCCGCCGCCAAGATCATCATGGAGCTGGAGATCGGGGTGGTCGGCGGCGAGGAAGACGGCGTCGTCGGCGAGATCAACGAGAAGCTCTACTCCACCCCCGAGGACGCCCTCGCCACGGCGGAAGCCCTCGGCACCGGGGAGAACGGCCGGTACATCCTGGCCGCGACCTTCGGCAACGTGCACGGGGTGTACAAGCCGGGGCACGTCAAGCTGCGGCCGGCCGTGCTCAAGGAGATCCAGGACACCGTCGGCGCCAAGTACGGCCTGGACAAGCCGTTCGACCTGGTCTTCCACGGCGGCTCCGGCTCGGCCGAGAGCGAGATCCGCGAGGCCATCGGCTACGGGGTGGTGAAGATGAACGTCGACACCGACACCCAGTACGCGTTCACCCGGCCGGTCGCGGGCCACATGTTCGGCAACTACGACGGCGTGCTCAAGGTCGACGGCGAGGTCGGCAACAAGAAGGCCTACGACCCGCGCACCTGGGGCAAGTCAGCCGAGGCGGGCATGACGGCGCGGGTCACCCAGGCGTGCCAGGACCTGCTGTCGGCCGGCACCAAGCTCTCCTAAGTCAAATAAATAGGTCAGCCCGAACGGGTGCGTGCTTCGCCTGCCCGGCGACGCACGCACTCGTTCGGCCGGCTCAGGCTTTTACCGCTTCAGCTCCGCATAGGCTTCCGGGCTGCTGTCGACCAGGAACTCCCAGCAGCGCTGCTCCTCCTCGGTCTCGTTGATCTCCCCGGCCGCGGTGGCCAGGGCGGCCAGGCAGCGCAGGAAGCCGCGGTTGGGCTGATGCGACCACGGGACCGGGCCATGGCCCTTCCAGCCGTTGCGGCGCAGCGCGTCGAGACCGCGGTGGTAGCCAGTACGGGCGTAGGCGTAGCCCTCGACCGGGTGCCCGGCCGCCAGCGCCGATTCCGCCAGCATGGCCCAGGCCAGCGAGAACGTCGGGTACCCGGCCGCGATGGCGACCGGGTCGGTGCCCGATGCCACCAGTGCCTCCGCCTCGGCCTGCGGCGGGAGCAGCGTGGCGGGCGGCCCGCCGAGCAGGTTCACGTGATCACTCATGTGGTTGAGTCTGCCAGATCGTTATCGGGCACTGCCCCGGACTGGGTTCCACCAGGCTCTTTCGGGTAATCTCATCGGGCAAGAGCCCCTGCCGCGCTTGCGCCGCCAGGGGCTTTAGTCGTGTGAAAGGCGTGAAGAGTATGCCGGCGATCGTACTGATCGGCGCCCAGTGGGGCGACGAGGGTAAGGGCAAGGCAACTGACCTGCTCGGAGACCGCGTTCAGTACGTCGTCAGGTACCAGGGCGGCAACAACGCGGGGCACACGGTCGT
>Ga0265338_10009952_pt1 | contig 11241 bp, 9 predicted proteins | sample 42126metaG_FD_193579 | JGI IMG/M metagenome (GOLD analysis project Ga0265338, IMG submission 193579) | Rhizosphere microbial communities from Carex aquatilis grown in University of Washington, Seatle, WA, United States - 4-21-26 metaG | ecosystem: Host-associated > Plants > Roots > Rhizosphere >... | reverse complement strand
GCTCCCCAGGACCCGGCGCCCCTCGTAGTCGTCGCGGTGGGCGAACTCGTAGCCCGCGGCCACCACCTTCATGCCGAGTTCCTTGAAGAGCTCCTGGTAATGGTGGGCCCGGGACCCGCCCACGAAAAGCATGGCGGTCTTGCCCTCGGTGCGCGGCCGGATCTCCTGGAGGGCCGCCTCGACCTCGGCGAGGCCCTCCTCGATGACGGTCTCGGTTTGGGCGGCCAGGTCCTTGTCCCCGAAGAAGGCCGCGATCCGGCGCAGGGACTTGGCGGTGGCCTCGGCCCCGATGAAGTTGACCTTCACCCAGGGGATGCCGAACTTGACCTGCATCATGTTGGCCAGGTAGTTGATGGACCGGTGGCACATGACGGCGTTGAGGTCCACCTGGTGCGAGGTGGCGAACTGGTCGTAGGTGGAGTTGCCGCTGAAGGTGGCCTTCAGGTTCAGGCCGCACTTCCTGAAGATCTCCTCCAGGACGAAGGAGTCCCCGCCGATGTTGTACTCGCCCAAAAGGTTGAAGGAGAACGGCTTCTGCTCGGGCCCCTCCTGGGTCCCCACCACGTGGCGGAAGAGCTGGTTGTTCGCGATGTGGTGGCCGGCGGACTGGCTCACGCCCTTGTACCCCTCGCAGGAGAAGGCGAAGACGTTGATGCCCAGCTTGGCCTTCATGTCCCGGGCCACCTTGTGGATGTCGTCGCCGATCAGCCCCACGGGGCAGGTGGCGAAGATGCCGATGGCCTTGGGCTTGAAGAGCGCGTAGGCCTCCTCCACGGCCTGGGCCAGCTTCTTCTCGCCGCCGAAGATGATGTTCTCGTCCTGGAGGTCGGTGGAGAGGCAGTACATCATGTAGTTGGGGTCGTCCGGCCCCGGCCGGGTCTGGTTGCGGCGCGTGAGCCAGGAGTAGAAGCCGCACCCGATGGGCCCGTGGGTGATGTTGAGGATGTCCCGGCTGGGCCCCAGCACGACGCCCTTGCAGCCGGCGTAGGTGCAGCCCCGCTGGGTGATGATCCCCGGCACGGCGCGGGAGTTGGCCCTCACCTCGGGGACGGACCCGTCCTCCGCGACCTTATTCAGGACCACCTGTTGGGCCCGCTTGCGGGCCACCTTGGTGGGGAAGGCCTTCAGCATCTCTTCCTTGACGTCTTGGGCGTTCGGATTCATCGTTCCCTCCACTCGGGTTTCAGTTTTCTTCGCTCAAAGCGGCGTCGCCGGCCTCGCCGGTCCGGACCCGGACCGCGTCGGCCATCGGCAGGACGAAGATCTTGCCGTCGCCGGGCCGGTTCGTGCGGTTGGTCTCCAGGAGGGTCTTGATGACCTTCTCCACCCGGTCGTCCGCCACCACCAGGGTCAGGAGGCGCTTGGGCACCAGCCGGGGGCCCTGGCCCAGCTGGGCGATGGCGGCCTCCTGGCCCTCCTCGGCCCCGTGCAGGACGCGGTAATCCACGTTGCCCACGCCCCGCCCCAGCACCTTGCGGGCGGTGAAGCTGGACACCCCGGCCGCCTCGAGGGCGGCCTTGGTGGCGTTCATCTTGTCTTGTCGGATCACGGCCATGATTTCCTTCATCGTCGGTTCCTTTCCCCGGGTTCCAGCCGGAACGGCGTCAGCAGCAGGCGGTCGTCAAGACGTCCGAGGTCTCCTTCACGCCCGAACTGACGGTGTAGACCTCCTCCACCGGGGACACGAAGATCTTGCCGTCGCCGAAGGCGCCCCGGGTCTCGGTGCGGGCGGTCTTCAGGATGGTGTCGATCACGAAGGGCTTGTCCGCGTCCTTGACCACCAGGAGCAGCATCTCCTTGGGGATCTCGTCGTAATGGACGTCCCCGATGCGCAGGCCCCGCTGTTTTCCGCGGCCGAAGACGTCCATCTTGGTGACCGCGGGGAACCCCGCGTCCAACAGGGCGGCCAACACCGCCCCCGCTTTTTCCGGCCTCACCACCGCTCGAATCATGATCATCGCGACGCTCCTTTTTGGGTTTTGTTTTTTCAGGCGGCCAATCCGAAGTCCACCAAGAGGTGCTCCAACTGCTCCACCTTGAGCGGCTTGGGCACCACGAACATCTGGTTCTGGTCGATGGCCCGGGCCAGCTTGCGGTACTCCTCGGCCTGGGGAACCGCGGGGTTCCACTCGATCACCGTCTTGCGGTTGATCTCGGCGCGCTGGACGTCGTTGTCGCGGGGCAGGAAGTGGATCATCTGGGTCCCGAGCTGGCGGGCCAGCTCCTCGATGAGGTCCCTTTCCTTGTCCACCTTGCGGCTGTTGCAGATGAGGCCGCCCAAGCGGACCTTGCCGCCCTCGGCGAACTTCACGATGCCCTTGCAGATGTTGTTGGCGGCGTACATGGCCATCATCTCGCCCGACACCACGATGTAGATCTCCTCGGCCTTGCCCTCGCGGATCGGCATGGCGAACCCGCCGCACACCACGTCGCCGAGCACGTCGTAGAAGGTGTAGTCCAGCTTGCGGTCCTCCTGGTAGGCGCCCAGCTGCTCCAGCAGGTTGATCGAGGTGATGATGCCCCGGCCGGCGCAGCCCACCCCGGGCTCGGGCCCGCCCGACTCGACGCACATGGTGCCGCCGTAACCCGGCTTGCAGACGTCGTCGAGCTCGACGTCCTCGCCCTCGCCGCGCAGGGTATCGAGGACGGTCTTTTGGGCCAAGCCGCCCAGGAGCAGGCGCGTGGAATCGGATTTCGGGTCGCACCCCACCACCATGATCTTCTTGCCCATCTCGGCGAGCCCGGCCACGGTGTTCTGCGTGGTGGTGGACTTGCCGATCCCGCCCTTCCCGTAAATGGCGATCTTTCGCATGGTCACTCTCCCGTTCTGTTGTCCCATCGGATAGGCGACCGTTTGATGCGCCGCCGGATGGTCCTAAGAGCAAGGGCCGTGCCACTTATTGGATTTATTTTTTGTGGGGCTTTAAATAATCGGCGCCGATGAAATTCCAGGAGATTCCGCGCGGTTTGGGGGTTGGATCGGACGCGTCGCGCCGAACAGGATCCGAGGTCGATTTTCGGATTGCCCGCGATAGCGACCTGCCGGTGGGTTCAACGATGGGGGAAGCCACCGGTCAGTGGGGAATCTTGAGGAACGTTCTCAAGATGGAAATAAAAAACTTGAAAACGTTCATCGCGGGAAGGAAGAAAGGGGAACAGGGGTTTAGCGGGTTGGGGGGTGATTAGGCTCGGAGGGGAAGGCGAAAAGGGATCATGGAGGAACGGCGAAACCCCTTTCGGCGATAGAGGCGAACCGCGCGCCGGTTGGAACGGTCGGTCAGGAGGGTGACGCGTTTGAACCGGCGGCGGCGAGCGTAGGCGACCGCGTGGTCGAGCAGCTTGGCGCCGATCCCCCGGCCCCTCCAGCCGGGATCCACCACGAAATCCTCGATCCATGCCGCCGCGCCGCCCTCGGCGGTGCTGACGGAGAAGAGCAAGAGGGCCATCCCGACCAATTTCCCGTCGGCCTTCGCCGTGAAGATCCGCCCCAAGCGCGGTTCCCGCAGCAGGCGCCGCAAGGCCGCTGATTGTTTCCCCGCGTCGGGTTGGAAGTCCCGTTCCTGCCGGAACAGGATCCCCAAAAGCGCCGCCAGGCTGCGGACATCCCCGGGACGGGCGGTACCCAGGCGGATCCTCAAGGCTTTTCCCCCGTCTTTTCGGGGCTTTTAAAGCGTTTGGGATCGATCCGGTAACGCTTCACCCGGAGGGCCATGAAGCGCTCGGTGATCCCCATCATCCGGGCCGCCCGGGCCATGTTGCCGTGGGCGGCCTTGAGGGAATCCTGGATCATCTCGCGCTCGAGGGCCGCGAGGGCCGCCGGCAGGGCCCCCTGCGGCATGGTGTCGCTGGCCTCGGGCGTCTGGAGCGTCATCGGCAGGTGGTGGCCGTGGATGACGCCGTCCGTCGTGAGGAGCACGGCCCGCTCGATGCAGTTCTCCAGCTCGCGCACGTTGCCCGGCCAATGGTGGCCCATGAGCATGTCGATGGCGGACGTGGAGATGCGCCTCACGTCCTTGCCGTTGGCGACCGAGAACTTCTCCACGAAGTGGTTGGCCAGGAGCAGGATGTCGGTGCGGCGCTCCCGCAGGGGCGGAACATAGAGGGGGAAGACGTTGAGGCGGTAGAAGAGGTCCTCGCGGAACCATCCGTCCCGGATGAGCTGCTCGAGGTCGCGGTTCGTGGCCGCCACCAGGCGGACATCGGTCTTGAGGGTCTGGGAGCCCCCCACCCGCTCGAATTCCCTCTCCTGGAGCACCCGCAGGAGCTTTACATGCACCAGGGGGCTCAGTTCGCTGATCTCGTCCAGGAAAAGGGTTCCCCCGTCGGCCAGCTCGAACCGGCCCTTCCGCAGGGACACCGCGTCGGTGAAGGCGCCCTTCTCGTGGCCGAAGAGCTCGCTCTCGATCACGCCCTCGGGCAGGGCCGCGCAGTTGACCTTGATGAAGGGCTTGCCGGCCCGGGGGCTGTGATAGTGGATGGCGGAGGCCACGAGTTCCTTGCCCACGCCGCTCTCCCCCCGGATAAGCACCGTGGCGGAGCTGGGGGCCCCCTGGAGGATCATGGGGTAGAGGCGCCTCATGGCGGCCGAGTCGCCGAGCATCCGGCCGTCGGTCACCCGGGACCCGAGTTCCCCCTGGAGGCGCTTGTTCTCGGATTCCAGGGCCTCGATCTGTTCCAGGCTGCCCTGACGGGACCGGACGGCCTGGGCGATGAGGGAGGCGATGGCGGTCAACAGGCGGAGGTCCTCGGTGAAGGAGACCTCCCCGTCGAACAGCCGGTCGGCGCTCAAGGCGCCGATGACCTCGGACCCCGACCGGATGGGGACGCAGAGGAAACTGATGTCCTTCCGGCCGCCTTCGAGGTCGCGGTGGCGGGTGCCGGTCCGGTCCAGGAACTGGGGTTCCTGGGTGATGCGGGGGACGATCACGCTTTGGCCGGTCTGCACCACCCGCCCGGTCACTCCCTCGCCCACCCGGTACTTGCCGCGGGCCCGTTCCTCCTCGGAGAGGCCGTAGGCCTCCTCGATGACCAGGTCCCCGGTGTGCCGGTTGAGGATCGTGAGGGTGCCGCGGAGCATGGACATGTGCTCGGCCATGCGCTGGAGGACGGGGCCCACGACGTCCCGAAGGTTGGGACTGCCGTTGAGGGCCGTGGCGATGTCGAGCAGGAGCGAGAGTTCGCGGACTTCCGACAGGGAGGTGGGATGGGTTTCGGATCGGGCGGACATGGGAATTCTCCTTTCCCGGTCCTCCCCCCGGAATCCCTTCATAGGCCGATTCAAACGGCCTCTCTATGAGGCCGCTCATGTTAGGAACAATATGGAATGGTTTGTTCGTTTCGGTGGGATGTTCATAATTGAATGGTGCTAATCGCTACATATCCATGGGCCTCCGAGCGCGATGAAATCGTCGAAACCCATTTTGATTTCAAAGGGCGGTTCGACGACAGGAAAGTGAGGTCGAGACCGGCCTCGACGAATGTCTTTCATGACCCTCGGGCCCGCCGGCATCCCGAGTTTGGGCAATCACATCCCTGGGATCGGGTTGACACGACGAGCGAGCACCGAAATTTTTCCCGCGAAAAGGAGGATTCGGCTCGCGAGTCCCATGAATAGAGCGCTCATCCACCTTGATTGGCCGCACATTCGATCCAAAACAGGCCTTTTTGGCGGGAAAGGGTTCAGCGGCATCCGGTTGTCGGTCCTAGGGGCGGGGAATATACTGCAGCCCGGATGGATGCCGCATCCCCACATATTAAGGAGGCTTTCATGGGTCGCCTAAGCCGGATTTTGGCCGTCCTCATCCTTTTGCCGGTCGCAGCCGTTTGGGCGAAAAAAACCGCGGCGCCCGTGGAGTTCAAGGCGGGCACCCCGGAAGCCGCCAAGGCCCAGCAGGACCTGGTGCTCTCGACCCTGGTGAAGGGAAACTCGGAATTCCGCAAGGCCCAAGCCGCTGGGCCTAAGTCCCATGCAACCAAGGCTCCTCAGGCCAAAGCCGCCTCGAAACTTCCCCTCCGGGCCATGGTGCTGACCTGCGCCGACTCCCCGATGGACGCCGAGCGCATCTTCCACGCCCACCCCGGGGAAATCTTCTCGGTGCGGGTGGCCGGCAATGTGGCCTCCCCCGACGTGGTGGCGAGCCTTGAGTACGGCGCCCATGAGTTGAACCTGCCGGTGCTGGTGGTCTTGGGCCACCAATCCTGCCGCGCGGTGGAAACCTGCCTCGCGAACCTCGCGGGCGAGAATTCCGACCGCGTCACGGTGAACGGCCAGGCCCTGCTGGACCGGCTGGAGCCGGCCTGCACGGACGCCAAGAAAGACGGTTTCAAGGGCGACGCCCTGCTCCAGGCCGCCGTGACCGACAACGTGAAGAACACGATCCGTTCGATCCTCGAGGAAAGCCCTGAACTCTGGCAGCTCCAACACCAGGGCAAACTGCGCGTCGTCGGGGCGGTCTACACGAAGTCCGGCGAGGTGAAGTGGCTGGAATAAGCTAAAAACAACGCCGTTGGCCGCTAGCCGTTGGCCGTTAGTTCGGTTGAAAGCTAAAGGCCAACGGCAATATTTTTACGGCTGAAGCTAACGGCTAACGGCGAGGTGTGTCTTGCTCATCGGCGTCCCCAAGGAAACCAAGAACCACGAGTACCGGGTGGGGCTCACGCCCGCCGGCGCGGAGGAATTGACCGCCGCGGGGCACCAGGTTTGGGTGCAGAAGGGCGCGGGGCTCGGGAGCGGCATCCCGGACGCCGAGTATGTCCAGGCGGGCGCCCAGATGGTGGGGACCCCCGCCGAGGTCTACCGGCGGGCGGAGCTGGTCGTCAAGGTGAAGGAACCGCTGGAAGCCGAGTATCCCCTCATCCGCCGGGGACAAACCCTCTTCTGCTATTTCCATTTCGCCCCGGCGAAAGAACTGACCAGGGCCATGATGAAGACCGGCGCGACCTGCGCGGCCTTCGAGACCCTCCGCCTTCCCAACGGCGAGCATCCACTCCTGACCCCCATGAGCGAAGTGGCGGGCAAGATGGCCATCCAGGAGGGCGCCAAGTACCTCGAGCGTTCCATGGGCGGCAAGGGCATCCTTCTGGGCGGCGTGCCGGGCGTGAGGCCGGCCCGGGTGGCGATCCTGGGCGGGGGCGTGGTGGGCACGAACGCCGCCAAGGCCGCCGCGGGACTGGGCGCCCGGGTCACGGTGCTGGACAAGAACGCCGCGCGCCTGCGGTACCTCGACGACATCCTGCCGGAGAACGTGGATACGGTCTCGGCGAACCGCCGGAGCGTACGGGAGGCCTGCCAGGAGGCGGACCTGCTGGTGGGGGCCGTTTATAGCGAGGGGGCCAAGGCGTCCCGCCTGGTGACTGAGGAGACCGTCAAGTCCATGCGGCCCGGCTCGGTGATCGTGGACGTTTCCATCGACCAGGGCGGCTGCGTGGCGACGTCGCGGCCCACGAGCCACTCGGATCCCGTCTTCACGAAGCACGGGGTCGTGCATTATTGCGTGACCAACATCCCCGGGGCCGTGGGCATGACCTCGACCTTCGCCTTGGCCAACGCCACCCTACCCTATGTTTTGGCCATCGCCGAGGCGGGAATCCACGCCGCCGCGAAGAAGGACCCGGCCGTGAGGCACGCCCTCAACATCGTCCAGGGCCGCATCGTGCATCCCGCCGTGGCCGCGGCGTTCAAGGGTAAGGATGTTCCCGCCCTCAAGCACCGGGGATAACCCGGACAATTCGAAATTAGGAATGAGGAATTAGGAATTAAGTCGGGCGTTGAATAAGCTTCAACTCCGCGTTCCGCGTTTCGAATTCCTCATTGGAGCCGCCTTTGCCGACTGTTTTCGCCTCCGCCGCCGTCACCGTGACGATGCTCTTCGTCCTCACGATGGCTTCCATGCTTTTTCCGGGCCTGGTGCCCGGCCTGACGCCGTCCATCCACCTGTATTGGGGGATGTTCGTGGCCCTGGTCACGGTGTTCCTCCAGACCATGGTCTTCGGGTTCCTGATCGGGAGCGGCAAGTCGGTGAAACGGGTCGTGGGCGAGGAGGGCCTAGAAGCCTCCTATATTGAGAGGACCAAGGACCACAAGAACCGCAGTTACCCGGCGATCATGTACGCCATCCTGGCCATGGTGTTGGCGGCGTCCGTGGGGGCGGGGGTCTCGGTGGGTCTGGTGCCCAAACCGGTACACCTCGTCCTGATCCTGGTGGCCTTCGGGATGAACGCCTATTCCTTCTATGTCTCTTGGCGTGTGGTGTCCGACGACGTGGCCATGATGCATGAGATGAACCGCCGGATCGACCAGAGGGGTCCGCGCGAAACGCCCATTCCGCCGCCCGCTCCCGTCATGCCCGCCGGGGCCGTGGGGAAGCCTTCCTCCACCGGGGGCATCCTGGCCTTCGTGGGGGTGTCGATCGGGGCCTTCGGCGGTTACTTCCGCTGGGTGTTGGGCATCCAGGCGTTCCCGGGGATTTGGTTCGTGGGGTTGGGCGTCCTGTTTTTTATCGCCGGGTGGGTGATCTCGAAAAACAGCCGTAAATAAAATGGGAACGGGGTCAAGGCCCGTTCCCGAGGTTCCATTTCTCTATTCTCGATTTTCGATTCTCTAGGCGTTCCCGGGTCGGGAACGCCTACTTCTTCACGTCCTCCATCACCTTCAAATCCTCCGCCGAGGCCTTTTGGGACGAACGTTGGATATGGGGCGTCAGCAGGATCAGGACCTCGTTTTCGATCTTATTGTGAGTCTTTTTCGAGAAGATGAAAGGCAGGATGCTCCGGAGGATTGGGATGCCGGATTCTGAGTCCAGGGTTTCGGTCTTTTGGAGACCGCTGAGGAGGAACGTCTCGCCGTCCTTAAGGGTCACCCGACTTTGGGTGGACCTGTTCTCAACAATGGGGGACCCCTCGGGGCTCCACCCGGTCAGGTTGTCGAGGTTGGCGTAGAGGGTCAGCTGGACCGCGCCGTCCATCCCGATCAAGGGAGTGATGCGGACGTTCAACCCCCCCACGGAGGACTGTTCCGCTTGGGAGGAGGATGCGGAAACCACCGCGGGTCGGCTCGGATCCGTGGTGTTATTGTTGTTATAGGACGTGTTGCCCTCCGCGGGCCTTGTTCCCAACATCCGGTAGAAGACCTTTTCGCCGGCGCTCAATACGCCGGTTTCGTTGTTGCTCGTGGTGATGCGGGTACGGGTCATGATCCGGGCCCGGTTCTTGGTCTCAAGCAGGTTCACTACATTCAGGAATTGGTCGAGGTTGAGGACGCCGTTCATGGACCAGGGTGGGTAGGGTCCCGCGGTGGTGGTGGTGATGTTCTTATAGGAGCTTGTGAGATTCCCCGAACTGTCGTAATAGAACTGTTGCCCGGTCGTCGTGTTGTCGCCCCGGTCGCTGCCGATGGAACCCATGGCGGTACCCTGAGCGGTCCTCAAGGCATCCAAGTCGATCCCGGCCTTCCGAAGGCTGTCCCCCGAGGCCTCCACCACGGCCACCTCGATCTCCACCTGGGGCGCGAAAACGTCCAACTGTTCCACGATCTTCTTGATGCTGTCGATCTTGCTCTTCAGGTCGGTGATGACTAGGGCGTTGTGGGCGTTGTCCACGATAAGGCGCCCCTCCTTCGACAACTGACCGGAGACCAGGGTTCGAACCGTATCCGGGTTGCTGTAGCTCAACGGGATGGACACCGTCTCCAGCCGGAGGAAGTCCTTCATCTTGGGGCTGTCCATCTGGCGCACCAGGGCCGTCAGGTCGTTGAGCTTGATCCGCTTGTCGGTGATCACCACCATGTTGAGTGCGTCATTCACCTGAACCGCGCCCCATCGGGAAAGCCGGGTCTGGATGAAGGGCTCCATCTCGGAGGCGCGAAGGTATTTGAGCTGGACCACCTGGCTGACGGTGTCGATGCCCAGTTCGTCCTGGACCTCCACGTCGAGCTTCAGGTGACCCTTGGAGCCGTCGGACAGTTGGGCCTTGAGGGAAGGAGCGGCAAGGAACGCGAAAAGGATGAGCGAGAGGAAAAAACGGCGATTCTTCATAACAGCCTCCGGATAGAAGTGAACTCGACAACGAGCTGGATTGTAGCCGATTCGATCCGGTCGTTGTATTGATAACCCGCATAAATGGCCATACCATAGGTTTGACCCTGAACCCGGAAGAAACATGCCCCCGAAATTCCCCATTTACCTCGACCATCACGCCACCACGCCGGTCGATCCCGCGGTGTTCGAGGCCATGCGCCCCGCCTTCACCGAGGACTTCGGCAACGCCTCGAGCCGGAGCCACGCGTTCGGTTGGAAGGCCGCCGACGCGGTCAAGAAGGGCCGCGCCCAGTGCGCCGAACTGATGAACGCCGACCCCGACGAGATCCTGTTCACCAGCGGCGCCACCGAGTCCATCAACCTCGCCCTGCTGGGGGTGGCGGGCCGCCGGGCCGACCGGGGCGGTCGATTCCTGACCACCCGGGTCGAGCACCGCGCGGTGCTGGACACCTTCGAGGAACTCCGTCGCCTGGGCTTCCAGGTCGAGGCGCTCCCCGTGGATTCCACGGGACGCCTGTCCCCCCAGACCCTCGCCCAGGCCCTGACCCACGATACGCTGATGGTCTCGATCCTCGCGGCCAACAACGAGATCGGAACCCTCAACCCGGTGTCCGAACTGGCCGCCCTCGTGAAGACGAACAAGTCACTGCTCCACGTGGACGCCGCCCAGGCCCTGGGCAAGGTGCCGGTGGACGTGAAGGCCTGGGGCGCCGATTTCGTGAGCGCCTCGGCCCACAAGCTGTACGGCCCGAAGGGCGTGGGGCTGCTTTGGGCCAAGGAGGCGGTGTTGGATCCCATCCTGCACGGGGGCGGGCAGGAACGGGGACTGCGCCCCGGAACCCTCAATGTGCCGGGCATCGTGGGTTTCGGCAAGGCCTGTGAGTTGGCGGGGGGGCTGATGGCCGAGGAAGGCCCACGGGTCGCCAAGTTGCGCGACCGGCTCCAGGAAAAGATCCTCGCCGCGGTTTCCGGCGCCCGGATGAACGGCCATCCGACGGATCGCCTGCCGAACAACCTGAGCCTCTCCTTCGAGGGGGTGGATGGCAGCGAACTCCTGATGGGCCTGGAGGGTTTGGCGGTCTCCTCCGGATCGGCCTGTTCCTCCAACCTCAGTGGGGTTTCGCATGTCCTTCGGGCCCTGGGGATGCCTGAAAAACAGGCCCGGGCCACCCTGCGCTTCGGGCTAGGCCGGTTCAACACCGAGGAG
>Ga0265338_10009951_pt1 | contig 11242 bp, 8 predicted proteins | sample 42126metaG_FD_193579 | JGI IMG/M metagenome (GOLD analysis project Ga0265338, IMG submission 193579) | Rhizosphere microbial communities from Carex aquatilis grown in University of Washington, Seatle, WA, United States - 4-21-26 metaG | ecosystem: Host-associated > Plants > Roots > Rhizosphere >... | reverse complement strand
CGCTTTTATGCAGTCGAACTGACCACGGGCACATTTGCGCCTCGTGGTCTTTTTTTATGCTGGCGAGGTCCCACGACCTGGGCGCGTACGAAACTGACCAATCGCAGAGTCAATGTAAAAGAAAAACCCATGAGCAATGAGAAGCAACCTATGAAAGCAAGGGTTAGGAAGCAAAAACAACATATGACACAAATACTACTTCCCTGGATGCCATCTCATCCCGAGATATCATTTCGTCATCTCCATGGTCCAGAAGATGCCTCGGCCTATGTTAGACTCGTCGAGGCATGCCGTGAGATAGATGCCATTGATCCCCTCTCCACACTGGAATCAATTCCGACCGTTGAGGAGATGCGCGCCGCTTTTGCGGATGATCACCCGCAAAACGTGCTTTTTGCTCTACATGGTGATGAACTGATTGCCTCTCTCCGTATATTCTGGTGGACAGAAGCAGATGGCACGTGGCTCTACCTGCACCTGGGCCAGGTTGTTCCGAAATGGCGCAGGCGCGGGCTTGGCACCGCGATGCTGCACTGGGGCGAGGAGCGTATCCGTGTACTTGCCAACGAGCACCCCACCAATGGCAAGGGTGTGTTTGGGGCGAACGCTTCGAGTACGGAGATAACCGCGACAGAACTCCTGCTGAACGAGGGATATCGGTGTGTCCACACCAATGCCCTGATGGATTTCACGGACTTCCGTAAACTCACCGAGCCGCGTTTGCCCGCGCAGATTGAACGGCGTGACGTTCGCCCAGATCAAATTCGCTCGATCTGGGAGGCAATCGCTCGTTTTTGGGCTGGAACCTCCTGGGGAACGCCAGTTCCTTCTGAGGAAGAGTACCAGGAATTTCTCCATCAACCTGATCTCGATCCTACACTCTGGCAGGTCGCCTGGGATCAAGATCAACCGGTTGGCATGGTCCTCGGGCGTCTCTCCAACGGCTGCGGTTATATTGACGAGGTCAGTGTAGAGGGTACGTATCGACGGCAAGGTATTGCCCAGGCGCTTATCCTGTACACGCTCGCAGCCCTGAGCAAACGCGGTGTGCAACGGGTCCGTTTACATACAGACGCGAACAATCGCCATGGCGCCAGGTCACTGTACGAAAAGATCGGCTTCTCTGTGACCAAAGAATTTCTGCGCTATCGCAAACCGCTGGAGATGTAAATTCCACCACGAAACTTGGTAGCCTTTCCACCTGTCATGCCGGTGGGCAAGCTGTTCGGGAGAGCTTGCCCACCGGCATAATTGCGGAATCTTCTTCCTGGAATACGCCGCTTTCATAGCTCTCATGCCAATGGAAGCGATGCCCTCCTTATCTGCGTGACAATGGCTGCTTGTTCGCAACTTCGGCCAGGCATCACCCATCCTCATCTCTTGTTTGCTCACATTGCCAGGTATATCGTAGGTGCTCTGTATGTTAATAGCGTAGCCAGTCACTGACAAAGGGCAGGCGATAGTTTGGTCGGAACCAGGCCATAATCATCAACCAGATGGCCAGGACGATAATGACCCAGAAGAAGATGCTGGATACAAAGCCAAAGACAATGCCAATCAAACTCCCTACAACCCAGATATGACTGAGAAGCGCTCCGAGGAAGCCTGTCAGCCACCAGAGAATACAAAGTGGCCCGAAGACCGCCATAGACTGTTTGGCGTGCCATTGCACATTTTTGTTTTTACGTTCAAAAAGAAAAAAGAACAGACCGCTTACCCAGAGCAGCGGATATGCTAATACGCGCTCCAGGCGTTCGCTCATGCCAAACGAGGTTTGCCCGCTTCCCGTCATGCGGCTATTCCTTGCCATACGCTCTCTATTCATCATTCAAGTCCTGCACTTTCTGCGACGCCCAGGCGTTCATCTCATGGCCATAAACTTTTGTTCTACGCCCCTCGCGTCTGATTAATTTGTCCCTGCAATCTATACGAATCTGGTCTTCTCCATGTTGCATCCCCTGCAAGGTTGCAGTCCTGAAAATTTCTGAACGTCTGTAACTCTTGCCGAGGGGGTGCAGAACCCAAAAAGAGTTTGAGCCAGACTTACGGAAACAGGCGCAGGTCTGGCTCAAAGCGGTGGTATTCTAGCGGGGAGCGCGACCTTCGTTGAGGCGCCAGGTGATCCGGCCTCGTGTCAGGTCATAGGGCGAGAGCGCCACACGCACTTTATCGCCCGCCACCAGCCGTATATTTGATAGCCGCAAACGTCCGGCAGGTACCGCCAGGACATGGTGCTGCTCATCGATCTGAATTTTAAACAGGGCATTGGGAAATACTTCCACAACTTCCCCAACTACCAGGATTTCATCTCGCTCTTTTGGCATAGTATCCTTTCTTTGCCGTGCTTAATCCAGCACGGTCTCTTCAAGCATCGCTTTCTGTATATTCGTTTCGCTGAGATTGGCGTCACGCAGATTTGCTCGATACAGCAGCGTTCCACTGAGGTTTGCTCCGCACAGGTTCGCCCGACAAAGATGGGTGCCGCTCAAGTCCGCGCCGCTGAGATTGGCCTGGCTGAGATTAGCTCTGATCAGGTTGGCCCGATAGAGATCGGCCCAGGTGAAGTCCGCGCCGCTGAGATTTCCTCCGCTTAAATCGGCATTGCTCAAACTGGCCCAGGCTAAATCGGAGCCGCTGAGATCAGGCCGAATATCTGGATTCTCCTGTCTCCATTGATTCCAGGCATGGACACTCTGCTTGAGAAGGTCAAGGTGTTGCTGATTCGCCACTGGATGTTCCTCCGAATGTGTTTTCTGTGACATACATAATGAATGATCCATCCCATTCAGCCCGATTGGAATGTAATACTTCTCCAGGCACGTGAGCAAAAATACGCTCAGCTCTTCGATGCGAGCGCGCAAAGCATCTGCAAGCATTTGTTCAATCGACACAAGAGATCTGGCTCACACGGAGTAAGTATGAACAGAAAGAGCACAGAGAGGTGGTACAGCAAGAGAGGAAGATTGATCGTGGCTCTGTTACACGATACCCTGCCGGGTGTGCAAGGCCAGAAGGCGCATCGTGTATTGCTGTCCATGCTCTAAAACATGTGCTAACACAATTTGTCTCCTTTCCTGATTGGCCGAATAATCATCCAGCCTGAAACGATAGGAAGAGCGTTGTTCGCTGAACAGGTGACTGAATTATAGCAGCCGACGCCAGAAATTACAAGCGCCATACGCCTTCTGTCCAGGGCCTGTGAATTATTTTTGAGAGATACAAATCAATCCTTCAAAGAGAGGGAACGTACAGAGAGCTACCATTCAACCGCGTGAACAGTCTGCGAAATAGACGGCTCACCTCATGCCTCTCTCCTCTGTAAGAGCTGCGATCTCCAATAACTGGCGGAGCTTGCTGTATCGGTTCCGGGATAGGGTCGATAGATCATGATTTTCAGGCCAGGGTTTGCAGGGACCTGTAATGTCGTATGCTCAAAGAGCAAATGCCCAACGATGGGATGGTCAAATGCCTTCTTTCCGTCACTTCTCTCACGCACATCCTGGTCTGGCCACCAATCGCGAAATTCGGGACTGATCTGCTGAAGATTAGCGATCAATTGTTGGAGCCATTCGTCATCAGCATACTGCGTACTCTCAGCACGAAACTCTGCGAGCATTTTTTGCGCGATTGGCACCCACTGAGCATAAGACGAGGGATCTGGACGAGAGGCAAAGGTGTGCCAGATAATATTGGAATCGTAGGGAGGAGATGTTCTGGTCAAACCCATAGCTGAAGCGGCTGTATTCCAGAAAAGATAGTTCCAGCGCCAATCCATAATGTAGGCGGGATTTGGATTGAGATCTTCAAGAAAGAAATGACCAGTGAAAAAAAGAGAGAACAAAAAGAGCTTTCTGCACAGGCATCAGGCACACTGACGCTGGGAAAGGATCTCGTAGTCAACCGTCTTGGTTTTGGTTCAATGCGTCTCCCAGGACCAGGTGTCTGGGGAGAACCCGCGCAGCCGACAGAGGCAAAAGCCGTCTTGCGCAGAGCCGTCGAATTGGGAGTCAATTTCATAGATACCGCTGCCTTTTACGGTCCAGAAGTGGCCAATCGATTGATTCAGGAAGCGCTGTATCCTTATCCAGAGGAGCTCGTGATCGCGACCAAAGTAGGGGTCAAACGGGGCGCGGACCAAAGCTGGAATGCGGATATGCACCCAGATAGCCTGCGTGCTGCCTGCGAAGAAAATGTACGTCAGTTACGTCTTGAAGCCTTGCCTCTGGTCTATTGTCGCTATATGGAGGACACAGATATTCCATTTGCGGAATCGGTTGGGGCGCTGGCTGCACTTCAGCGCGAGGGGCTCATCCGGCATATCGGCGTCAGCAATGTGACACTGGAACAGTTCCGTGAAGCCCGGACAGTAGCTTCGATTGTTTCGGTTCAGAATTTTTATAATGTCGCCTACCGGCAAGGCGAAGATCTGCTAACAGACACGGATATGCTGATGCTTGAACACGGTCTCCCGAGCTAACATGAGAGAGCGTTGTACTCATTGTTTGTGCCGCGCAGCCCGGCAATCCACACGGCACAAACAACGAGTACAACGAACAGTTGGGGGAATACTTGACAGCATGCTCGTTTGTCAGTATGCTTAAAGTAAGCCTTAATATAAGGATTGTAGCACTCCAATGGAAATGGAGTGAGTTATGGAACAACAGAATGCCCTGTTCATCCATGCAGGCTTTAATCAAGGAGGATGTATGCGTCGATTGTCTTACCGTGTTGTTTTAACGGCGTTGACTGGCTGTCTACTCATCAGCATGTTTGCTCTATCCGCCATCAACACCCCACACGCGAACGCGGCTGGAGAGACCGTTTCGGTCTGGTTAACGACCCCCGACCAGGCCAATCTGCTCTCACAACAAGGAAACCTCACGTTTTCCAGCACAATTGGTTCAAATGCCAATACGATTACCGTCAATGATGGCACGACCTATCAACAAATGGCTGGTTTTGGTGCCTAAATCACCGATTCAGCGGCCTGGCTGATGTACGATAATATGAGTGCTTCCCAGCGGAGTACACTCATGAACGCACTCTTCAATACCTCAAGCGGCATCGGGCTTGACTTCTTACGCCAGCCCATTGGCTCTTCCGACCTTTCGTTGAACGAGTATACCTATGATGATCTCTCATCAGGTACCGACACCAGTCTGAGCCATTTCTCTATTTCCCACGATACCGCTTATATTATTCCAGTCTTGCAGCAGGCACTGAGCATTGATCCAGGCATCAAGATTATGGGAACCCCCTGGAGCGCTCCAGCCTGGATGAAGTCGAATGACTCAATCAATGCTGGCGGTACACTGCTCACCAGTGATTACGCGGCCTATGCGCAATATCTGGTAGATTTTGTCAAGGCATACCAGGCAGATGGCGTGCCGATCTACGCGATTACCCCGCAGAATGAGCCACTGAATACGAACAATATGCCAACGATGAGCTTTCCGGCTTCTTCAGAGGCAACCTTTATCGCGAATAATCTGGGACCAGATTTTGTTAGCAATGGCCTCTCAACGCAGATTCTGGACTACGACCACAACTGGGATACCCCTTCGTATCCCGCCACCGTCCTGAGTTCGTCCGCCGCTTCGTACGTTTCTGGTACCGCGTATCACTGTTACGCGGGTGACGCGAGCGCGCAGACCACCACTCATAATGCTTATCCCAGCAAGACCATCTATGAGACGGAATGTTCCGGCGGAACCTGGGAGAACAATAGCAATCCTACCTGGAGCGCTACGTTCCAGGATGCGATAGAACTGTTGATTAACTCCACGCGCAACTGGGCCAGCAGCGTAGTGCGTTGGGGCATGGCGCTCAATACCAGCAATGGCCCCTATGTCAATACATCCGGCGCCTGCTCCACCTGCCGGGGTATTGTGACAATTAACCAGAGTACCGGGGCTGTGACCTATAACTCGGATTACTATGGACTGGGGCAGGCCAGCAAGTTTGTGAAACAGGGCGCATACCGTATCGACTCCAATTCTTTTGGCGCTGGAAATATCGAGGATGTGGCTTTCAAGAATCCCGATGGCTCAAAAGCGCTGGTCGTTTACAATGGAAGTGGTTCAAGCAGCACCTTCCAGGTCAAGTGGAACAACGAAGCCTTTTCGTATACCCTGGCAGCAGGCGCGGCGGCGACGTTTACCTGGTCCGGGAGCAGCACAACAACTCCTACACCTACGTCTACAACAGGTACAACTCCCACAGCCACTCCAACCGCGACGCCTACTGTGGGCAGCGGCAGTTATGACTATATTGTCAATCTGCACAGCGGTCTGGCTGCGGACGACACCAATGGCTCGACCTCTAACGGAACCCTGGTACAGCAGTGGGCGCTGAGCACCGGTGATGCCAATCAGGAATGGAGCCTGGCCTCTGCTGGCAGTGGCTACTATTACATTGTGAATCGCAACAGTGGGTTGGTGCTGGATGATACCAACGGCTCAACGGCCAACGGCACTCAGGTGCAATTATGGTCAGAGACCAGTGGTGATGCCAATCAGGAATGGAGCCTGGTCTCCGCTGGCAACGGTTCCTACTACATTGTAAACCGCAATAGCGGTCTGGCCCTGGATGATACCAACGGCTCGACCTCCAACGGCACGATCCTGCAACTCTGGGCAGAGGGCAGTGGCAACGCGAACCAGGAGTGGAACCTGCAAGCAGTGTAAGTAGTCCCCACAACAAAAAAAGATGTGTTGCAGATCCTGCGGCGCATCTTTTTCATTGGTCCAGATAGAAGACGCATTTCAAACTTTACCAGCAGCCACCAGGTTTGCGCGCTTAATCAAGCGGAATCTCTTTGCTCAGGGCCTCATCCAGTTGTTGAACCGTGACTTCAGTCAAACCGGTATGATCGATCATGATCTGGCCAACAGATGGCAACGTTTTCCTATGTTCTTGTTTCCTCAGTCCACCGCCCCCATTCATTCCAACATATTCCACCCAGGAAGTATATGGGTCTACGCTGGCCATTGCGTAAGACGAGTAACAGATGCGTAAGCCGCCAGGGCGCGGGCAAGCAGCGCCCCTACTATGGACGGGTTTTTGTAGTACTCGTACTTTTATTGCGTATGACAGGAATATATTGTACATCTTCTACATATATATGTTGTTCTTGCTATCAATGCCCGTCCATAGTAGGGGCGCCCCTTGCGTGCGCCCTGGTGGCTCACATCCCTTTTGCTCGTCTTACGCAATGGCCAGCGTAGACCCATCACTCCCTGGGTGGAATATGTTGGAGTAGGTGCGCCGCCCCTTTTTTCAAGGTGTTTTTCAGGGAGAAGCTTCGCTTCTTTACACTTATGGGGTGGGGGTTGCGCGAAGAAATACGAGAACGAAAGCGCGACGATGCAAGAACCCTGCGGCAGCGGAACGAGAACAGAACATGTTATAATCGCTTTGATCGTTACCGGTTTCCTGATCCCTGGAAAGAACAGGCAGACGAGCAGGACATTATTTTTGTGTAGTGGGAAGGTTCTGTTATTATGCTCATCACGCGTATTGAGTTAGAAAATATTAAAAGCTATAAGCAGGTCACGGTAAATTTTCAGCGCGGTACTACGGCAATCAGCGGCTCCAATGGCGCAGGCAAAACCACACTGGTCGAGGCTATTGGCTTCGCTCTTTTTGATTCGATGCCCTATAAGCAGGATCAATTTGTCCGCGAGGGCGAGAAATATGGTCGGGTTGTGGTCCATCTGGAGGGCAATGATGATCGCCCCTATGTTATCGAGCGGCGCTGTGGCAGCGCGGCAAGCTGGACCCTTTACGATAGTGAAGCCGATCTACGCCTGGAACAGCGTGCCGATGTGCAGGATAAATTGCACGAGTTGTTCGGCGTTGAACGCGAGCGCTCACTGGAGAATCTTTTCCACGACGCGCTGGGCGTCCCCCAGGGAACCTTTACCTCAATCTTCCTGCAAACGCCGCGTGTACGCAAACAGACCTTTGATGTCTTGCTCCAGATTGAAAACTATACCACCGCTTCTACCTATCTACTGGACGCGCAGAAACAATATAAAGAGCAACTGCTGGTCCAGGAACGTGAAATTCAACGCCTGACCTTTGAGACACGCGATTTGCCGGAATGGCACGCGGCTTTGAAACACGGCAGGACGCTGGACCAGGAACTGAAAGAGCAAAATGTACAAAGCACACGGCGCCTGGCCGGGCAAAAGACGTATTTTGAACGTTTAAAGCAGCGCCAGAAGGATCTGCAAGCCTCAAGCCAGGAACGTGAGCAGAGCGAGACCCGGCGCAACCATGCGCGTGAGCGGTTTGAGCAGGCAGAGCAGGCTCTTAACGAGGCACGTAACGCGCAACAGATCGTGGAAACCAACCTGGCTGACTATCAGCGCTATCGTCAGGCAGATACGCGGCTGAGCGAGTTGCGGCGTGATGAGCGTGAGCGCAATGTGCTGCTGCAAAATCAAGCTGACCTGAAGAATGAGCTTTCGACCACCCAGGCGAATATCCAGCATCTTCACCAGCGCCTGGGAGATGTAGCGAGGGCACGTCAGCGTATTCTCGATCTGCTTTCTGCGGTAGAGCAACAGAGCGAACTGGACAAACAAATTGTCACGCTCAAACTGGAGGCGCAGCATTATGAAGAACTGCGAGTAGCAGGCAGCCGCCTCTATAAATCACGTGAAAAAGCTCAACAGGATCAGGCAGGAGCCAGGCAGCGGATCGCTGAGATTGAGCCTTTGCAGGCCCTGGCAAACCTGAATGATGAGCGCGTGGCCAATCATGCCAAACTCAAGGCGCAACGTGATCAGCGCACCGCGAAACGTCTGCAACTGGAAAAAGGCCAGAAGCTACTTCAGGAAAGACTGGATGCACGGGCGCAGGCGGCTGGGAGGTTACTCCAGATCGAGGATGCAATTGCGAAGATTGAAGCCCATCGGCAGGAAGCGGAGGAATATCCTCGCTTGCAACTGAGTCAGCTTGAATTGGAGCGCCAATCGCATCATTTACGCGGCAATATCGAGGGTTATACCGATTCGCGCGAACGTTCGGCGGGCGGCCAATGTCCTCTGCTCCATCAGACCTGTCTGAATATCAAGCAGCAGGGCCTGGTGAGCCTGGAAGCATATTTCGATGGCCTGCTCTCGACCGAACAGAGTCAGTTAGAAACGATTACAGGCCAGCTCACGCAGATTATCCAGAGAAGTGCCGCGCTGAAAAAATACGCCACGGACCTGGACAAACTGGACAGATATGTTGATCAGCGCGCAAGCTATGCGGAACAGAATGCACAGCTCGATCTTGAGATCCAACGCCAGGAGCTTGAAGTTGAGGGGCTGCGCGCCGAATGGGAAAGCTTGCAACATATCGACCGGGCTATCGAGGAGGCGGACGCGCTCTTAAAGGAGAGCCAGCAGGCCGATAGGCAGACACGCCAGCTACCAGGACTGATGAGCCAGGTTGAACAACTTCAGCTTCAGATCGAACAGTATACAGGCGAGTTCGAGGAGCGCCGGCAGGAGGCCGAACAGTATAAACAGAGCAAGGAGTTGCTACGCACCCGCCAGGATGAACTGACCGCTCTGGATGATCCTCGCTCAAAGAGTAAAGCCGCGCAGGAAACGATGCAATCTGAAGCCGGCTATCAGCAAAGCTTACGCGAGACAGAGGAACAGGCGCATCGCATGAGCAGTCAATTAGACGCAGTGGCCACGCAATTAGAAATCTACGCGCATCTTGATCGCTCAATCAGCGAACAGGAAGTTACACGTGAGCGGGCCGAGAACGGGCATCAACTCTATCTCAAACATACCCAGGTTGCGGAACGTCTACCTGAGCGCGAGCGGGCCTGGAGCGAGGCCCGTAGCAAGGTAGATGAGGCGGAACAGCAGTTAGCACGCGCTGAGGAAGCCTACCAGCAGGCCAGCCTGGCCTTTCATGAGCAGGAGTTCCGCGAGGTTGAGGACGAGATCAAGGACCTGGAGCAAGAAATTACCCGTCTGGCCAGCGAAATGCAGAATTTGCAACGTCAGATCAACGAGTTGGAGGCAAAGATTGGCGCAGCCGAGGCATTGCTGATTCAGTTGGCGGCTGCGGAAAAAGAGAAGCAGACGCTGGAAGAGCTGGCAACTATGATGGAACAGTTCCGCAAGTTGATTAAAGATGCCGCGCCATTTGTCTTAAAGGCCATGCTGAACGATATTTCCGCCGAGGCCAATCGTATCTTTGGGGAGATCATGGGAGATCGTAGCGCGCAATTAAGCTGGACTGACGAGTATGAAATCAGTCTGTTACGCCAGGGTATCAAACGCTCGTTTGCTCAATTGAGCGGTGGCGAACAGATGAGCGCGGCCCTGGCTGTGCGCCTGGCGCTGCTAAAAAAACTTTCTACCATGAATATCGCGTTTTTTGATGAACCAACCCAGAATATGGATGAAATGCGCCGGGCCAATCTTGCTGAACAGATCCGGCGTGTACGTGGCTTTGATCAGTTGATTGTTATCAGTCACGATGACACCTTTGAGCAAGGTCTGGATAGCCTGATTCGTTTACAGAAAACAGATGGCCAGACGTTCTTGCGCCAGGAAGATGACGATCCAGGTGAGTCCACGTCTCTTATAGAGCAGGTAAATATATATGCTTCATAAAGGAAAATTACAGGCAGCCTTGCAGGCCAAGCGAGGACAATTCAGCGCGTATGATGGCTCGTTCGCTGAACAACTCGATGCCTATCGCTATGTACTGGAAAACCTCTACCTGGCGTATCCATCGGGCGCACAGTTAGAGTATGTCCTGCCGCCCGACCAGAAAGGTCTGCCTCCTGCGGGAGCGCGCCCCAGCGTCGAGTTCGATCGCTGGCTGGTTTACGCCGCGCATCGCGAGTATCATGGCCCGCTGTTTCCCTTTGCTCGCGAGTTTGCCAACCATGAACAGGCTCGCCAGTGGGCCGAATGCATTGAAGGCATCACCACCATCGCGGTAGACGGCAGCCAGCTTCAGCCCTGGCGGGACGCCTCCATTCCAGTGGCGCTGATTCAGGTGGGGCTCTTTGCCAATCCACACGCCAGGGGCAAGCCCTATACCAAAGACGTAGTGCTGGAGGTGCTCTCCCCTGACGAAATCGCAGAAGCCTCTAATAGTGAGAGCAAAGATCCCGACAGCTATCCCTACTCCGAGATGCAGGTAAATCTGCGACGTTACCAGCTTGAAGTCGAGACCCTGCGCACACAAATGGAGCAGCACGCGCAGAATCGCCAGG
>Ga0265338_10009950_pt1 | contig 11243 bp, 11 predicted proteins | sample 42126metaG_FD_193579 | JGI IMG/M metagenome (GOLD analysis project Ga0265338, IMG submission 193579) | Rhizosphere microbial communities from Carex aquatilis grown in University of Washington, Seatle, WA, United States - 4-21-26 metaG | ecosystem: Host-associated > Plants > Roots > Rhizosphere... | reverse complement strand
ACCGTGCAGCGGGCCTCCTTGCCGGTCCGCTTCTCGATCTCGTCGGCCAGGTACTGGCCGACCCCGCCCAGCCGGACGTGGCCGAACGAGTCGAGCTGGCCGGACCGCAGCGCCAGCTCCTCGTGCTGCGGGTGAGCGCCCTCGGCGACCACCACGATCGGCGCGTAGCGGGTCTGGAAGCGGTGCTCCACGTACGCGATCACCTTGTCGATGTCGAACGGGCGCTCGGGGATCAGGACCACGTTGGCGCCGCCCGCGATGCCCGCGTGCAGCGCGATCCAGCCCGCGTGCCGCCCCATCACCTCGACGATCAGCGCCCGGTGGTGGCTCTCGGCGGTGGTGTGCAGCCGGTCGACCGCCTCGGTGGCGATGTTCACCGCGGTGTCGAAGCCGAAGGTGTAGTCGGTCGCGCCGAGGTCGTTGTCGATCGTCTTCGGCACGCCGACGACGTGCACGCCCGCGTCGTGCAGGCGGGACGCCACCCCCAGGGTGTCCTCGCCGCCGATCACCACCAGCGCGTCCACCCCCAGCCCGGACATGTTGTCCTTGATCCGCTCGACCCCGGACCGGCCGGGGCCGGTCTCCTTGAACGGGTTGGTCCGCGACGACCCGAGGATGGTGCCGCCGCGCGGCAGGATGCCCCGCACCGCGGCCACGTCGAGCGGCATCGTGTCCGCCTCGAGCGGTCCCCGCCAGCCGTCACGGAAGCCGAGGAACTCGATTCCGTAGTCCTGAACACCCCGTCGTACCACTGCGCGGATTACCGCGTTCAGTCCCGGACAGTCTCCGCCCCCGGTTAGGACTCCCACTCGCATGAGGCAAAGCCTAGCCCTCCGCCAGGCTCTTGCAATGGCAGCGCGCTAACCGGCCCGAGGTAATTGGTAACAGAGATACGTCTGTGTCCGGTGAGGCGTCTCCGGGCTGTTCTTTTGCCTGTTTGGCGTAGACGTTCACGTACTCCTGGCCGGACAGCGCCCCGATCGCGGCCATGATCTCGTCGGTCACCGCGCGCAGCACCGCGCGGTCGCCCTCCCGGCCGTAGTAGCGGGAGAACTCAAGCGGCGGGCCGAACACGACGCCCGGCCGGATGCCGAACCGCGGCTTGTGCGAGCCGGGCGGCAGGAACTCAAACGTGTTGATCATCGCGCACGGGACCACCGGCGCCCGGGACTCAAGCGCCAGCCGGGCCACGCCGGTCCGGCCGCGGTACAGCCGCCCGTCGGGCGAGCGGGTGCCCTCCGGGTAGATGCCGAGCACGTTCCCGGCCGCGAGCACCCGCAGCCCCGAGATCAGCGCCCGCTCGCTGGCGGCGCCGCCGGTCCGGTCGATCGGTAGCTGCCCGACCCCGCTGAAGAACGCGCGGCTGGCCAGCCCCTTCAGGCCGCGGCCGGTGAAGTACTCGGCCTTAGCCAGGAACACCACCTTGCGCCGCAGCGGCAGCGGCCCGAAGAAGTGGTCGGCGAACGACAGGTGGTTGCTCGCCAGGATGACCGGCCCGCGCCGGGGCAGGTTCCGCTGCCCGCGCGCGGTGGGCCAGAACACCAGCTTCAGCGCTACGCCCAGGGTGTACTTAGCTAGCCAGTAGAACACGGATACATCGTGCCACGTCCTGCGAAATCTATGGGACCATGCAAGGGTGTCGTCTCCAACTGCGGCCGACGGTGCCGCTGGTCTCGAGCCTTTCGCCGCTCACACGGCGCCGTCTGCTGCTGACACGGCGCCTGCTGACACCGCGCCTGCTGACACCGCGCCGTTGGCCGCGGACGGGGGGCCGGTGGGCGCGCTCGTGCTGCACGGTTTCACCGGCTCGCCCCGGACCGTGCGGCCCTGGGCGGAGCACCTGGCGGCGGCCGGGCTGACCGTGCGGGCGCCGCTGCTGGCCGGGCACGGCGGAAGCTGGCAGGAGCTGGCGAAAACCGGCTGGACGGACTGGTACGCCGACGCCGAGCGGGCGTTCGACGAGCTCAGCGCCCGCTGCCAGCAGGTGTTCGTAGCGGGCATCTCGATGGGCGGCTGCCTGGCGTTCCGGCTGGCGGAGACCAAGGGCGACCAGGTGCGCGGCCTGGTGGTGGTGAACCCGTCGCTGGCCGGGGACAACGCGCTGATCCCGCTCGCGCCGGCGCTCAAGTACCTGATCCGGTCGATCCCGTCCATCGGCGGCGACATCAAGAAGCCGGGCACCGCCGAAGGGGCAGCCAAGCGCACCCCGGTCGCGGCCGTCGCGACGCTGCCGCGGATGTGGAAGACGACGGCGGCGGAACTGTCCCGCGTCCGGCAGCCGGTGCTGGTCTACCGGTCCACCGTTGACCACGTGGTCGGGCCGGCCAGCATGAGGGTGCTCACCGCGGCGCTGCCCGGGGCCGAGGTGCGGCAACTCGCCGACAGCTACCACGTGGCGACGCTTGACAACGACGCGCCCGAGATTTTCGATGGCACTTTGGCCTTCATCAACAAGCACAGCATCAGCACGCGCAGCGAGGCCGAGAAGCGGGTATAAAGGACTGCACTGTGGCTGACGGGGACGTGCCGGGCGGTACCGGCGCAGGCGGCAACGCGACAGGCGGAGACGGTGACGAGGCCATCTGGCTGGACCTGGTCGCCCGGTTCGACGCGCCCGCACCCGACGGCGCGGCGGCACCCTGGCCGGACCGGGAAGACCTGGCGGGGCCGGTGCACGCCGTGCCTCCGCTGCCGCCAGGGTCGCCCGCGCCACCGGACGCGCCGCCCCGGTCGGCTGACGGGCGGGCACCCGAGGCTCGGTCTTCGGAAGCACTGCCGCGCGAGCCGCCGACCAACCCCACCGGGCTGCCCGGGCTGCCGGTCCTCGGCGACCCGCCGACCCGCCCGGACCAGCCGGCCCGGGCCGGCCAGCGGCCCGCACCGGGGACCGGGCCCAGGGACGCGCCGCCCGCCAGGGACCCGGCCGATGACCACTTTGTCCCGCCGGTGCCGCCGCCGCTGCCGCGGCTCGACCCGGTCACCAAGCTGGCCTGGCTGGCGCTATTCGGCGGTCCGCTCTACCTGCTCATCAGTACCGCCACCGGGGCCACCATCTCCGGGCTGGCCGCCTTCCTGGCGGTCGCCGCCTTCGTCGGCGGCTTCGTCGTGCTGGTACTCCGGATGGACAACGGTCGGCCACCCGACTCCGGGTCCGACGACGACGGCGCCGTCGTCTGACGGCGGGCTGGCCGGCGCGGCGGGCGCGGTCGGCGTGCTCGGCTTGCTCGTGCCCTGAGCGCTGGCGCCCGGGGCGGCGGTCGGGCGCTGCGAAGCCCGCATGGCCGCGTCGAACAGGCTGAACGCGTCCCTGGTGAGCCCGGCCAGGGTGTCACCCACCCCACCGAACTGGCCGAACTGGCCGCCGAAGCCAGGCGGCTGGCCCTGGCCGCCCGATTCCCGGTACCGGCGGGCCGCCCGGCAGATCGGGCACCACTGGCACTCCGGCGGTTCCTCGGTCAGTTCCTCGGTGGTCGCGGTCTCCCAGACGTCGGCCTGCTTGGCGCGGCCGCCGCCGCCGACGGTGGACCGCACCCGCCCCGCCACGTCCCTGCCGATGCTCCTCGCGCCCGCCCGCATCAGCCAGCGCTGAAAATCACCAATAGGGTCGCTACCCGGCTCAGTGCTCATACAGGCAGACTAACCCGTCCGGGCAAGTTAAACCTCCACCACGAACGGGACACCGGTCGCGCGGAAGTGCCCGACGTTGACGCACTCGGTGCGGCCGACCCGGACCCGGCGGGCGAGGGGGTTGTGCACGTGCCCGAACAGCGCGTAACGCGGCTGGGTATCGCGGATCAGGTCAAGCAGCGCGGCCGAGCCGGTCTCCAGGCGGCGCGCCTGCACGTCGTAGAGCAGTTCGGGCACCGCCGGCGGGATGTGGGTGCAGAGCACGTCCACCGTGCCGACCGCGGCCAGCTTGGCCGCGTACTCCGGCTCGGGCACCTCGTTCGGCGTGCGGTACGGGGACGGCAGGCCGGCTCCCACGAAGCCGAAGGTGACCCCGCCGACCTCGGCCCGGCCGCCGTCGATGACCTGGTGGCCGGGCTTGCGGTAGGTCTCCCAGAGCCCCGGCAGGTCCACGTTGCCGTAGGTCAGGTAGGCGGGCTCGGCCAGCGCACCGAACAGCGCGGCGTACTGCCTGCGGATCGCCTGCTCGGTGAGGCTGCGCAGGTCGGTGCCGCGCTCGGCCGTCACCCGGCTGGCGATCGCCGCCGTGAGCTGCCTGGCCTCGTCGAACCGGCGCCCGGTGCGCAGCTCGATGTACTCCCGGGCGTACTCAGCCCCGTACAGCTCGGCGAAGATGCCCTGGGTGTGGTCCGCGTAGTCGAGGAACAAGAGCATGTCGCCCAGGCAGATCATCATGTCCGCCCCGTCGGCCGCCCGGCCGAGCGCGTCGGCGGCGCCGTGCACGTCACTTACCACGTGGACCCTCATGAGATAAACATAGACTCGGGTTCGCAGAGAACGGAGAGGCCCTTGCGCGAGTTCAGCATTCCCGCCCTGGCGGAGATCCCGGCTTCGGCCACCACGGCCGATGTGGTAACCCGCCGTGCCGCCGAGCAGCCCCAGGCGGTGGTGTTGCGGCGCAAGGCGGCCGGCGGCACCTGGGCCGACGTCACCGCGGCACAGTTCAGGGACGAAGTGCACGCCCTGGCCAAGGGGTTCGTCGCGGCCGGGGTGCAGGCCGGGATGCGCATCGCGCTGATGTCGCACACCCGCTACGAGTGGACGCTGATCGACTACGCGCTGTGGACGGCGGGCGCGGTGGTGGTGCCGATCTACGAGACCTCGTCGGCCGAGCAGGCCGAGTGGATCCTGGCCAACTCCGAGGCGTGGGCGGTGATCGCCGAGAACGACAAGTTCGCGGCGCTGATCGACGCCGCCCGTGACCGGCTGCCCGCCCTTGAGCACCGCTGGCGGCTGGAGTCCGACCTGCCCGCGCTGACCACGGCCGGGGCGGAGGTGTCGGCCGAGGCCCTCACCGAGCGCACCCGGTCCCGCCAGGCGGCGGACATCGCCACCGTCATCTACACCTCGGGCACCACCGGGCGTCCCAAGGGCTGCGACCTCACCCACGAGAACCTGCTGGCCGCGGTGCGGAACGCGTTCATGGGGCCGCTGGCCTCCATCCACGCATCCGGCACCGCCAGCACGTTGCTGTTCCTGCCGCTGGCGCACGTGTTCGCGCGGGTCATCGAGGTGGGCACGATCGAGGCCGGCATCGTGCTCGGCCACTGCGAGAACATGGACAACCTGCTTCCCGACCTGGCCTCATTCCAGCCGACGTTCGTGCTGGCGGTGCCGCGGGTGTTCGAGAAGGTCTACACCGGCGCCGAGGCGCGGGCGCTGGGCGAGGGCAAGGGCAAGATCTTCAGCCGGGCTGCCCAGGCCGCGGTCGCCTACAGCGAGTCGCTCGACGCGGGCGGGCCCGGGCTGCGGGTGCGGGCCGAGCACGCGCTGTTCGACCGGCTCGTCTACGGCCGGCTGCGGGCCGCGCTGGGCGGCCGGACGCAGTGGGCGATCTCCGGCGGGGCGGCGCTGGCGCCGCGGCTGGGGCACTTCTTCCGCGGCATCGGGGTCACCATCCTCGAGGGCTACGGGCTCACCGAGACGACCGCGCCGGTGTCGGTCGGCCGCCCGGACCGGCAGAAGATCGGCTCGGTCGGCCAGCCGCTGCCCGGCGTCGCGGTGCGGATCGCCGAGGACGGCGAGGTCCTGGTGACCGGCAAGTCCGTGTTCCCTGGTTACTGGCGGGACGAGGCGGCCACCAAGGAGGCGTTCACCGACGGCTGGTACGCCACCGGGGACATCGGCGAACTCGACGACGAGGGCTTCCTGACCATCACCGGCCGCAAGAAGGAGATCATCGTCACCGCGGGCGGCAAGAACGTGTCCCCGGCGGTGCTCGAGGACCGGCTGCGGACGGCCGCGCTGATCTCCCAGTGCATGGTGGTCGGGGACGGGCGGCCGTTCATCGGGGTGCTGGTCACGCTCGATCCCGACACCTTCGGGCCGTGGAAGGCGAGGCACGGCAAGCCCGCCGACGCCACCCCCACTCAGCTGCGCGACGACCCGGAGCTGAACGCCGAGATCCAGGCGGCGGTCGACGACGCCAACAAGGCGGTCTCCCGGGCGGAGTCGATCAGGAAGTTCCGGCTGCTCGACGGGGACTTCACCCTGGAGCAGGGGCACCTGTCGGCCAAGCTCGGCATCAAGCGGTCGGTGCTGGCCAAGGAGTTCGCGGACGACATCGAGGCACTGTACTCAGAGCCGCGGCACTGACCAGGCGGCGCCGCTACCGTGCGGGCCGGCCTTACCGGGCGGGCGGGTCCTCGTCGATGAGGGCGCGCAGCCGGGCGGCGACCAGGTCCCAGTTCCAGTCGCGCTCCACCCAGGCGCGGCCCTTCTCCCCCATCGCCCGCGCGCTGGCCGGGTCCTTCAGCAGCGTGACGAGGCGGTCGGCCAGGGCGGCGACGTCCCGGCCGCCCACCACGTAGCCGGTCTCGCCGGGCTGGATGGCGTCCGGGGCGCCGCCGGAGTCACCGCCCACCACCGGCAGGCCGGCCGCGGACGCCTCCAGGTAGACGATGCCGAGCCCTTCCACGTCGAGCCCGCCCCGCCTGGTCCGGCAGGGCATCGAGAAGACGTCACCCGCCGCGTAGTGGGCGGGCAGCTCGGCCTGCGGGACCGGGCCGGTGAAGCGGACCGCGCCGGTCACGCCCACCTGCTCGGCCAGCTTGTGCAGGGTGGCCGCGTACGGGCCGCCGCCGACGATGAGCAGGACGGCCTCGGGGACCGCGCGGAGCACGGCTGGCCAGGCGCGCAGCAGCGTGTCCTGGCCCTTGCGGGCGACCAGCCGGGAGACGCAGACCACCACCGGCCGCCCGGCCAGGCCGTGCCGGTCCCTGACCGCCTGCCGGCCGGCCGGGTCGGGGCGGAAGTCGCCCGCGTCCACGCCGGGGTGCAGCCGGGCCATCCGGGCCGCGGCCTGCGGGGTGAGCGCGCCGCCGATGCGCACCCGGAAGTACTCGCCCAGGTAGGTCAGCACGTCGGTCCGCTCACCGATCTGCCGCAGCAGCTGCCGGGCGCCGGGCAGCGCGGCCCAGCCCGCCTCGTGGCCGTGGGTGATGGCGACCGCCCGCTGCACCCCCGCGTCGCGCAGCACCGGCGTGATCAGCCCGAGCGGGGCCGACGCGCCGAACAGCACTACCTCTGCCTGCCGCGACCGGGCGAGGGCGGCGGCGCGGCGGCGGACACTAGGACCGCCGATCATCAGCGAGGTCGGGTGGCGGACGACCTCGAACGGCTGGTCGGCGTCGAAGGCGGCGTCACCGTCCCAGCGGGGGGCGTAGACGGTGAGCCGGTCCGGGTCGAGGCGGCGGGCCAGCTCGTGGACGAACGACTGAATGCCGCCCTGCCGGGGCGGGAAGTCGTTGGTGACGATCAGCGTGCGGCGCATGTCGCCTGCCAGTGTAGAGGGACCACGCGACCAGGCATCGGGGGCCGGGAGGTCGTGGTCCCCCGGGCGGTCACGGCCTCGCGGCGCCGTCGAAGCTGCTCGAGTACCAGGCGGTGTTCATCGGCAGCTCGCGGACCGGCTGGCCCTCCGACGGCGCGTCGATGATCATGCCGTTGCCGACGTACATCGCGACGTGCCCGATGCCGTTGTAGAACAGCAGGTCGCCCGGCTGCAGGTCAGAGCTGGCGATGTGCGGCAGCGCGGCCCACTGCGAGTAGGTGTCGCGCGGTATCGAGATGCCCGCCGCTGCCCAGGCCTGGCTGACCAGGCCGGAGCAGTCGAAGCCGACGCTGCACGGCCCGGTCGCGCCGTAGTTGTACATGCAGCCGAGCTGCTTGAACACGAACGCCACCGCGGTATCGGACTGGCTCCCGGTGGGGCCGCTGTACACCGCGTCGGTGATGCCGCCGCCGCCGTTGACGGTGCCCTGCTGCACCGCTGCCAGCTCGGCGCCGGTGAGCGAGTTAAGGATCGACTTCTGCTTGGAGAGCAGCGCGGCGATGTGGTTCTTGCTGCTCGCCCGCTGGGATGCGAGCTGGGCGATGCCGGCCTCGGTGCGCTGCTGCTCCTCCTGGGCCGACGCGAGCTGGTTGGCGTCGGCGAAGAACGCCAGCGTCTCCAGGTTCCGGGTACCGGTGATCTGCAGGATGAGGGACGCCTGCCTGAGCATCTGGCTGGCGTCGTCGGTGGTCAGCAGGCCCGCCAGCGAGGTCGAGCTGGAGTCCTCGTAGGACGAGTCGGCGATCTGCACCACCAGGTCCCTGGCCGCCTCGTAGCGGGCCTGGTCGCGGGCCAGCTGCTTGCCGACCTGGGCCAGCCGGGCCTTGGCCGCGGTGAGCTGCTGCTCAACCTGGTCGTACTGCTGGTTGGCCTTGTTGAACTGGCCGGTCAGGGTGTTGATGGTGCTGCGCACCGAGTCGATGCTCGGCTGCGGCTGGGCGCCGGCGACCTGCGACACCGCCACCGCGAGCCCGCCCGCCAACAGCAGGGCCGCGCCGAGCGCGGCGAGGCGGCGTGTCCGCCCCGTGCCGGCGGCGGCCAACGACATGCGCAGCCTGAGTCCCATGTCCCCTCACCATGCTTGCAACTAAACAGCTTCCGCCACGCTATTGAGTTGGATGAGGGGCAACAACCAGGTTCGGTCAATCGTGATCATTGGGTGATCACAAGTTTCAGCAGGCCCGCTTCAGCAGGCCCGGGCGAGCGGCGGCGCGTACCGCAGCGGCGGGATCAGCCCCGCGCTGGCCAGCACCGCCAGCGCCCGGACCTCGGCCGGGTCCAGGTCCTGGTCGTCCGGCCCCAGCAGGGTGGTGCTGGCCGCGCAGCTCGCGCAGCCGATCCCCCGGGCCTGGCAGGCACGGCAGTCGATGATCATGGTCGAACTCCCTTGGGTCGGGTGAGCCGTCTGGGCCGGCCTCGTCACTGTCACTGACGGTAGAGGCCGGCTACGACATTCGAGCGGGCGTTCGGCTGGGCCCGCCGCGACCCGGTGTGCCGGCGCGGGGAATGTCGGTGGGCGGTCCTACCGTGGTGACCATGGCTGACGTCGCTGTCCCGGTGCCCGGCATCCGGTCTGCCCCGCTGTCAGAGCTTGACTTCACGGTGGTGGACGTGGAGACGACCGGCTGGGCACCGGACGAGGCCGGCATCACCGAGATCGGCGCGGTGCGGGTACACCGCGGGCAGGTGGTGGCCGAGTTCAGCTCGCTGGTCAACCCGGGGACGCCGGTTCCCCCGGCGATCACCGAGCTGACCGGGATCAGCGACGAGATGCTGGCGTCGGCCCCGCCGGTGGCGGCGGTGCTGCCCGGCCTGCTGGCGTTCGCCCAGGGCAGCGTCCTCACCGCCCACAACGCGCCGTTCGACCTCCGTTTCCTCACCGCCGCGTGCGCCGGGGCAGGACGAGACTGGCCAGAGTTCGAGGTGCTCGACACGGTGCGGCTCGCCCGGCACCTGATGGACACCCCGCAGGAGGTGCCAGACCGGAAGCTGGCGACGCTGGCCAGTTTCTTCGGCACGCCGGTACGGCCGTCGCACCGCGCGCTTGACGACGCGCGGGCCACCGCGGCGGTGCTCGGACGGCTGCTCGCCCGGCTGGCCGACCGGGCCGGGATCAGCACGCTCGACCAGCTCGACCGGTGGCTGGCCGAGCGGGACGCCGCCCAGCGGGCGGCCCGGGACCGCGGCCGGGCCGGATCGGTGCTGCGCTGGGCCGGATCAGTGCTGCGCTGGGCCGGATCGGTGCTGCGCTGGGCCCGATCGGTGCTGCGCTGGGCCGGATCAGTGCTGGGGCGGGCCCGCCGCCCGCTCGCCCGGCTGCCACGGCGATAGGGTGGCGACGTTCCGCTCCGCCCAGTCCGGGCCAGCACAGCTCAGGGAGGCAGCCCGTGGTCACCGCCATCGTATTGATCAAGGCCGAGATTCACCGCATCCCGGAGGTCGCGGAGACCATCGCGCAGCTGCCCGCGGTCAGTGAGGTCTACTCGATCACCGGTGACCACGACCTGGTCGCCATCGTGCGGGTACGCGCCCATGACGAGCTGGCGGACGTCATCCCCGGCGGCCTCAACAAGGTCGACGGCGTCACCTCGACGCAGACCCACATCGCGTTCCGCACCTACTCGCGCCACGACCTGGAGGCCGCCTTCTCGATCGGCCTGGCGGACGCCTAGCCGGACATGACGGTGCCCCGGGCGGCTTGCGCGCCCGGGGCACCGTCATTGACTGGCCGTCTGAGACGGCGCCGCTCAGTGCTCCTCGTGGGAGCCGATCGACGCGTGCTCGTCGTCCTCGAGCTGGCCGTGGCCGTTGCCGTTCACCGCGCCGTGCCCGTTACCGGAGATCGCGGCATGCCCGTTGCCGTGGCCGTCGGGCACCACGATGGTCTCGGTGAACATGCGGTTAGCGATGCTGCGGGCCTTGCCCAGCGGGCCGCGGGCGGCCGGCTGCGGGATGCCGTTCGCGTCCACCTGCTCGGGGGCCGGCAGCTCGTCGATCACGAACTTGGATTCGACGACCGCGCGCTCCTCGTCGGTCAGCGGCCGGGACTCCTCGACGAAGGCGCCGTCCGGTAGCTGCCGGATGATGCCGATCTCCACCCCGTGGGTCAGCAGCTCGGCGTCCTTGCGCTGCAGGCCGAGGCAGACCCGTTTGGTCACGAAGTACGCGCCGATAGGCACGATGAAGATGGCGAACCGGGAGATCCAGGTGATCGTGTAGAGCGGAACCTGGAACCGGTCGGCGATCACGTCGTTGGCGCCTTCTAGCCACAAGATGCCGTAGAAGCACACCGCGGCCACGCCGATGCCGGTCCGCACCGGCGCGTTTCTCGGCCGGTCGTTGATGTGGTGGAAGCGTTTGTCGCCGGTCGCCCACTGCTCGAAGAACGGCCACAGCGCGGCCCCGGTGAAGATGATGCCCAGCGGTACCAGCGCCGGTATCAGCACCGAGAAGGAGACCGTGTGCCCGAGGAAGTTAACTTCCCAGGCAGGCATCATGCGCAGCGAGCCCTCGAGAATGCCCATGTAGAAGTCGGGCTGCGAGGCCGAGGAGATCGCCAGCGGGGTGTACGGGCCGTACAGCCAGACCGGGTTGACCTGCGCGAAGGTCGCCAGCACGACCAGCGTGCCGAAGATGAAGAAGAACCAGGCCTGCCCCTTGAGCAGGAAGTACGGGAAGAACGGCGCGCCGACCACGTTCTTCTCGGTGTTCCCCTTGGCCGGCA
>Ga0265338_10009949_pt1 | contig 11244 bp, 10 predicted proteins | sample 42126metaG_FD_193579 | JGI IMG/M metagenome (GOLD analysis project Ga0265338, IMG submission 193579) | Rhizosphere microbial communities from Carex aquatilis grown in University of Washington, Seatle, WA, United States - 4-21-26 metaG | ecosystem: Host-associated > Plants > Roots > Rhizosphere... | reverse complement strand
GACGAGATAGGCTGGTCTTTGAAGCGCGCGGCTGACACGATCGGAAAGAATCGCCTCCTTGCCGGCATCCGTCTTGGCATGCGCGGCGAGGTTCGCGAGGACGCTCGGGCTCTCGGTGCCCTTCACCTTGTCCAGCGTGAATCGACCAGTGTAGCGATGCGTGACGGGATCGCGCGTGGCCGCTGCAAATGTAGTCCACAGCAAATCCGACCACGCGGCGTCCAGCGTACCCGCCTGCCCTCGGTCCAGCGTCCCAGCTGTACCCACTTTTTTGACCGCCTCCGTCACGCCGGTGCCGTCCTTGGTCGGCTGCTCCCACACGAGGAAGCAGCTCCACGAGTCGGCAACCTCCGGCCACAGTGGCCGCCCAAATTCGCCCTGGCCGAACAGTTGCACGTGGTACCGGCTGTCTAGGGCGGTGGAACCTGCATAGCGGCGTTTCACACCTGCGGCGGCCCGTTCGTTGGGGACCTGCCCCGCCAGGAGTTGGTCGACGACAGACGCCTGGAGCTCGACGGGTGAGCGAAACGTCGTGAAGCCGAGTCGCGCAAACGGTGGGTCGGTGCAGGGGCGGTTCTGTGGGGACGGTGAAGGGCCGACGTAGTACTCGCTTCCCCCGGACGGAGATGCGCCTGCAAGAAGGTCGTCGAGTCCCTTCCGAGCCGCGAGGCGGCTTGCGTGGCTCGGCTCGGGCGCATTGGCCACCGGTGGGATGCGGGCAACCACAAGCCCTTGGCAACGCTCCTCGGCGCTGACGTAGAACGGCGGCAGACTGGCCTTTTCGCACGTGCGCAGCGGCTGCACCGCGAAGAAGACCTGCTTCACCGGCAGGGTGACGGGTCGGACGAGGTCGCCGGGTACGATCGGCGTGGGTGATATTCCCGGAGAAGCGGGCGCGGACACCCTTTCTGGGACCATCGTGGCGAGGGACAGGTTCAGCTGGAGGTGGTTGAAGCACAGCGAGCGCAGGAGCCACTCGGAGTCCTGCCGAGGCGATCCGTGCCTGTGGTAGAGCGCGTAGTTGACGTCCAGGGGCGAGAGGGCGAGGCACCCGAGCCACTGGACAGCCTGCCGCGGCGACAGGCCCTCCACATCGGCGACGAGCTTGGGACACCCGGCCCGGTCGTACTCGGACAGCGTCGCGCGGCGCCCTGTCCAGTAGCCCGCGGACGTGGCCAGGGCTCTGTAGTCTGGGCAGGCGCGCTGCGCCCTCTCGCTCCACTCGCGTAGCAGTGGCGCCGCCGTGGGGCCGAGCAGACTGGCGCCGAGCTGCACGAGCGTCGACGGCTGTGCCGCTGTCGGGGCGGCCTGGCACCCGTATTGCTCGAGAGCGTAGGGTGCGACCGAGGTCGCTGCAAAGGCGACGTTCTCGGTCGCGCGCAGCGAGGAGGGGTTCTTCGTGGCCTCTGCCACGGCTTCGTGGGTCGCCTTGGAGAGCCTCTCCATCCACCCGCGCCACGAAGTCGACAGCAGGGACGAGAGCAGCGCCTCGGCCTCGGGGCGTGTACCCAGATCGCTTGCGGCAGTCGCGGCCGCCGCCTGCAGTGCCGAGCCCGGGTTTTCCTTCAAGACACCCCGCCAGTCGGCGGTGGTGGCGCCTGCCTCGGACAGATCACCCAGGCGCCTGATCTCCGCGGCGAGCACCTTCTGGATGAGCGCCCTCGCGCCCGGCGGCAGAGGAACCTGGGTGCGGGCCGTCTTGCGATCGGCCCGCTGTTTCAGCAAATCGGCGCAGGCCGTGTTGCGAAGAGCGATCCAGTCGGACACGTCCGCCTTATTCTCGTCGTTGCCCCACGCTTGTACATACTGTTGGGCCGCGTCGGCCAGCGTCGTCGTCGCGTCGGGTGACGCAAGAGAGGAAGAGGCTTTGCGCGCCTCGCAACCCAACTGCTCGAGCAGGAAAGGCTCCAGGCTCTCGACCGCGAAGCGCGCTGTCCCAAGAGTCTTGTGCGTTTCGAGCAGCCATTCGATCCTGCCTGTCCAGGTCTCGGACAGCCAGGTCGACAGATCGTCCGCGAGATCCTGGAATGTTGCGACCCGCGGCAACGTCTCTGCCTCCTTCGTGATCTCCCGGGTCATGTCTTTGAGTCCTGCTGCGAGGGGGGGAGGTGCCTCCCTGGAATTGGCCAGCGCCTGCACTTGCCCGGCAGCATGGACAAGTGCAGTCGCGACTCTCCCGGACGTTCTTTGCAGCAGTGCCGTGCACGCGTCGTCGCTCCACTTGATCCAGGCAGCCAACTCAGCTTCCTTGCTGCCCCTCAATCGCCGGGCCAGGGCCGTGAGCGTGGGCGCCTCGGATGCGGTGCCGCCGCCGCAGCCGAGCTCGCTGGCCACGAATGGCTCGAGGTAACGCACGGAGAAATCTTCGTTCTCTCGATCCGTTGCACTGGCGCCGGGCAAACGAGCGGCTGTGTTGAAACCGTCGCTCCTTTTCAGCACAAAGTCCATGAATCCTTGCCATCGGGGATCCGCGAACAGGAACCATGCTAGACGCTCCGCTGCGGAGGCCTCGCTTGCTATCTGCCCCTTTTGGTCCACCAATATCTTCGCGGTTTTGGTCAGCTTGGCGGCGTTCTTGACGATGGTCTCCATGGCCCCTGGAATAGGCTGTCTCTTCGTCAAGTCTTCCAGGCGTGACGCGACGCCGAGGAAGGCGGCAGAAAACTGCTCCTGCAACTCGGCCAACCTATTGTCGGCAGTGTTGGTGAATCTCCTTCTGGCGCACTCGGGCCTCAAGGGGACGAATAGCCTTGTGCCCGCCTCTTCGCAGGGTGCCCAACACTCGCTGGCAGACTTGAAAGCCTCAGTGGCCCGCTCGAGGTCAGTCTCGTTTGCCTCGGGCTTTCTGCCCGTTATCTTCTCGATGAGGCGAACATTCTTCAGTCGTGGATCGTCTTCGGCAAGTTTGCCAAGACTCCCGAACTTGTCCGGATGTAGGCTGAGTGCGGTGTTGTTCCGGACCTTCCTCAGGTCTTCATTCGGCCGCGCCCCCAGGGCCGACACGAGATCTGCACAGCTCATTTGTCTGGAGCTTTGTTCTGGCCGAAGCGGACGGAGGTTTTTCCGCAGTCCACTGGCCGTCGCAGCGCTCGGTTCTCGATTGGTCTTTTTTCTCCCTTTGCCAGGAAGTCCGAAACCCTTGCTCAAATTTGCTCCCGCAAAGGTTGTTGCTGATCGAAGGTCGATTCGACGACGAAAGGACGAGCCAAGAATCGAATTTTTTAATCCTGCGCGCACGTCGCCGACTACGTACGGCTCGCGGTCTCGTCGCCCTTGTCGCGTTTGCCCTCCTTTTTCGGCGAGCGCTCCTCCATGTTCTTGCGCACGTGCTTGGCAAAGACGGCCAGGTCGCGCTTCTTGCGGGCGGCGAGGCTGTCCTTGCCAGAGCGCGAGTGGTCGTCAGGCTCGCGCACCTTTTGCCCGTCGACGAAACGCGCTCGCTCGATGGTCCCGCCCTGGGCCAGCCAGACCACGATGTTGCTCGGCTTGCAGTCGCCGTGCGTGATGCCCCGGCGGTGCATGCCGGCGATGAGCTCGCCGACCAGCTTGCGCTCGGCCCGGGTGACGTCGCGCTTGAGTATGACGTCCTTGACGCTGCAGTCGGCGCGCTCCATGACGATGAGCGCGTAGCGGACGCCGTTGGCTGCCGTCGCGTAGAGGCGGCCATAGTACCTCGGGCCGAGGCCGAGACTGTGCAGCCGGTCCGTGCGCTCGGCCTCTGTGCGGAACTCGTCCTTGGTCATGGCCTTGCGGTCGGCGAACCTCGTGTGCTCAAAGGGCGTCGGCTCGTTGGCGGCGAAACAGCTCGCCGCGTGGGACGACTTGCGCGCCTTCTTGGAACGGGAGCCGCTGTACCCGTCCACGTGCTGCTCCTTACGGCGGTCATAGTGCGGCCCGGTTGTGAGCACGACCATCTTGACCGCCACTGGGCGCTTCCCGAGCTTGGCCTTCCACACGACGCCGTAGGTGGTCTGCGCCGACAGGATCCCGCCAAAGTCCAGGTCGCGCAGCGCAATGTCCCGCGCGGACCGGGCGATCGCGGGTTTGGCCGCCGCGACGGCCTTGGATTGCGTGCTCATTTCTTCGAGTCGGTGGGTCCAAATTTGCGCCGTCACGGTCTTTTTTCCTCCCACCTTTGCGTTGTGTTTTTTTTGGCCCGGATAGCCAGGTATCCTCTGTCCAGGCGACCGCCGGCCAGCGGTTAAAAGACGACCGCGGCCCAAGTTAGATCAGAGAAAGGAAAGCGTGCTGCGTCTTTTATCGAACGACGCAAGTAACCAAAACAATGGCTTCTTATCGGCTTCCGAGCCCGCCGTCCTTTCCCGCGGGTGACATCTGGGACGTTGCGATGGCGCAGCGCGCGCGCACCGAGTGACGCGAAGCGCACGCTGAGCGAAGTCGACGGCATGCTTTTTGACGTCACGCCCGCTCCCAGCGAGTACTCGTACCCACCAGGTACGCTCATGCTTCGCTCGCCCGCCGACGAGCACGTCAATGAAGCGTGCCTCGTCGTCGCTCTCATGCCCGACCCCGAGCTCGGCGCCAAGGTGTACATCGACGGCGTGAAGGCGGGCTGCGGCATCAACGGCAAGTGGTCCAGCTCGCCCAAAGGCTCGTCCGCCTCTTGGGCGTGGACGTGGTGACAGAGACCTCTGACAACGCCGATGTCCGGTGTCCCAGCTCACCCGACGACGGTTACACGCTGTGGTGGCACCGAGAAGCCCGTCTCTTGGTACGGCACGTTTGGCCTGTGCCCACCGCGAGACCAGCACGAGCGTCTGCGCGCGGCCAAGGTGCTTCTCCGTGACTACCCGGTGGCGAGACTGAGACAGGCCGCCGAGCAGTGGCAGAACGAAGCGCGGCGCGGCCTTGCGGTGGCCGAGAGGACCGCGCGCTCCGCCCGGGTGGGGGCCCAGCTCGCCGCGGAACTCCGCTCTTTGCTGTCGTCGCGGGGCGACGAGGAGACGCCGACCCTGGCAAGCTGGCTGAGCCAGTTCAGAGGCGTTGACTGCCCGCACTACGCCGAGGTGCTCGGCCGCCTCTTCAGGCTGCCAGAGGCCAACGCGCCAGACTTCTACCAGGCACTGCACGCTTGGGAAGAGGCTGTGCAGCACCTGCGCTACCGCGAGGGCGATCCGGCAGCCTGTGAGGTGTGAGACGACGTTGTCGCACACCCCAGGCCTTTTTCCAAAGTCGGCGCGTGGTGCAGTCAGAGAGATCCGTCCATGACCGTGACGACTTGCAGCCGCCGGACGGAAGCGGGCACGCCGAGATCTTCGGCCACCCGCATCATGGCCTCGACGTGTTCCGGGCTCGGCAACACTGCGGACAGCGCCTGCGCCGCGAACGTCTGGCCGACGAAGCCTCTCGTGCGCAGCTCGATCGTCGCCCTGTGCACGTTGCAGTCCATCTTGGCCTCTTCTGGGCCGTCGGCGAGTGGCTGCTCCGCAGGCAGCGCGCACAGCATGACGGTTTGATCCGCCGCCTGCTGCGCCAGTTCGCTGGCCTGGTCGCCGTCGTCGCGATCGATGTAGCTCGTAATGTCAATGTACGTGAGGGCTCCGGCCGCATGAACCCGCTCGAGGGCATCGATCACGATGTTCGCCATGCGCTCGGCCAGGACCTCTCGTGTCGGCTGCCGAGGTTCGTTTGCGGTCAGCTGTCCCACGCTCTCCTGTCTCCTGACGGGATCTATGTCGTGCCACCCAATGACAAAGCCAATCGCCGAGGCGATTGAGTATTCGCACGCTGGCATTCCGGCAAGGAGGCCGACCGACCGACCTCCTGCTTGCCCGGAAGGTTTTTTCCTCTCCTCCCCTCCTTTTTCTTCGCTTTGTGCCACTTCTCACGTCGCTCTCCAGCGCGCGCTGCAACAGCGATCGGCCCTTTCAGTACAGGAGATAGGAACCTTTTAACCCTCCATTCAGACTCTGGTGTCTCAAGCGCTGGCGCAGCAAAACAAACCGAGCCAAAGGAAGCACACGGTCCAGGGCCTCGTACACAGAGGCACCGTTCCACCGCCGCGCGCCGGCTGTTTGAGCACGCCCGAGACACAAAACGAAACGAGATAAAGGAAGGAAAAAACAGAAGCAAACAAACACCCGCCGACATGCAGAGACAGCCCGAGCCTGGGTTCACACTGTACGTGAGGCGCCCACCGTCGTCCGAGTATGGTAGCCGCGTGGATGCAGCGCTGAGCCGGCCGGACGTTGCCGACTGGCTGCACTCGCTCCCCGGGCGCGTCCTCGACCTCGGGGACGAGTCGAACGCAGCCGTGCCGGTCCCAGAGGCCGTGACGCACCTGCCAGCGCTCTTCCGCCATGCGACGGGTGACTGCTGGATGGCCGACCACCTCCTCGTCTTCCTGACGCGTCCGGGCGAGGTTCCGCCGCATCCGACCTCTGGACCAGGGACAGCGCGTGCGGCGGCGACGACGACGGCGACACCCTTGCCGGCGACGCGCGCGCCCAGGCCGGCTCCGGTGGATCGCATCGACCTCATCCTGCGCGCGCTGGCCGCCAACACGCAGGCGCTCGAGCGACTGCAGGGGATGATCCTCAATGCCAACAGCGGCGGCGGCATCGCGGGTCCGCCGGGCTGCACCGGGGCGGGACGCGTGCGCAACGGCGACGACGCCGTGGGTCGGCCCAAGTACCGCACGCCCGACGACCTGAACATTGTGTCTGACGACGACGAGCCCGCCGACGACAACGAGCCCGCGATGGACGCCAAGAGAGGGCGCCGCGGCCGACGCCGCCCCAAGCAGCGCGACGGCATCGCTGCTCCGGATGATGATCGCGAGGCCGAGACCGGAGCCGACGCGCTCGACGGCGTCGAGACGGGCAAGGAAAGGGACAGCGAGGGCGACCTGACGGACGGCGACGAGGAAGACGAGCAGGGCGACGGTGGTGATGCCAAGGGGGGAGGAGGCGGCAGAAAGCAGAACCGGCCGCTGAGCCCGGACGCAGACATCCAGGCCGCGATCGCGGACCGCGCCCACTCCAAGCCGTCGCTCGACCTGAAGAAGATCGCCCTCGAGGAGAAACAGGACCGCCGCAACAGGCGGCGCAAGGTGGAACGCCGCGGAGAGGGGCGGCGGTAGAACTGCCTGGATCGCCCCAACACCCGCCCCTCCCGCTCGTTACAGTAAAACCTCCCCGTCACGGACGTCGAAAGACTCTACACACCCACCATGGCGGCCTGTGCCATTTGCGCAAGTCGTTTCGCGGAGCCGGGGAAGCCTTTCAATCATGATCAGATTCGCAAACGACACACCGCACGCCGCCGCCGCTCTGCACAACGCAACGACATTTCCACAAGAAATGAGATCTGTAGGGAAGCGCCCTTGGTATTCGGACTCTGGCGGAAGCAGCCACGGCGGGGGCAACAAGAGACACAAGCCGGAGCCGCTGCTCGTTTTCAACAGCAGCGATGTGCTCGCGCGGTTTATCGGTGATCTGTCCGACCCCAGCGAGTTCCGCGCGACTCGTTTCGCCGTCGACGCCACTGGATTTGCAGCAGGCATCGGAGGCCGGAGGTACCTGTGGGCAGACGTCGACTTTGCTTCCCGCGTCCCTGTGCTCTCAATCTCGGAGCCGGTGTCTCTGGTCAAGTTCCTGAGCGCGCGTCTCGAGAGCATGCCGGCGCGCCTCAAGACCCTGATCGTCGATAAGTGGGATCCGTCTGACTACCGCGGGGCTGGCGTTTATACACCCTCGACTGCCTCGTCGCTGCGCGTCCTAGAAGACTGGCGCAAGGTCATGGTCGTCGTCGAGCAGCTCGGCAAGTGGCAACGGACGGTCGAGGACAATCTGTTGGACGACGTGACGGACCTCCTGCTTACGCAGGCAGACGGAACAGGCACCTCGTTGCGGGAAATGGGCCTTTCGGAAATCCTGGTGGGCCACTGCCAGATCGACGCCAACCGCGTGCGCCCTAGTGACGGCCTCCCGGTCTTGTTCGCGTTGCTCGCCGACAACGACTCGCGCGCAGCGACGCTTCTCGTCGAGCAGCACTACGGCTCCGGCCTTGATGTCTTTGCTCGCTGGCGCGACCTGTCTGTGACCGAGTTCTACCGGTCCAGGGAGGACGAGATCGATTTCGATCCCCACCTCGCCCAAACGCTGGGGTGTATGCTCGCCAACCAGGGTCCGCACAAGGAGTTCCTACTCCGTCTCCGAGTTGCGGTGCGCGCCGGTCTCTCTGTGGATTTTCCGGCCGACCTGGTTGACGCGATTGTTTTCGAGTGGCTGTACTGGCCTGTCGAATGAGCCAAGCGACGTGGAACTTGACATGGAATGTCATTACGTGCCCGCTCTTACCTCGCCACCTCCCTTGTGCATCTCTGCCCTTGTTCGCGAAATCGCCTTGTTTTCTAAACCAACCCTGTTTTTTGGGAGTTGCGTATTCTCCCTCGAGACACCGGACATGGGCGACAGGTGGTGGGTCGGAATGCGCCCGCGTCCTGGCCATGGTGAGATCGCGTGAGATCGGTGTTGTTTGCACGCGCAGCGCGCTCCGGATGCAACGCTCAAATCTGAGATGTCTGGGAAGCATAGGACGTCGAACAGTACATCTGGGAGTAGGCACGCCAGGAAGGAGAGGTAAGTCTGCAAGGATGTCCGAACCACGACAGCACTGTGTCTTGCGGTGCGCCTTTTATCGATTTGCGGTGGTACGCCCGCACTCGCACAGAAACAAAAAGAAAAACAAAAGACGTTTCCTTGATCCGAAGCCACCGCCGCCTTTCCCCGAGGAAAAAAAAGCAAACGTGCCGAGAGCGCAGGCCCCATGGAAAGCAGAGACGCAAAGCGGACGCGAGGGACGAGGTCGCCTTCGCCCTCTCGGGGGCGAAACGGCGACGGAAGTCGCGCATCATCGCGCAGTCCCACGCGGTGGACGGCAGAGAGCAAGGCCACCTGGTACCTGCGGGACCCTGACCTCGCGGAGGAACCGGAGCTGCAACTAGCGCGCGACAAGTACTGTCGGTGTCAGGTGCAGTCGGCCTACACGAACCTGCGCAAGAATGGCGTGCTGACTCGCAACGCCTACGCGATATGCAACGCGTCGGTCGCACGCGCCAACGCCGGTGCGCTGGGAGCGACGCGGTCAGGTCTGGCGAGCTCGCTGTCGCGACTGGGTCAGAGCGGAGCCTGCACGACCTGGGCCAACCTCGAGACGATGCCCACCGACATGCTCTGGGCGCTGGCGACGATGCGCACCGGGACAACCAAGGGTCGCGCCTTCTTCGCCGGCCAGGTCCCGACGCCCGAAGAGTACCTCGGCACGCCTGAAGGCGAGAGAGACGCCAGGTACCGTGGCGCATTGCAGAGGGCCATCGGGGCCTACCGGAACGCCGATACCAGGGGCCCAGCAGAGAGGAGCGCCGCGACGCGAGCGGCCGTGGCAGCGATGCGCGAGAGATAGACGGCGCGCCCTCGGTTGTTGCGAAAATGTCGCGAGTCGATCGTTTCGGCCTCCCGACGGCGGGCGGCCCGTACTCGGCGTGTATGTACGCTTCGTCCTCAGCGTCACTCTCAACATAAAAGTACTAGTACGACGAGGAGTACCCCGAGTGGACCTTTTTCCTCACACACGTTCCACACGTTCCCACACAAGTGTCGACGACGGACGCAGCTCTGGTGGAGCCCCACCAAAGAGCTTGCTCCACACATGTTCCATACACGTTCCACACAAGTGTGAGAACGCAGCTTTGCAACCCGCCAAACAGCTTGCCACCAACATGTTCCACACATTCCACACAAGTGTGGACAACGCAGCTCTGCAACCTGCGAAAGCGCTTGCCTTACACACACTAGTGTTGACAACGCAGATCTGGAACCCGCCAAACAGCTTGCCCTATACGTGTTCCACACATGTTCCACACAAGTGTGGACGACACAGCTCTGCAACCCGCCAAACAGCTTGCCCTATACGTGTTCCACATGTTCCACACACGGTCCACGCAAGTGTGGACGACACAGCTCTGCAACCCGCGAAAGCGCTTGCCCCACACATGTTCCACACACGTTCCACGCAAGTGTGGACAACGCATCTCCGGAACCCGTCAAACAGCTTCATACGTGTCCCACACACGTTCCACACAAGTGTGGACGACACAGCTCTGCAACCCGCGAAAGAGCTGCTTCACACATGTTCCACGCAACTGTGGACGACGGACGACGGCCTTTGCAGCCACTGCAGTGCTCGCCAAACACGTGGGGCGGCGCGCTAGCAGAAACCTCTGTGTGGGGTTTTGACGCGCAGGGCAACGCCCGCTATCGCAAGAGAAAATTATTGGAGGGAACATTGTAGAGGGAGAGAAAAAAACACGAAGTGTCAAAATGTCGGAATATCCGGGAACTGCGGTGGTGGAAGAATACGTCCAGATGATGCTGGAGGCTGACGACGGTAAACAATGGTTGGGGGACGGTCCTTCGATCGAAGAGTTTCTTCGTGATATTGTCAAGCTGTTCAATGGTGATGCTCAGGGTTTTCACGTTCAGCTTGCTGATGGTGCGTCGACCGGACTCGATGCTTCGCACCGTGCGCAAAAGATTGGTCGAGGGCAAGGATTATCTGCAAGAAGCCGTTGAATTACCAGGAGGTCGAAATAAGATCAACGTCTTGCCATCTGCACTCGGACTGCGCAAGCTTATGATGGTGACGCGTGGCCCGCGCGTCGAGGCCCTGCAAGGCTATTTTGCACTTGTGGCGTAACGAGAGCCAGGACGTTATCGTGAACCGGCGCGCGCGAGAAGACCCGGACGATTCGCTCGAAAAGCTCCGGCGACAGCCCGCTCCCGAGTGGGTCCAGCTTGGCCACTGCGTCTACGTGCTGAACGTTGTAGACAAGAGCGGAGTTCTGAAGCACAAGATAGGCCGCAGCATCGACCTGCAGCAGCGTTGGGCCAAACTGCGGCACGAAATCCGCGGCCACCTGGAGATTGTTCACCAACGCATGGTGCCAGAGCACGTTTACATGGAAGCGTGTGCACACGCCCTCCTGCGCGAACTGCGACTGGACAACGAAATCGAAATGTTTGCCGCCGACATTGAGTTGGTGTTGGGAACGTTGAACATTTGTTCTTCGAACCTCGCTAGGATGCAGCAAGAGCACGCAGAGCTGAAACAGCGAGTGGAAGCCAGCAAGCTCTCGAATCGATCCAATTGAGCCGCGACGGCTCTGGGCGGGCCCTGAGACGTTTCAGGGAAGTTCCTTAGGATTCCGTCGGAATTCCTTTC
>Ga0265338_10009948_pt1 | contig 11244 bp, 12 predicted proteins | sample 42126metaG_FD_193579 | JGI IMG/M metagenome (GOLD analysis project Ga0265338, IMG submission 193579) | Rhizosphere microbial communities from Carex aquatilis grown in University of Washington, Seatle, WA, United States - 4-21-26 metaG | ecosystem: Host-associated > Plants > Roots > Rhizosphere... | reverse complement strand
ACGCGGGCCCGCTCGCGAGCGCGCGCGCGCTCGAGGGGATGACTGCAGTGATCGTCAACCTGAACCGTCGCTACCGCGGGCACGCCGGCGTCCGCATCGTCGGTCTGTGACGGCGATCTCTATCGTCCCCGTCGAGGGGATCCCGGAGCTCCGCGTCGGCGACGACCTCGCGGCGATGATCGTCGAGCGGATCGAGCTCGAGGATCGCGACGTCGTCGTCGTCGCGCAGAAGGCGATCTCGAAGATCGAGGGGCGGGTCGTCTCGCTCGACGGAATCGAGCCGTCCGCGCGTGCCCGTGAGATCGCCGGCGAGGACGGTGACCCGGCCCGCCGGATCGAGGTCATCCTCCGCGAGGCGAAGAGCGTCGTCCGCGTGCGTCCGCCGCTCGTCATCTGCGAGACGCACCACGGCTTCATCTGCGCTTCGGCGGGGGTCGACGCGTCGAACACCCCGGAGCCCGGGACGCTCGTGCTGCTGCCGCTCGACCCCGACGGGTCCGCCGCCCGGCTGCGGGACGAGCTGCGCGAGCGGACGGGTCGCGACGTCGGCGTGATCGTCACGGATTCGTTCGGACGCCCCTGGCGCCAGGGAACGACCGACGTCGCCATCGGCGCCGCGGGAGTCGAGGTCATGCAGGACTTCCAGGGCGAGCGCGACCCGATCGGCTACGAGCTGCACGCGACGGTGATCGCCGTGGCCGACGAGATCGCGTCGGCCGCCCAGCTCGTCTCCGGCAAGCTCGGGCGCATCCCGGTGACCGTCGTCCGCGGGCTCGACGTCCGCGGCGAGGGCCGGGCGACGGACATTCCGGTCCCGCCGGAGCGCGACCTCTTCAGATAGCTAGGTACCCTCGGGCTAGTGGCCGAGGACACGATCGCGACCGCGAACGAGCATCTCCGCCGGCTCGGCTATGCCGAGCGGGACCTCGCCGTCCATCCCGGGCCGCGGGGCAAGGTGCTCCTGAAGGGGAACAAGCTGCTCAGCCCGCTCAGCGACGAGGCGGACCTCGTACTGCGAGTCGTGCGCGAGCTCGTGCCCCCGGGCAACGAGCTCGGGAGCCGTATGTTGAGGCCCGCCGATCTCCGTGCGAAGCTCTAAATCGATGGTCGCCACGTCGGAAGCGCAGGACCGGATGCGTGCGCTCGTCGAGGCTGGGATCGCGCTCACCTCCGAGCTGTCGCTCGACGCCGTCCTCCAGAAGCTCATCGAGACGGCGGCGGCGCTCACCGGCGCGCAGTACGCCGCTCTCGGCGTCCTCGACCCGACCGGCTCGCGGCTCGAGCGCTTCGTGACCACCGGCATCGACGCCGAGACGCACGCGCGGATCGGCGATCTGCCCACGGGGCGCGGCATCCTCGGCGTGCTCATCCGCGACGCGCGTCCGCTGCGCCTGCACGAGATCGGCGAGGACCCCCGCTCGGTCGGCTTCCCGCCCGGCCATCCGCCGATGCGCTCGTTCCTCGGCGTGCCCGTCGCGCTGCGCGGCGTCTCCTACGGCAACCTCTATCTGACCGAGAAGGACTCCGGCGACTTCACGCAGGAGGACGAGGAAGCCGTCGTCCTTCTTGCCGCCCAGGCGGCGGTCGCGATCGAGAACGCGCGGCTGTACGAGTCGGTGACGCGCTGGTCGGCGCAGCTCGAGTCGCTGAACGAGGTCGCGCTCGCGCTCGTCTCCGAGTTCGAGCTCGGGCCGCTCCTGCAGACGATCGCCATGCGGCTGCGCGGGCTGCTCGCCGCCAACAGCGTCTCCATCGCGCTGCCGCACGGAGAGGCGCTCCGCATCGAGGCCGCGGCCGGCGGCGGAGCCGACAGCGTCATCGGGATGTCCATCCCCGCGCGCTCGAAGACGATGCGCGTGCTCGAGCGCAGGCGGAGCGAACGCGTCGACTCGATCCTCGACGACCCGGAGATCGACCAGGAGACGGCGCGGCGGATGCACATGCTCACCGGCCTCTACGTGCCGCTCGTCCTCCGTGGCGAGGCGATCGGCGTCATCACCGCGCAGGACAAGCAGGGCTCCGATCCGCGCTTCACGGACGACGACGTCCGTGTGGCGGAAGGCTTCGCCCAGCGTGCCTCGGTCGCCGTCGACCTCTCGCGTCGCGTGGCCCGCGACGCGCTGCAGCGCGTCGTGTCGGCGCAGGAGCAGGAGCGCCGCCGGCTCGCCCGCGAGCTGCACGACGAGACCGGGCAGGCGCTGACCTCGATCCTGCTCGGGCTCCGGACGATCGAGGAGGCGAAGGGCGAAGTCGAGCTGGACGCGGCGCTGACGGAGGTGCGCGACCTCGTGCGCGCGACGCTCCAGGACGTGCGCCAGCTCGCGGTCGAGCTCCGCCCGAAGGCGCTCGACGACTTCGGCCTCGTCGCCGCGCTCGAACGCCTCACGTCGAGCTTCGAGGAGCAGACGGGCATCTCGATGGAGTTCCAGTCGTCGCTGCCCGCGGGCCGGCTCTCGCCCGAGGTCGAGACCGCGCTCTACCGGATCGTCCAGGAGGCGCTCACGAACATCGTCAAGCACTCGCGGGCGGGTCGCGTGAGCATCGTCGTCGGCCGCAAGGACGGCGCCGTCTCGGTCGTGGTCGAGGACGACGGTGTCGGCTTCGATCCCGCTCGGACGCGCGAGGAGGGCCTCGGCCTGATAGGTATGCGCGAACGTGTTGCGCTGTTGGGCGGTCGGCTGACGATCGAATCGCGGCCGGGCGCAGGGACGACGTTCGTCGCGGAGGTGCCGAACCAGTGACCCGGGTCTTGATCGTCGACGACCATGCGCTCGTTCGCTCCGGCCTGCGGCTACTCCTGGAGGCGGAGGACGAGATCACTGTCGACGACGAGGGCGGCAACGCCGAGGAGGCAATCAGGCTGTCGCGGCTGCACAAGCCGGACGTCGTGCTCCTCGACGTCGTCATGCCGGGCCGCAGCGGCCTCGAGGTCGTGCCGGAGATCCTCCAGGCCGCGCCGAAGTCCCGCATCCTCGTCCTCTCGATGCAGGACGACCCGAGCTACGTCCGCGAGGCGTTCTCGGCCGGTGCGAGCGGTTACCTCCTGAAGGAGGCGGCCGACAACGAGCTCGTCGCCGCCGTGCGCGAGGTCGCAGCCGGCCGCCGGTACGTCCACCCGACCCTGGGCGCGAGGCTCGCCGCCGCGGAGGCGGAGGCCGAGGCCCGCGCGGCCGCCGACCCGCTCTCGGAGCGGGAGCGCGAGGTGCTCCGGCTGCTGGCGCTCGGCCACACGAACCAGGAGATCGCGAAGATGCTCTACATCTCCGTCCGCACGGCCGAGACGCACCGCGCGCACATCATGCAGAAGCTGCGCCTCACCACTCGCGCCGAGCTCGTCCGCTACGCCCTCCAGCAGGGGCTGCTGGAGGAGGGCGAGCAGACGAATTAGTCACGCCCGAGCCAGGGGAGAACTTTGAGGCTCCTGCGGCTTTACCGTCGATCGCTTAAGAGCGGCTACCGATGCTCCTGGGGGGCAACGTGACGATCATGCCGCTATGGAGAGCTTCGCAGTCCTCTGGAGCGAGTCGAGTTTCCCGGCGAAGGCTGGGAAGCTCGAGCTCGAGGACTCGGCCCTCTGCTTCGAGGGCCCGGGCTTCGTCCATCGCGTCTTCTACGAGGACATCGAGTCGGTGCACGTCGGTCGCGCGAACCGCGAGCGCCTCGCCGGCCGGCCGGCGCTCGTGCTCGACCTCGCCGTCGGCGGCCCACTCCGCATAGGCAGCCTCGAGGGGCTCGGCGTGCTCAGCGAGCTCGCCGAGCGCATGGGGCACCTGACGGCGACGCACCTTCTCGTCTGATGAGCCGCGTCGCGGTCGTCGTGCCGCTGCGGCCCGGCGCGTACGAGGCCGCCGCCCAGCTCGTCGCCGATGGGCCGCCCTTCAAGCTCTCCGACAGCCCGCTCGACGGCCATTGCGTGTACCTCACCGATCGCGAGGCGCTCTTCGTCTTCGAGGGGCCGGGCGCGCGCGAGGTGATCGAGGAGATCCTCGGCGAGGCGTCCGTCTGGGAGGCGGCGACCTCCTGGCGCGACCTCCTCGCCGGCAAGCCGCGCGTCGCCGACATCGCCTTCGCCTGGCGCCGGGACGAGGCCTGAGCCACTACCCTCAGGTGGCAGTGGCAGAGACCGCCGTGCAACCGCTCGCGGCCGAGGAGCTCCGGCTCATCGACGCCTACTGGCGCGCGGCGAACTACGTCTCCGTCGGGCAGATCTACCTGCTCGACAACCCGCTGCTCCGCGAGCGTCTCGTCGCCGAGCAGGTGAAGGTGCGGCTGCTCGGCCACTGGGGTACGACGCCGGGGCTCAACTTCGTCTACGCGCACATGAACCGCGCGATCCGGAACTGGGACCTCGACGCGATCTACGTCATGGGGCCGGGCCACGGCGGCCCGGCTGCGGTCGCGAATGCGTACCTCGAGGGGACGTACTCCGAGGTGTACCCCGACATCACGCAGGACGCAGACGGCCTGCGCAAGCTCTTCCGGCAGTTCTCGTTCCCGGGAGGGATCCCGTCGCACGTCGCGCCCGAGACGCCGGGGTCGATCCACGAGGGCGGCGAGCTCGGCTACGCGCTCTCGCACGCGTACGGGGCGGCGTTCGACAACCCGGGCCTGCTCGTGTGCTGCATCGTCGGCGACGGAGAGGCCGAGACGGGGCCGCTCGCGACCGCGTGGCACTCGAACAAGTTCCTCAACCCGGCAACCGACGGTGCGGTGCTGCCGATCCTCCACCTCAACGGCTACAAGATCGCGAATCCGACGGTGCTCGCCCGCATCGACGACGACGAGCTGACGTCGATGCTCGAGGGGTGCGGCTACACCGTCCACTGGGTCGAGGGGCACGACCCCGACCCCACGCACCAGCGCATGGCGGCCGTGCTCGACCGGTGCATCGAGGAGATCGCCGCGCTCCAGCGCGCGGCGCGCGTCGAGGGCGAGACCGAGCGGCCGCGCTGGCCGATGATCGTCCTCCGCACGCCGAAGGGCTGGACCGGGCCGAAGACGGTCGACGGGCTCCCGACCGAAGGCACGTGGCGCTCGCACCAGGTGCCGATGGCGGAGATGCGGACGAACCCGGAGCACCTCGCGCTCCTCGAGTCGTGGATGAAGAGCTACAAGCCCGAGGATCTGTTCGACGAGAACGGCGCCCTCGTTCCGGAGCTCGCCGCGCTGCCGCCGAAGAGCTATCGGCGCATGAGCGCGAACCCGCACGCGAACGGCGGCCTGCTCCTCCACGATCTCGCGCTCCCCGACTTCCGCGACTACGCCGTCGAGGTGGCGAAGCCGGCGGTGACGTTCAGCGAGGCGACGCGCGTGCTCGGCGGGTACCTGCGAGACGTCATCAAGCTGAACCCGGATCGCTTCCGCCTGTTCGGCCCGGACGAGACGGAGTCGAACCGGCTCTCTGCGGTGTTCGAGGTGACCGGCCGCGCCTGGGACGCGGAGACGCTGCCGGTCGACCTAGACAGGCTCTCGCCGGACGGGCGCGTCATGGAGGTGCTCTCGGAGCACCAGTGCCAGGGCTGGCTCGAGGGCTACCTCCTCACCGGCAGGCACGGGCTCTTCAACTGCTACGAGGCGTTCATCCACATCATCGACTCGATGTTCAACCAGCATGCGAAGTGGTTGAAGACGACGAGCACGATTCCGTGGCGCCGGCCGATCGCGTCGCTCAACTACGTCCTCTCGTCGCACGTGTGGCGGCAGGACCACAACGGCTTCTCGCACCAGGATCCCGGGTTCATCGACCATGTCGTGAACAAGAAGGCGGAGATCATCCGCGTCTACCTACCGCCGGACGCGAACTGCCTCCTCTCGGTTGCAGATCACTGCCTGCGCAGCCGTCACTACGTCAACGTCATCGTCGCGGGCAAGCAGCCGGCGCTCAACTACCTGTCGATGGACGACGCGATCCTGCACTGCACACGCGGGATCGGCATCTGGGAGTGGGCGTCGAACTCGGAAGGCGATCCCGACGTCGTGATGGCGTGCTGCGGCGACGTTCCCACACTCGAGACGCTCGCTGCCGTCGACATCCTCCGCCGCGAGCTGCCGTCTCTGCGGGTGCGTGTCGTGAACGTCGTCGACCTCATGCGCCTCCAACCGGACTCGGAGCATCCGCACGGGCTCTCCGACGGGGAGTTCGACACGCTGTTCACGACCGACAAGCCGGTCGTCTTCGCGTTCCACGGCTATCCGTGGCTCATCCACCGGCTGACGTACCGGCGCACGAACCACTCGAACATCCACGTGCGCGGCTACAAGGAAGAGGGAACGACGACGACGCCGTTCGACATGGTCATGCTGAACGACCTCGACCGGTTCCATCTCGTAATGGATGTCATCGACCGCGTCCCCACGCTCGGGTCGCACGCGGCGATGCTGCGCCAGCAGATGGAGGACGAGAGGGTGCGCGCCCGCGCGTACACGCGGGTCGAGGGCGACGACGTGCCCGCGATCCGCGACTGGACCTGGCCGTATTGAGAATTCTCGTCGTCAACGCGGGGTCGAGCAGCTTGAAGCTCTCGGTCCTCGACGGCGACGAGCTCGTGTGGTCGGGCAGCGAGCTGGACGGTCTCGGCGAGGTAGACGCGGTCGGGCACCGGATCGTCCACGGCGGCACGGAGTTCGTCGAGCCGGTGCTGATCGACGCGGCGGTCGTCCGGCGGCTCGAGGCGCTCACCGACCTCGCGCCGCTCCATCAGCCGAAGTCGCTCCGCGCGCTCGCGCTCGTGAGCCGCGAGCTCCCGGACGTGCCGGCGGTCGCGTGCTTCGACACCGCCTTCCATGCGCGCATGCCGGCGGCCGCGACGACGTACGCGCTGCCGCGCGAGTGGCGGACGCGGTGGGACCTGCGCAAGTTCGGGTTCCACGGGCTGTCGCACGAGTACGCGTCGACGCGCGCGCTCGAGCTGGCAGGCATGTCCGCGGATGCGCGCGTCGTCACGTGCCATCTCGGTGCCGGCGCGTCGCTCGCCGCGGTGCGCGACGGGCATTCGGTGGACACGACGATGGGCTTCACGCCGCTCGACGGGCTCGTCATGGCGACGCGCTCCGGCGAGATCGACCCGGGCCTCATTCTGTGGCTCGAGGAGCACATGGGCATGCCGCCGTCCGAGCTCGCGTCGACGCTCGAGCACCGCTCGGGGCTGCTCGGCCTGACGGGGACGGCGGACATGAAGGAGATCCTCGAGCGCGAGGCGGTGGGGGACGAGACGGCGGCGCTCGCCGTCGGCGTCTATCTCCATCGCCTCCGCGGCGGAATCGCGGCGATGACGGCTGCGCTCGGCGGTCTCGACGTGCTCGTCTTCACCGGCGGGGTCGGCGAGCGGTCGGCGCCGGTGCGCGCCCGTGCCGCGGAAGGGATCGAGTTCCTCGGCGTCGCGATCGACGCGGCGCGCAACGAGGCGCCGCAGCTCGATGCGGAGATCGGCGCAGACGGCGCGCGCGTGCGCGCGTTCGTCGTCGCAGCCCGCGAGGACCTGCAGATCGCGCGCGGCGTGCGCGCGGTGCTCGGCTAGCCTTTTGGCGAGTGCGCAGAGAGGAGAGCGCGATGAGCAACGAGCAGGAAGCGCCTGAGACGACGGGTGTTACGGCCGAGTTACTTGCAACCGTTGACCTCGGCCCTGAGATCGAGGGCATGGCAGGGCGCCAACTTCGAATGCGTATGGTGACCATCGATCCTGGAGGCGTCTTCGGCCCGATTCACGACCACAAAGACAGACCAGGCATCGTCTACATCCTGCAAGGAACGATCACTGACCATCGAAATGGAGTCGCTACGGACTACGGGCCGGGAGTGGGCTGGCCGGAGGATAGGAACACCACACACTGGCTCGAGAACAGAGGAACGATTCCGGCGGTGGAGATCTCGGTCGACATAGTCAGGCACGAGTAAGCGCAGGCTCGACATCTACCTGTAGAAGCGCCGGGGCACATCAGACTCGAGGAACGCTCCTTGTGCTCCTCGTCGGGAAGCTGTTTCAGAATGGAGCGGGGTTACTGCGTCGACCGCTGCGCCACCGTAGTCGTGTCGGCCGAGCGGAACTGAGCGCCGACCTCCTCTGTCCAGACGCGGATAGCGTTCCAGTCGCGCACGTCTACGTGCTTGTCCTTGTCGACACCGCCGAAGACGCCGATCGAGAGCGGCTCAAACTCGGGCATCTTGGCGAGCGCGTGCTGGAGTTGCTGACCCGCTCGGTCGAACGCAATCTCCTCACTCCGGCGTGGCCCCATCCCGAAGACAGCCACCGGCTTCGATGCGAACTCTTTGCGGCGCCGTTTGAGCAACCGGCGCGCGTCTCGGTGCCAGCGACCGCGGTAGAGCGCACCGCCAACCACGACGGCGTCGTAGCGGCCGCCATCCTTGACCTTCCTGGCTGGCTCAACCTCGACCTGGAACCCTCGCTCGCGGAGCGTCGCCCCGACTGCTTCCGCGACCTCACGCGTCGACCCTCGCTTCGTCGCATAAGCGACAAGAACCGAGTAAGCCATCGTCAACTCCCTTCGTCGCAGACATTGAGGTAACTGCCGCGGCTGGCGGACATCGGTGACGTCGCGGACGCGCTGCTAGCTGGGAGCGCCGCGTCTGGCCTGTTGCTCAGAGACCGGTAGGGGAGCTCAATCTGAAACGACCGATACTCAGGCGGCCGGAGAGTCGACTGCGCGAGTGTTCGGGAATGACGTCAGGCGGGTGTTTCGATGCCGCGGCGACAGCCGATGCTATGGCCAGCGCGAGCAGACACGACAGAAGCACGATGCTCTGCCGGTTTGGATCACTTGACGGGGATGAGCGTGATCTTCCATGACGCCGCCTCGTGTAACGATCCCTGATACCAAACTCCGGAATAGCTCCAGTGCACGACGAACGGCTTGCCCGCGGTGAGCTTGGCACGATCGACCGACACGTGGGACCCGTCTTCGCCTGGTTCGCCTGGGTATTTGCCGGGTGGGTAGTCGTCGGTCGTGTTCGCCGGAGGGTGCGCGACACCGTCGGCTTCGCATCCTTGTCTGTAGGGGTCCGGCCCGATTCGCGTGTAGAAAAACGTGAACTGGTCCGAGGTGCGGTTCAGGAATCCTAGGCCTGTGCCGATCGAGTTGATGGTGTACGAGATCGTGCCGCACGTACTGACGTGCGGGGTGAACACCCACTCGCACTTGCCCGGGGTCTCCCTAAAGGCGAGGGTCTTGGTCTCGGTTGCGTCGAGATCAAAGAGGCCGTTCTGGGCTTTGCCGAGTTGGGTTGCCGTCAGAGTCAGCGGCTTCGCATTCCGAATCACGACATGCCGCGCCTCCTGCTCCCCACAGCCGGGCCCCATCAGGGGGTACGTGTTGTACGTGAAGTCCATGGTCGCCCCAATCGTGACCTTGAACCGAGGCGTCTGCGGCGCGGTGCTCGTCGAAGCACTCACCCGCATGTTGTTACCTCTGCCTGTCGCCGCCGACACTCCAACGGTCAGCACGGCGACCAGGCAGCCGAAGCCGACGAACCAAGCGCAGACAAGACGAACCATAAGCCGACCCTACGCTGAACACGCGACGACCGCGAGTGGCGGCAAGAACTTGGTAGCGGCACCAATCGGACACCGCTTGGCTGCGCGAGCGTCCTCGCATCTGAAAGGCACGCTCTGAGTTCAGCCGTCAGCCCGCGATCCCGCTCCCACCCTTTGGTTTCCGCTCGAAGATGACGAGCACGGCGAGCTGCTCGTACGCGGTGAAGCGGTGGTCTGCGCCTGCCTCGACGAAGACGGCCGAGCCTTCGCTCACGGCGACGCTGTCTCCCTCGACCTCGAGTACGCCGGATCCCTCGAGCACGACGTAGACCTCGTCGTCCTCGTGCGGCTGCTGGCGGTCGGGCTCGGGCGCGACGAGCGCGTAGACGCCGATCTCGAGGCCGGCCGACTCGTGGACGACCTGGTAGCCGCCGCCGGCGGCGCGGAGCTTCGCAGCGACTTCCCGGACACCGAACGCGTGCACAGCTAGAACCTAGCGAAGCCGAAAACCGGAAGGGCCGGCAAGCCGACCCTTCAGGCGGTGGATGCGCCGGAGCTTCGAGAAGCCCGGATATGTTGGCGGTCGCGCGGCACCGGTCAGGGGAAGGGCGCCGGCAACCACCTTTGGTCACACTCTCTCGCGCGCGGGTGGAGGCGGCATCGGCCGCGGTACCTACGCGAAGTGCGGGTTTCCCGCAGCAGCTACGAGGCTCGCCGGAGCCAGGCACCTTGCCTCGGCGAGAGGGCCGCAAGGGGTGAACGACTGGAGCCTGGCACCGGATTACCAGGACTTGGCGCGCCGCTGCGGCGCCTGCCGCGCGACCCGGACGCGGGCGTCGACCGCGACCGCGCGGTCTGCGAGCGCGAGCACCGGGTTGAGGTCGAGCTCGGCCACCTCCGGGAAGTCCTCGACGAGTCGCGAAAGCCGGACGAGGAGGTCGACGAGCGCGTCGGCGTCGGCAGGCGGGGCGCCCCGGAAGCCGGCGACGAGCCGCCCGGCCTTGTCGGCCCGCACGAGCTCGCGGGCGTCGAGATCGGTCAGCGGGGCGAGCCGGAACTGCGCCTGGCCGATGAGCTCGGCGAGGACGCCGCCCGGGCCGAACGCGACGAGAGGCCCGAACACCGGATCCTGGACGGCGCCGGCGAGCAGCTCGGCTCCGCCGCGGATCATCGGCTGGAGGAGCACCGGCAGGCCGATCCGTTCGACCGCCGCGCGCACCTCCGCCTCGTCGGCGAGGTTCAGCGCGACGCCGCCGGACTCCGTCTTGTGGACGCCCGCAGCCGCGCTCTTCACGACCACGGGGAAGCCGAGCTCCGCCGCAGCGGCAGCCGCGCCGTCCGCGGTGTCGACGACGCGCTCGGGAACGACGGGAAGCCCGTACGCCTCGAGCAGCCGGCGCGCCTGCGCCGGCGCGAGCCACGCGTCGTCGCCGCGCGCGAGCGCCTCGGCGACGACGTCGGCGGCGGCATCGCGGTCGACGGTCAGATCCGGGATCGTCCCGGCGGGCCGCCGCAGCCAGTCGCCGCGATCGGCAGCGCGGCTGAGCGCGCGCGCCGCCGCCTCGGGATACGAGAAGAACGGGACGGGGGCGGCGCTGCGCAGCGTCGCGGGCGCACCCTTGGCCGAGAGGAACGCGCAGAGGACGGGCTTGTCGCCCGCGTCGGCCGCGGCGCGGCTGATCGCCGATCCGACGTCCTCCTCCGACACGCCGACGGTCGGCACGAACAGGACGATGAGGGCATCGATGCCTGGATC
>Ga0265338_10009945_pt1 | contig 11245 bp, 10 predicted proteins | sample 42126metaG_FD_193579 | JGI IMG/M metagenome (GOLD analysis project Ga0265338, IMG submission 193579) | Rhizosphere microbial communities from Carex aquatilis grown in University of Washington, Seatle, WA, United States - 4-21-26 metaG | ecosystem: Host-associated > Plants > Roots > Rhizosphere... | reverse complement strand
CGACCGGCCGGCCGTGGCGGGCGCTGGAAGAGCGGCCCGTCTACGACAACCCCTGGATCCGCGTCCGGGAGTTCCAGGCCGAGGCCCCCACCGGCGCGCGCACCCTGTATGGCGTGGTCGGCTTCAAGAACTACTCGACCGGGATCCTGCCGATCTTCCCTGATGGGCGCATCGTCCTGGTCGGTCAGCACCGCTTTCCGCTCGGCGACTATTCCTGGGAAATCCCCGAGGGCGGCGTGCCCGTAGGCGCCGATCCGCTGGAGGGCGCCAAGCGCGAGCTGCGGGAAGAGGCGGGCCTGGAGGCCGCGACCTGGATCCAGGTGCTGAGCTTCCAGCACTCCAATTCGGTGACCGACGAGGTGGGCTTCGGCTTCATCGCCACGGAACTGACGGAGGCTTCGGCCGAGCCGGATCCGACGGAATCCCTGGCCCTGGTCAGGGTTCCGTTCCTGGAGGCCCTGGGACAAGTCCTGGCCGGGCATATTCAGGATCTGATAACAGTGGCGATGCTCCTACGAGCGCACCATATGGCGATCGAAGGGCAGCTTCCGCGCGCCTTGGCCGAGGCCATGCTCGCGCGGAACGGGGAGACAGGGTGATGGCGCAGACGCTTGAACTGGTTCGTCCGGAACAACCGCCGCCGGTCTGGGCGGGGCTGTGCAACGAGGCCCTCGCGGCCTCCCGGAACGAGCCGGCGCTGAGCTCGCTGCTGGACGCGGTGATCCTGCGCCACGACGACCTATCCGAAGCGCTGTCCTTCCAACTCGCCCGCAAGCTGGGCGATGCGGTGATCACTCCGATCAGCCTGCGCGAGATCTGCCAGGAGGCCTACGAGGCCACGCCCTTGATGGTCGAGCAGGCCGAAGCCGACCTGCGCGCGGTGTTCGAGCGCGATCCCGCATGCAAGGGCTATCTCCAGCCGTTCCTGTTCTTCAAGGGCTTCATCGCGCTGCAGACCCATCGGCTCGGCGCCTATCTCTGGCGGCAGGGACGCGAGACCCTGGCGTTCTATCTGCAGAGCCGCACCTCCGAGCTGTTCCAGGTCGACATCCACCCCGCTGCGCGGATGGGTTCGGGCCTGTTCATCGACCACGCCACGGGCGTGGTGATCGGCGAGACCGCCGTGGTCGGCGATGACGTCTCCATGCTGCACGGGGTGACCCTGGGCGGCACGGGGGCCGAGCGCGGCGACCGGCACCCGAAGATCGGCAAGGGCGTGCTGCTCGGCGCCGGGGCCAAGGTGCTCGGCAATATCCAGATTGGCGACTACGCCAAGATCGCCTCAGGGTCGGTGGTGCTGAAGCCGGTGCCCTCCGGATGCACGGCCGCCGGCGTGCCGGCGCGGCTGGTCAACTGCCCGCAATGCCCGGAACCTGCGAGGACGATGGACCATACCCTCGCGGATGTCGTTTACGACTACGTGATCTAACGGCATAAGCGGCCCCCGACTGCGCCGCACCCCGGAGGACCTCGTGGACGACAAAGATGTCAAACGCATCGAGACGCACCTGAAGCGCACCTTCGGCTCTCCCGCGATCAATCTGAAGGCGCGCCCAAAGCAGAAGGATTCCGCCGAGGTCTACATCGGCGAGGAGTTCATCGGCGTCGTCTACCAGGACGAGGACGAGGACGGCTCCTTCATGTTCGAGATGGCCATCCTCAGCGAGGACCTGGAGTAGCGGGCAGGGCGGTTCAGCCGGTCCGCATCAGCACCTTTTCCAAGGCGTCCGAAAGCGCCGCGGCCGGATCGGCCGGGGCCGATGGCGCGCGCCAGGCGACGAAGCCGTCAGGACGGATCAGTGACGCGCCGGACGCCTGCAGCCCATAGGCCTCGGCGACCTCCTGTTCCACGCGGTGGAAACCGACCCGTGCGCCGGTCGAGGCGCCGGCGTATCTGGCCGCCGCGGCCCAGACGTCGCCCGCCGGACCCGCCAAGACCACGAAGCCCTCTCCCAGGAGGTCGAGCGTCGAGACGCGCTCGCCTTCGTGCTGGATCCAGAGATGCGGCGCGCGCGAGCCGGGACGGCCCCTCGACTCGTGCGGATCCTCCGGCCTGTCGGGCGTGCCGGGTTCGGTCAGCACCGCGCCGGAGCGGTAGACGTAGCCGAGCTCGATCTTGAAATCGTCTTCGTAGGCCGGCGCGTCCTTGGCTTTGAGATAGGCGGCCGTGCGGGTGACGTAGCGGGCATAGGCCTGGTCGACGGTGAACTTGCCGACGGGTTGGCGTTCGGCGCTGTAGGTCCCCAGCAGCTCGGGTCCGGCGACGCCCTTCAGCACCAGGTCCAGCTTCCAGGCGAGGTTGTGGGCGTCGTGGATGCCGGTGTTGCCGCCGAAGCCTCCGTTGGGAGGCATCAGGTGGGCGCTGTCGCCGGCGAAGAAGATGCGGCCTTCCGACAGGCGCTCGGCGACGTCGGAGGTGCAGCGCCAACGCGCGCAACCCTCGATCTCGACTTCCAGGTCCGGATCTCCCGCGGACGCCCGGATCAGCTCAACCAGCCGCGCCTCCGAGATGTCGGCGGCCGCATTGGCCGCGGCCTCGGGGTCGGCGATGGGATCGCCCACCGTGTTGACCACCAGGAAGCCCCGACCGGAGCCCTTCTCGAGCCTGAAGAAGCCGCCGAGCACCGGGTTGTTGATATAGATGATGCTGAGGTTGCGCCCTTCCAGGAACGGGGCGAGCGGCGCGCGGAAATAGATGGTGATGCTGTTGGAGAACACCCCCCGGCCCAACATGCGGATGCCGAGCTGGTCGCGGACCTTGGAGTGGGCTCCTTCGCAGTCGACCAGATAGCGGCCGCGGAAGCGACGCTCCTCGCCGCTGTCGACCTGGCGGGTGACGACCGTCACGCCGTCGGCGTCCTGATCGGCGGAGACCACCTCGTAGCCGCTGACGACCTCGGCCCCGATCTCCTGGGCTCGGCGCCTGAGGATCGGCTCCAGTCCCGGCTGGCTGACGAACCAGCGGCGACAGGGGCTCAGCTTCTCCACGCCTTCGTTGAGGCTGGGGATAAAGGCGGCCAGCTCCCGTCCCGCCAGGGACTCCACGGCGACGATGGCGCCGTCGGGGGTGAATTCCTTCTCGGACTGCGCCCGGACCTGGTCCTCGATGCCGGCCTGACGGAACAGCTCGAAGGTGCGCATGTGGAAGAAGGCGGCCCTCGGCACGGTCGAGGGCGTCTTCAGCCGCTCGATGGCCAGGCTCTTCACCCCACGCTGGGCCAGGAACATGGCGGTGGACAGGCCCACGAGCCCGCCCCCCGCGATGATCACGGGCGCATCTTCGCCGTTCGCCATTCCGACCTCCCCATCGTATAGACAGGCGGAAGCCTAACAGCGTTAAGCGGCGGCCAACAAGATCAATGCATGATAGATCAGGCCCGCCGGCGCGCGGCGGGCCCTCGATCTCACAGCACCCCGAGCATGGCGGCCACCAGCGGGTGGCGGACGATGTCGACGTCGCCGAGGCGAACCACGGCGATCTCGTCCACCTGTTCCAGCCGCTCCGCGGCCGCCCCCAGGCCGGAGAGCTCGGGCAGGAGGTCGGACTGGTTCGGATCGCCGGTGACCACCATGGTGGAGTTCCACCCCAGGCGGGTCAGCAGCATCTTGAGCTGGACGTAGGTGCAGTTCTGCGCCTCGTCGATGACCACGAAGGCGTTGTTCAGCGTGCGGCCGCGCATGTAGCCGACCGGCGCGATCTCGATGGCGCCCTCGGCGATCAGGCTCCGCACGCGCTTCATCGACAGCCGGTCGGACAGGGCGTCGTATAGCGGCCGCAGATAGGGGGCGAGCTTGTCCTCGACGTCGCCGGGCAGGTAGCCGATCGACTCCCCCGCCTCGACCGCCGGGCGCGAGAGCACGATCTTGCCCACCTTGCCGGCCTCGAGCGCGGCGACCGCCTTGGCGATGGCCAGATAGGTCTTGCCGGTGCCGGCCGGTCCCAGGGCCACCACGAGACTTCGCCTGTCTATGGCGTCCATGAGCCTGGCCTGCCCCTCGGACTTGGGCCGTATGGTTTTCAGATAGCCCTGATCGCGCCCCTCCTCGCGGTCCAGCGGCGACCAGTCGCGATCCAGCGGAAGACGGCGGATCTTGCTGTCCTCGTAGACTGGAGCATGGCGCTCGCTCTCGCGCGGCAGACGTCTCAGGGCGCGCTTGGTCATCGGGGCCTCCGTTGGGGCAAGAAAAAAGGGCGTGACCGCAATGGCCCGCCCTTGGGATGAAGGATCAGAAATGGAGGGAGGGACGCTCGTCCCGGGCCCTTCGGGGTCCGGCTTCGACGGGGGCGGCGGATGACTCCGCCGAGACACCGAACGCGACACTCTGGTCTCCGCTCTCGCGACTCGATGGCTTTCGAATCGCCCGATCAAGTTGATCTTAGCCGCCTTTCGAAGCAGTTAAATTCGGTGTCGCGCAAACTTCACGAGAGGTCCGATGACTGAATTCATCCTGGGGGATGCAAGTCCAGAGGTCCCAGAGGGCGGTGAATACTGGATCGCTCCGAACGCATCGGTGATCGGAAGGGTTACCCTGAAGAAGAACGCCAGCATCTGGTTTGGCGCGGTGCTCAGGGGCGACAACGATCCCATCGTGGTGGGCGAGAACAGCAACATCCAGGACCACGCAGTGCTGCACACCGACGCCGGGATTCCTCTCGAGGTCGGAGCCGATGTGACGATCGGGCACAGGGCGATGATCCACGGCGCGATCATCGGCGCGGGCAGCCTGATCGGAATCGGGGCGATCCTGCTGAACGGCGCCCGGATCGGGCGCAACTGCATCATCGGCGCGGGCGCCCTGGTCACCGAGGGCAAGTCCATACCGGATGGCAGCCTGGCGATCGGCGCGCCGGCGCGGGTGGTGCGCGAGGTCACCGACGCCGAGCGGGCGATGCTGGCGGGCAGCGCCCGCCACTACGTCGAGAACTGGAAACGCTATCGCCTCGGGTTGAAGCCCCGGGGCTAGGCGATGAGCCGGCCGTCCAGGGCGGCCAGGCGAAGCCTCGGCGGCGAGGCGCGCTCGGCGGCCGTCGCGATGTGACGCAGGCGCAGGTCGGCGGGATGGCCGTGCAGCGGCTCCAGCGATTCGAGCGGCTGGTAGAGGCCGATGATGCGATCGAAGGGCGACGCCTCGGCCACCAGGGGGGCGAAGCTCAGCTCGACGGTGGAGGAGCCGCGGGAAGACCGGGCCTCGACGACGGCGACGAAGGGATCGGCCGTCCGGCGGCAGGCTTCCAGCGCGGTGGCCAGACGCGGCCGGTCCGCCTCGTCCCAGAGGGCCAGCACGTTGAGCTGGCGGAGGTCGCGGCCGTGCAGGTCGGCGACCAGGCCGCCGGCCAGACGAAAGACCCAGCGTCCGGGGCCCGTGCGGCCGAGAATGAAGACCTGGGGCAGGAGTCCGGACAGGTCGCTCGGCTGGATGGCGTTGCGCAAAGGGCTCAGGCCTCCGCGTTTCCGCTCACGCCAATAGTCTATCAACAGTTCCGTATTTGAATGGAGCATCGCTGTGTTCCAACCCGGCGCGGTCAAGCCGCCGCATGCGGGTTGCAGTGGAAGTCTTGGGCCAAACCAGGCGTCCCAATCCGGGACAGGGGCGGCATAGGGGCGTTTGGCGCCCCATCGAGGAGGGGAAGGCATGGGCGAGCGCCTCATAAGGCATCCGCTGATCGCCGTCGCAATCGCACTGCTGACTTTGACGGTCGCCGGCGCGGCCTACGCCGCCTGCGGCAGCTGCGCGCCGCCGCCGCCCACGTGCAACTGCCAGCCGCCATCTCCCCCGCCGCCGCCGTCGCCGCCCTGCTGCCACCAGATCAACTTCCCGGGCGTGAACGTCAGCATCGGGGCGACGGTGGTGGCCAGCGCCAACGCCCAGTCCTTCGCCGTCTCGGGCGCGGGAGCCGGGGCCGGCGCCACCGTCTTCGGCGGAGGAGGCGGCTATTGGTCGATGGGCGAGGGCGCGACGGGCGTGATCCAGGGCCTGAACGTCGAGGGCTCGGTGATCCCCAGGCGCGAGGCCTATGAGGCGGAGCGGACAAGGATCCGAATCGTGGTGATCCAGGCGGTGTGCATCGACGACAGGGAGGTGCCTCACCCGGCCTCCCAGGTCACGCCGGACCGGGAGATCGACGAGCACTACGAGGGCGAGCTCTACCGCTGCATCGCCGGCGCGCATATGCAGGCGACGCTCGCCGACTTCCACGGCCAGATCAGCTTCGAGCATGGCGAAATCATCAACTGCGCCAAAGGCGAAGCGCTTTACCGCTGGGGCGGCGGCAAGGTGGCCTGCAAGCCGCAGATCCCCGCCCGCGACTGCAACGAGCGCTCGTTGCTGCGCCGGTTCGGCGCGGGGGTGAAGGTCGTGAAGATGCTGACCGTCGAGCGTTACGTCGCCTATCGCGAAGAGGTCTCCAGGACCGCCCAGGTCACCAGCTTCAACATGACCATCGACGGCGGCGTCGGCGGGGTGGTGCACTAGGCCCTCCCCGCGGCTCCATGGCTCACGACGGCGCGGCCGCGGCGCCTGCGCCTGGCACGATCTGCAGCTTGAACTCTGCGTCGTCGTGCAGATAGAGCTGGGCGGCCTCCTTGATCTGGGCGGCGTCCACCGACTGCAGGCTGTTGATCACACCGCGGATGGCGTCGAATCGGCGAGGCTCCTCGTAGGCGCCCGAGAGCTGCTCGAGCCAGTACTCGTTGGACGCGCGCGACTTCTCCAGATCATCGATCAGCGGCTTCTTGGCCCGGGCCAGCTCGTCGGGCGTGACGTCCTTGGCGCGTAGGTCGGCCGAGATTTTGGTCAGGTCGTCGTAGAAGGCCCCGATCTTGGCGGGCGGCACCTCGACCTGGGCGGCCAGATAGCCATAGCGCGGGAAGACCAGCGAGGCGTTGGCGCCGGCCTGGGGCGAATAGGTCACGCCGGCCGTCTCGCGCAGATCCTCGAGCAGGCGGTTCTCTACGATCTGGGCCAGCACCCGCAGCGTGCGGGCCCGCTGGGGGCTGGAGAAGAAGTCGTCGGTCGGCCATGCGGCGTAGGCGATCGCCTGGTCGGCGCGGCCCTTGTGCTGGAGCATCACCGGTTCGGGTGTCGGCCGAGGCAGCGCCACGGCGCGAGCAGCGGGGGTGACCTCGTCTGCTGAGCGGGCGGGCAGGGCGCCGAAGGTCGAGGCGGTCAGGGCGATGGCCTTGTCGAGGCTGATGTCGCCGACGATGACCACATCGATCGGGCCCTGCGAGATCGGATTCTGCAGCGCCGTCTTGAAGGCTTCCGGCGTACTGGCCGCGATGTCCGACGGGGCCGGGAAGCCGAAGCGGAGATCGCCGCCATGGAGGATCCGGTTGAGATCGCGGTTCGCCACACCCGACGGCGTGGCGTCGAGCTGCTGCTCCAGGGTCGCCGCGTAGGTGCGCACGCGCTGGAAGGCCTCGGGCCGGTAACCGGGCGCCGAGACATAAGCGGCCAGCACCTGCATCTGGATTGGCAGATCTTCCGGACGGGTGGAGCCCTGCAGCACGAAAGCGTCCTCGCCGGGCAGGAAGGTGGCGCCATAGACCTTGTTGGCCAGGATCTGCTCGAGCTGCTCGGCTGAGAGGTCCTTCAGGCCGCCTTCGGAAAAGGCGCCGTAACGAGCGGCCCATGCCGCTGAGACGCGATCCTTGGGCAGATCGAGCAGACCGTGACCGATGCGGACCCGGACCATCACCTCGTTGTCGCGGAACTTGGTCGGCTTGACCGTCAGGCGTACGCCGTTGGCGAAGCGCACCAGGGTGACGCCGAGATCGGCGATCGACCTCTGCTCCGCCGCCTTGCCGGGCGTTCCGAAGTGGCCGTAGGGCCAGCCCTTGGCCAGCTCGACTTCCGGCGGCTTCACCGGCGCCGCCTCGGCGAGCTGGAACGCCTTGTCGAGCGCGACCTCGCCACCGTCGATGGGATCGGGGCTGGACATGAACACCAGCGGCCCAGAGCCGCTGAAGATCTCCTTGAGCGCTGCGCTCACCGCTTCGGCCTTGAGCCCGCGGACCGATTGCTGGAACAGGGCGAGGTCCTGGGCGGGACTGGTCACGACCTCATCGTCGTCGAGGGTCTCGACGATGTCGTTGGCCACCTGGGGCGTCTTGCGCGTCGGGGCCTGGGCTGCGGCGGTCTGCAGGGCCACACGCCATTCGGAGATCTCGCGGTCCAGCTCTGACTGGGTGACGCCGTACTTCACGATACGGCGCACTTCCGCGTCGGCGGTGTCGAGCGCCGGCTTCCACTTGCCGGGCTGGGCCGAGACATAGACGACGCTCACCTCGGCTGAATCCAGGTCGTCGCCCTTGGCCGCCTGGGCCGAAATGAAGGGAGGGGCGTCGGAGCGCGAGATGCGCCCGAGGCGGCGGTTCAGCACCGCCAGGGCCAGCTGCTCGATCTGTTTGCGGGCCCGCCTGGCCTTGCTGTCAGGCGTCGCGTCGTGCGGCTTCAGCCACTCGATCTGGATGTTGAGCGGCGCTCCCGGCTCGACCACCAGCTTGGTCTGAGCGCCCCGCTTCTCGGGAACGCCGAGCTTCGGCTCGGGGCCGGCGGGGCCCTCGCCTTTCCAGTCGGAGAAGTCGGCCTTGATCTTGGACTCCATCTCAGCCGGATCGAAGTCGCCGACGGCGATGAGCACGGCCCGCTCGGGCCGGTAGTATTTGCGGTAATAGTCGAGCAGCAGGTCGCGGCCCGCGCTGTTGATCACGCTGACTTGGCCGATCGGCAGGCGACGCGCGGCCAATTGGTCCTTCATGAAGAAGTCGAGGCCGGACTGGTAGACGTGCAGCTGGGGATTATCGCGCGAACGCTCTTCGGAGAGGATGACGCCCCGCTCGCGGTCGATGGCGGCGGAATCCAGCAGCAGCTTGTCGGCGCCTTCGCGCAACAGCATCAGCGCCTTGTCGAGGCTCTCCTTGTCGGAGAACGGCATGTCGAACTGGTAGACGGTCTGGGTGAATTGGGTGGACGCATTGGTGTCGGCGCCAAAGCTCAGGCCCAGGCGCTCGAGGATCTTGATCATCTCGCCTTCGGGCACGTTCTTGGACCCGTTGAAGGTCATGTGCTCGAGGTAGTGGGCGAGGCCCTGCTGGGCGTCGGTCTCCATCAGGGAGCCGGCGTCGAACCTCAGGCGCAGGGACGCCTGACCGGGCGGGGTGGCGTTGTGCTGGATGGCGTAGCGCATGCCGTTTGGCAGGACGCCGAAGCGGACGTTCGGATCGGCAGGGATGTCACTGGTCGCCTGGGGCCAGGCGTGGGCCGCTTGGGCCAGGACGCTGGCGGGAAGGGCGGAGCCGCAAAGGGCTAGGCCGGCCGTGAAGGCGGCCAGGGATCGCTTGAATGTCATCAAACCTGGGGTCTCGCTCGTATTGGCCGGCAAGGTGGCGTCCAGATGTGGCCAAGGCAAGACGGCCGCACGGCGCCGGAAAGACGCAGGGTCGCGTTGAAAGCGGTGCTTAACCTAACATGGATATTCTCTCGATCATGTCGATCGCAGAAGTCGAATCCTCGCCGGCCGACCGCAGGTCCATACCGCGCCAGCCGACCACGCTCAGGGGCAAGGCCTTTCCGGGCGGCGCCGACTGCACCATCCGGGACTACAACGAACGCGGCGCCCGTCTGCAGTTCTCAGGCGCCGCGCCCGAGGATGACCAGTTCATCGTGGTGGTCTGGTCCACCGGCCAGGCCTTCGAAGGCCAGGTGCGCTGGCGAGGCGGCCAGGAGGTGGGCCTGCTGTTCCTGCGCAGCTGCGACTTCCGGGGACGGACGCCTTCGTTCTTCTGGACCGCGCGGGCCGAATGGCTACGGAGCCGCCCCAAGCTGCCGCGGCGCACGCTGAAGGTGTGTACTTCGATGATCGGCCCCGCCTCTGGCCCGCCGACCGCTCCGACGCCCAGCTACATGCTGCGTCCCAGGGACTAGCTGCTGGGCAGGATCGCCCGCCTGCGCGCCAGGCTCTCGGGTGGCCAGAGCTTCTCGGTCTCGTAATAGACCTCAAAGGCAGGCGTGGACGCGGGCAACGTCACCCAGGGCAGCTTCGATCGCGTGAAGATGTGCACGTCGGGCGTCACGGCCGAGGGATCCTCCAGCGTCCCCACCCGGACGAAGCGCGCCCGGGAGCGGCGGCCGTAATCGCTCCAGAGGGCCGTGCGGCACGTGGGGCAGCGATAGATATCGTGCGGGCGGCCGCTGTCTGTCGGCACGGTCACCGGTTCGGGCGCGCCGAACAGCAGCTCTATGCGGTCGAGCTCGACGATCCCGTTGATCACAAAGGCGCTGCCGGTCTGGCGCTGGCAGTCGCGGCAATGGCAGCAGTGCACGAACATCGGCCGATCGGTCAGCCGATAGCGCACCTCGCCGCACGCGCAGCGGCCGTCCAAAGCCTGGTCCATCGCAGTCTCCCTCGATCGCCTTGATAAGGCGCGGCCGATCTCAGTTCGAGGGTTTGCTGACGTAGAAGGTGGCGCTGTTGCCAACCGCCGTAGCCACGGAGGTGGCCGAGCGGATGGGGCCGGCCGTGCCGGCATAGGGGATCGAGGAGCTGGCGCCGATATCTGCGGTGTTGGATTGGCTCGAGGCGACGTTCATCACCCCGCCGCAGGCCGAGCAGGCATAGCCGGTCACCGCATTGCCCATGGCCGTGGCCGAGCTCGAAAGGTCGTAGCCCACCGACCCGCCCGAACTGGCGATCGCCTCGACGCCCGCGCCGGAATTGGTCTGGGTGCTGTTCAGGGCGATCTGGCCGCCGGTCTCGCCGTAGATGGCGGAGTTGCCGACCCCGTTGGCCACCGCCGTGCTGGTCCCGAAGGAATAGGCCGTGCTCTCGGCCTGGCCGCGGACATAGCCCTGGTTGTCCTGGACCGCGACGACGTCGAGCGGGCCGCCGTCGTTGGATACGGAGATGTTGTTGGCGCTGGCGGTGGCGGCGTTGGTCACGGTCTCGGCCTGGCCCACGGCCACGAACTGGGCCGACTGGGTCATGGTCCCGGTCATGCTCTGGTTCAGGGTCAGCGACTGAGAGCCGCCGTCGAGGCCCGTGGCCGTGATGTTGTTGGAGACCGCGCTGGCGGCCAGGTCCGCCTCGCCCGGCGTGTAGCCGAGGTTCATGCCGCCGTCGGTCACGGTGGAGCCGGCCGCGCTCTGGGTCACCGAGACCGTCGCCGCCGCGCCGGCGACCGCCACGCCCTGGGTGTTGCCGATGGCCTGGGTATTGTCGATCACATCGCCAGTCTGGCCGTCC
>Ga0265338_10009944_pt1 | contig 11246 bp, 11 predicted proteins | sample 42126metaG_FD_193579 | JGI IMG/M metagenome (GOLD analysis project Ga0265338, IMG submission 193579) | Rhizosphere microbial communities from Carex aquatilis grown in University of Washington, Seatle, WA, United States - 4-21-26 metaG | ecosystem: Host-associated > Plants > Roots > Rhizosphere... | reverse complement strand
TCAACCAATTCGACAAGGCAACAATTAAGTTACATCCTCGTTTTTAAACTAATACGACTTACCTTTATCTAAAACATTAAAAACTGAAAAGTAATGAGAAAATTTTTGTTAATGTGCTGTTTCCTGATTGGGATTACAGCGGTAAGCCGCGCACAAGGTGGCGGCCAAAGGATGACTCCGGAAGACAGGGCTAAAAACCTGCAAACGCAATTAAAGCTAACTGACGATCAAACTGCCAAGGTTTTGGCTATTTACAAAACCCAGCAAACCAAAAGGGATAGCATCAGGACTGCAGCCAACGGCGACAGGGATGCGATGAGGGCTGCAATGATGCCTTTAATGCAGTCAACAAATGCCCAGATCAAAGCATTATTAACCCCCGACCAGGCTGCTGCTTATCAAAAAATGCAGGAAGAAAACCGCGCCCGTATGCAACAAGGCGGCGGCGGTGGTGGCGGTGGTGGCGGCAATTAACCATCCTCTAAACCTTTTATAAAAGACGGCGCTTTGATAAACAAGGCGCCTTTTTTATTCTATATATAGCACAAATGGCTTATTTTTATTTTATTACCGGATGATTAAATTTAATAAAAATTAAAACCGAAGACCATGAGAAAATTTTTGTTAGTGTGCTTTTTGTTTGCGGGGATTGGAACGTTTTGTTATGGACAAGGCGGCGGCATGCGCGACCCGGAGCAAATGTCAAAAGGCCTGCAATCAATGTTAAAGCTTAATGACGACCAAACAGCTAAAATTAAAGCAATATACATCGCCCAAAACCTTAAAATAGATAGTTTGCGGAAGGCAGGCGCCGACAGAGCCGCGCTACACCCTGTAATGGAATCAAGTGTTGTACAAATTAAGGCGTTGTTAACACCCGACCAGGCTGTCGCATTTCAAAAAATGGTTGATGAAAGGCGTGCCAGGGCCGGGCAAGGCGGCGGCGGTAATTAGTATTAAGTCAAAAGTCTTTAGTCGTAGGTCCTGAGTCAATTTTGTTTTTCTGACTTAAGACTCAAGGCTAAGCATCAAATCATAGTTAACGAAACACCAATATTCTGCTGACAAGATGAATTTTTAAGGAAAAGCGCCCTGTTAAACCGGGGCGCTTTCTTTATTTTAGCAAAAATTATTCATTTTGACACCATCGGAACTATTTATAAAAAGAAAGCTGGATGAAAGGCGGATGGCCGGTAATTACCGGGTTTTAAAGCCACAGCATAGCCTGGTTGATTTCTGCTCAAATGATTACCTTGGTTTTGCGCGCTCGCCGGTTTTAAAAAATAAAATTGAAGCGGAAATCAAAGAAAACGGATTGGTTACGAATGGGTCGACGGGTTCACGTTTGCTTTCAGGAAATTCTGATTATGCTTTAGCTTTGGAAGAATATATGGCCTCACTGCACCAAAGTGAAGCAGCATTGTTATTCAATTCGGGGTATGATGCCAACCTGGGTTTATTTTCGTCGTTGCCACAGCGCGGAGACACCCTAATTACGGATGAGCTGATCCACGCTTCTATTATTGACGGCGCCCGGTTAAGTTATGCCAACCGCTATACCTTCGGGCACAACGACCTGCAAAGCCTGGAAGATAAATTAAAACAGGCAAAGGGGATTTGTTACGTGGCTGTTGAGAGTGTTTACTCCATGGATGGCGATACCGCTCCTATTCCGGAAATATTGCCCCTGGTTGAAAAATATAATGCGCATTTAATTGTTGATGAAGCCCATGCGGTTGGTTTGTATGGATTAGGATTGATTGACGGCCCTTTGAAGTACCGGGTCTTCGCCCGCATAGTAACTTTCGGAAAGGCGCTTGGGTGCCACGGCGCCATCGTTCTGGGAGGTGCTCTACTGAAAGAGTACCTGGTAAATTTCGCCCGGTCATTTATCTATACGACCGCTGCATCGTTTAATCAATTAGCGGCAGTTAAAATGGCTTACGGGCTTTTATTGGACTCTTCAGAACAAATCGAATCGTTGCAGCAAAATATTTTATATTTTAAAAAGAGCATAAAGGAGAATGAGAGCTATCCCCTTATCAAAAGCGACAGCGCAATTCAATGTATCATATTAAAAAGCAACCAAAAAGCAAAGTTATTGGCCGAACGGCTTCAAAATAATGGTTTGGATGTAAGACCAATACTTAGCCCGACTGTGCGGGCGGAACGTGAACGGATAAGAATATGTTTGCATTCGTTTAATACCAAAAATGAAATAACTTTGCTGGCAGATATTATTAATGGTTTCATAAATGAATAACAGGCCTTTATTTGTAACCGGGATTGGCACAGGCATCGGTAAGACCATTGTATCAGCTGTTTTGGTGGAAAAGCTGAAAGCGGATTACTGGAAACCGGTTCAATCCGGCGACCTGGACAACAGCGATACGATAACGGTTAAAAGCCTTATTTCAAACACAAAAACCACTTTTTTCGATGAGGCCTACAGGTTAACCCAACCGTTTTCACCCCATAAATCGGCAGCTATCGACGGTATTACCATCAAACCTGAAAATATAATTCTGCCGGAAACAAACAACATCCTCGTTATTGAAGGGGCGGGCGGTTTGATGGTACCGCTTAACACCGATTTTTTAATGCTCGACCTGATCCGGCAATTGGGCGCGGCCGCGATACTGGTTTCACAAAATTATTTAGGGAGTATTAACCATACCTTATTATCGGCCTATGCCTTAAAAAAGGAAAATATCCCGGTAAGAGGCATCATTTTTAACGGCGTAAAAGATATTTATTCAAAGGATTTTATCCTTGAGAATACGGGGCTTGAATTATTGGGCCATATACCGGAGTATGACACCATGGATAAAAAAGCAATTATTGATGCCGGGTTTTATATTGATGGCTTATAGTGATTAGACCGAAAGAAGCTGCAACTGATGTTTCGGTAAAATAACTTAGGGAAAAATTTAAACACAGAGTGCACTAAGGAGGCACAGGGAACGCTGAGAAAAGCAAAGAAAAACCAGTAGAAAAGTCAATGAATTTTCATCTTAAAAAGACTTTTTTTTCACTCAATGCTCTTTGCGCCTTCTCTGTTTCTCTGTGTTAAAATCTAAAAGCGACAGAACTACAGAAGAACTCACAATTAAATGAAACATATAACAGTAATAGGCTCCGGCACCATGGGTAACGGGATCGCGCATACTTTTGCGATGCATGGTTTTGAAGTAGCGTTATTTGATATTAATAAGGAAGCGCTTGACCGCGCGATACTTACCATTACCGCCAACCTTGACAGGCAGCTAAAAAAAGGCGCGATTGACGAACAGCTTAAAGCTACTACCCTTAGCAGGATCGCTGTTTTTACTGAACTTGCACCTGCTGTAAATGATGCTGATTTGGTTGTGGAAGCAGCAACTGAAAACAAAGAGATCAAATTAAACTTATTTAAGCAACTAAGTGATCTTTGCAAAGATGCGGCGATATTGGCTTCAAATACCTCCTCTATATCCATTACAGAAATAGCCGCCGTAACTAAAACCCCGGGGAATGTAATTGGTATGCATTTTATGAACCCTGTTCCGTTAATGAAACTGGTTGAGGTGATCAGGGGATTCGCAACTACCAATGAGGTTACCCAACAAATCATGGATTTAGCAAAAAAGCTGGATAAAGTCCCGGTGGAGGTAAACGATTACCCGGGTTTTGTTGCCAACCGTATTTTAATGCCAATGATAAACGAGGCCATTTATACTTTGTACGAAGGCGTTGCTGGCGTTGAAGAAATTGATACGGTGATGAAATTGGGTATGGCCCATCCCATGGGGCCTTTGCAATTAGCTGATTTTATAGGGCTTGACGTATGCCTGGCTATATTGAATGTATTACATAATGGCTTTGGCAACCCAAAATATGCACCTTGCCCCCTATTGGTTAATATGGTGAACGCCGGGCATAAAGGCGTTAAAACCGGCAGTGGTTTTTATGAATATACAGTCGGCAGCAAAGATCTTGTGGTTGCAAACAAATTCAAAAAGCATCAATAACGTTAATTTCCAGCCTCATTTTTTTTGAGCAAGCGCTGATCACAAATCTTCAAATATTTTAAACCTTTTATTTTATTATTTGTCAATATAATAATTGATATATTTAAGTATTAAAATAGAACCAATGAAAACAATATCAAAATTCGGGATAATGCTTGCAATGGCTGGCTCCTTATTCCTGGCTTCCTGCGCAGGAGGTTATTATGTTTATGAAAGGCCGGTTGAACCGGTTTATGAAAGACCAATGGCTCCCTATCCCGGCGCGATCTGGATTGAGGGCGATTGGGCCTGGCAAGGTGGCCGATACGTATATTTCCGCGGCCATTGGGATAGGCCAAGAGCAGGCCGTGTATGGGTTCGTGGCGCCTGGGAGCATGGCCCGCGCGGTTACAGGTGGCACAGAGGTTATTGGAGGTAAGCCCCCCAGCCCCCTAAAGGGGGAGCAAAATAAAAAGTCTAACGGGAAAAACGTTAGACTTTTTTGCGTTTAAAACTCCCCCTTTAGGGGGCGGGGGGCTCGGCCGTTTACATTCGCTCCGGCACTTCGATCCCGAGCAATTTCATCCCTTTATTGATGACTTTACCTGATGCCAGGGACAAATGGAGCCGGAATTGTTTGGCTGATTCATCATCAGCCTGTAATATGGATAATTCGTGATAAAACTTATTATATGTTTTGGCAAGTTCGTAAACATAATTGGCTATAAGGGCCGGGCTGTAAGCTTCTGCCGCTTGTTTTATCACCTCCGGAAATTGCGTTAAAGAGAAGATCAACTCCCGTTCTTCGGGCGCTAATTGAATATATGTTGCAGCTTTATCTTTATCAAGCTTACCGGCCCGGTGTAAAACCGACCTGATACGGGCATGGGTGTACTGGATAAATGGGCCGGTATGCCCTTCCAATTCAACCGACTCGTTCGGGTCAAATAAAAGGCGTTTTTTCGGGTCGACTTTCAGCAGGAAGTATTTTAACGCGCCCATGCCTATAATGTGGTATAAATGCAGCTTTTCATCTTCGCTAAAGGCATCAATTTTTCCCTTGGCAAGCGCCTGCTCTTTGGCGGTTTGTTCCATTTCGGCCATCAGGTCATCAGCGTCAACCACTGTTCCTTCACGCGATTTCATTTTGCCTGATGGAAGATCAACCATGCCATAGGATAAATGATATAAACCCTGCGCCCAGGCCTTACCCAATTTTTTCAGGATCAGGAACAATACTTTAAAATGATAGTCCTGCTCATTACCCACCACATACAGCGATTTATCCATGTGGAAATCATTGTATTTTAATTGGGCGGTACCGAGGTCCTGGGTCATATACACCGAAGTGCCGTCAGACCTTAAAACCAATTTTTCATCAAGCCCGTCCGCGGTCAGATCGATCCAGACAGAACTATCTTCTTTCCTGAAAAATACCCCTTTTTCGAGGCCCTCATCAATAAGATCCTTACCTAAAATATAGGTATCTGATTCGTAATAAAATTTATCAAAACTAACCCCGAGTTTTTTATAAGTTTCGGCAAAACCGGTGTAAACCCAGGTATTCATGGTTTGCCAAAGCTTTTTTACCTTGGGATCACCTGCTTCCCACTGCTGAAGCATTTGCTGGGCCTCTTTAATCAAAGGGGCGTTCTTTTTAGCTTCTTCTTCAGTCTGTCCCTCTGCTTTTAACGCTTCTATCTGGGTTTTGTATTCTTTATCAAAAAGCACGTAGTACTTACCAGCCAAATGGTCGCCCTTCATTCCTGATGAGGCCGGCGTTTCGCCATCGCCCCATTTTTGCCAGGCAAGCATTGATTTGCAGATATGGATGCCACGGTCATTCACCAGGTTGGTTTTAATAACTTCGTATCCCGCCGCGGCAAGGATCTCAGCAACCGAAAAACCCAGTAAATTATTACGCACATGCCCTAAATGCAATGGTTTATTGGTATTGGGCGATGAATATTCAACCATTACCTTTTCGCCATTGGATTTAAAGACCGCAAAATTATCCGGCAGAATTTCAGCGTATAACTGGTTAAGCCAATAGCTATCGGCGAGAGAAATATTTAAAAAACCTTTGATCACATTAAAACCGGAAACCTCGCTCAATTCATTTTCAAGGTAAGCCCCGATCTCGTTCCCGGTTTGTTCGGGCGATTTTTTCGAGAACCTGGTAAACGGGAAAGTAACCAGTGTTACCTGGCCTTCAAATTCCTTCCGGGTTTCCTGCAGGTTGATATCGGCGGCGGTGAGATCCGTATGATATAAATGCTCAATCGCTTTAAGTGTAGCTGCAACAATAAAATCCATCGCGCAAAAATAGTGATTTTAGTCGGGAAGTCCGAAAGTCGGGAAAGTCCGAAAGACCGGAAGATGTATTTGTGATTGAAATCTTAAATTTAGAATCTGAAGATTATATTTCTAACTTCCTGATACAATTATCTAAGCATACGCTGTATTTGTGAAGGAAGCTACGTTTACTTTCCTGACTTTCGGACTTTTCCGACTTTTCCGACTTTCGGACTACAATTCGTTATCTTTGCTCCCTTTCTGCAAACATTTTATGAAACTCAGCAACAACGATTTTAAATTAGATGTAACCTCTGAAATTGGTAACCTACGCGCTTTACTCATCCATAGCCCTGATAACGGCCTTGGTAAAGTAGTGCCTTCAAAAGCCCAGGACTGGCTTTTTGAAGACATTGTTCACCTGGAAACCATGCGTAAAAACGAATATGATTTTTATGTTAAATTGTTGCTGTATTTCCTTGATCCTGTTAAGATCAAAGGCAAACTAAAGGAAATAGACTCAAAAGAATCAAACCGCGCTTTTTACAAACCCGATAATAAGGCCTTTCATTGTTCGGATAAGGTGATATAGATCCAAACCTTACTTGAAGATATTTTGCAGGAGGATGATATCCGGAAAAAGCTGGTTGCCTCTGTATGCGCCATTGAAAATTGCAATTATCGTTTGCAGTTAAAATTAATCGACACGCCGCCTGCCGAGCTTGCCAAGATCATTATTTCAGGATCGCTGAATAAACACGAAATGATCTTCGCCCCTATCCCAAATCTTATTTTCTCAAGGGATATTGGCATAGCGGTAAATAACTATATGTTGCTGAACAAACCTGCAAAAAAGGCCAGGGCCCGCGAAACTTTACTGGCCAGGTACATTTTCTTTAATCACCCGCTTTTTGCCGGGTATCGCGATAATATTTTAGAGATCCCTGAAACCGTGCAGCATTTTTTGCGGCCCGGCGAGGATAATGAGCAAAAAACCACGCTTGAGGGCGGGGATGTGATGATGGTAAGCCCGCAGCATTTGATCATCGGCTGTAGTGAACGTACCTCGGTTAGTGGCGCTAATGAGGCGATAAAATTATTATTTCAAAACGAGGTGGTTAAAAAGGTAACTATTGTAAAAATCCCCCATAAACGTGATTATATGCATATTGATACCGTTTTTACACAGGTAAAGCGGAATACGTGGGTATTATTACGTTCACTTGCTATTCCTGATGGCCCGGGTGAAAGCGACGAACCGCTGGGCTGGTTTGCAGATAAAAAGAATAAGGACAAAACGGAAATTGTTCAGTTCGAAAAAGGCAAAAAGCCAAAAACTTTTAAGCGTTTGGAAGATCTGTTGAACGATGTGAGCAAAAATGACCTTGGCAGTACGGAAAACACCACCTTCATTTATTCCGGTGGTGATACCTTCCCATACGATGCCAGGGAGCAGTGGACCGACTCATGCAACCTGCTGGCCCTGAAGGAAGGTGTTGTTTTGGGGTACGACCGTAACGACAAAACCGTGGACGCATTTAAACAAAAAGGGTTTAAAGTGATAAAAGTAAGTGACCTGCTTCAAAAATTTGAAAACGATGAACTTAACCCCGAAACCATGACCGATACGCTGATATTAATGCCGTCTGCAGAGTTATCAAGGGCCAGGGGAGGTTTCCATTGCATGAGCATGCCACTTTTGCGTGACAAGGTTTTATAACGAAAGGCAGCGTCAACACAAATCAGTAAAAAAAACAAACAATTGCAAGGTTGATTCATTGTTATAGTTACACCAAAAATCAAACCTATGGAATTTAATAATGAAGCGTTTTGGAAAGACCGGGATCAATCAAAACATGTGCATGAAGAGCCAAAGGCCTGGCGCGTTGACGATGATGATAGTTTAAAGGAAGACGGGCTTAAGAAGGAGTTTTTCGTGAATTCTACAGAACCCAAACCCGAAAAAGTTGAACGCGGAAACGGTGAAAATGACCGCCCGCATAAAGGGAACACTTACCGGGAGGGAACCGCAGACAATGATGAACCCAATATCCCCGGCCCTAATGAGCTACCCGACCAGCAAAAGGTGGGCGAAGACGTTGATGATGACGACAGAGGGCATATTGAGACCTGATTTTGATTTTTTGTGCAAATTTTTCAAAAATTACGATTGAATTTAAATTTGCAAATATCTCATTATAAACTACTTACAATATTGCATTATAGAACAAATATATTGCAATTAGAACTTTTTATGCTGTAATTAACTTATTTACAGCAATTTATGACACACCTGGTATTCCCCACTGTTCCCCCTGTTCACTCCCGTTCCTACTGTTCCGGGGAACGCAGCTTACCAACTGATATTCTTCTCCATATACCCGATCAGGTCATCGGCCATAGCTTGCTGTTCTTTAACGCTTGGGTGCCCGCTGGTATTTTTGTAGGGGATAAAATGGGTATAGATATTCTTGTCATTTAGTCCGGTTACCGCTTTATCAATATATCCGGGCCATGGCGAACCGGCCCTGGTGGCATCCATGCTGCCCAATATGCAAATGATCTTCGCACCGGGATATTTGGAGCGGACACTTTTAACAAAACTTTGATAGGCATTGATCAGGAACTCAGGAGTTGGCGGCTTTGTGCCAAATTTGGCTTTAAACTGCTCGTTATCCGGCATATTAACCAACCATGAATCATTTTGAAATAAGTTGATCACCACCACCTGCGGCGTATATTTTGAAAAGTCCCATTTGCTGTTAGGATCAGTGGCATCAAGCCGGTCGTACATCTCCGACATCACCAGCGGAAACCAGCTAATGGTAATGCCGATACCGCTTTTGGAGGTGTTGTGCATTTCGGCGTTAAAATGTCGCGCTGTAAGTGCTGCGTAACTCAGGTAGCCATTCTCATACGGGCTGGTGCCGCGGTCCTGCCCTGTTGTGTCTTCATCAGCATAGCCGCAGGTAATGGAATTTCCAAAAAACTCTATTTTGCGCTTTTGAGCCGGCGGCAGAGCCAAAACTTTGTCATTTTTATTAAGCTCGAACCTGTAAAACCAGGTTTTACCCATGGCCCATTCGGTTCGCTTAAATAATTCAAGTGTGTGCTTCCCCGGTGTTAAGCCAACCGCAAGCTGGTATGTTTTTTTATTTGTTTCAGGATGGATGATGCTGATCACCTTGCCGTCAACGATCACATTGTAATTATTATCCGAGCGTTCGTCTTTTAATACTGCACTGATCCCGGTTCCATTAAAATTTACCGTTATTGAACTGGCTGACCACGATAATTCCGCTGTGCTGTCCGTCATCGCTATCCGGCCTGAATAACGGATATGCGGGTCCGTACTTTTGATGATGGTTTGGGCGCCACATTGCAAACTGGCGGCAATGGCAATACAGAAAAATATTACTTTTAGATTCATAAATTTGGTCTACCTATAAAATAACTTAGATCGGTTTCTATTTCAAATATACATAAGTTATGCCGTCCCCGCCCCTGTCGGCATGTTCATCTTCCATGCGGTCAACCTGCTCGTATTTTTTGAGGTACTGTCTTATCATTTTACGTAAAATGCCATCGCCTTTGCCATGGATGATCTTTAAATTACCAAACCCCATCATCAGGGCGCGGTCAAATAGCCTTTCAATATTATTTAAGGCATCTTCTGTTCTCATACCCCTCACATCAATTTCGGGGTTAAAACTCGCCATATCGCCGGTTTGGCTATTATAATTCCGCCTGATTTCTTTTGGCACAGTTGATTTGGCGACTTTGATAACCCTTTTCTTTTTGGCAACCGTGCGTAAATCGCCAATGGCAATTACCACATTATCTTTAATGATCTCGATCACCTGTCCTGTTGTTTCACTATCGGCCAATTTAACCCAATCACCGGGTTTTATCTCTTCGTCCGTGGTTAATGGTTTTGCGGCTACGGGTTTAACCGTGTTTTTTTGAAGTTCGGCATTCAGGTTTTCCCTCAAAACGCGGGTTTTCTCTTTATCAGCATTACTACTTTTTATTTCAGAGATGGTATTTTCAACCAGCTTATTGGCATTTAAAATAATATTTTTTGCCTGGTCTTTAGCATCCCTTATCAGCGCCTTTTTATTTTCTTCCAGGTAGCTTTTCAACGTTTCATTCTCGGCAAGCAAGGCGTTTACCTGCCGCTGCTGTTTTTCCAATGCTATCCGGCTATCGTAAATTTCTTTTTTCTCCCGCTCCAGGTCAACCAACAAGATATCCACCTTTTTTTGTCCGGCACTGATCTTGTTTTTAGCCAGGTTAAGTACATTTTGGGGCAAGCCTATTTTCTGGGCTATCTCAAACGCGTAAGAGCTGCCGGGTTTGCCCACTTCAAGCATATAAAGCGGCTTCATTTCCTTGTTATCAAACAACATCGAAGCGTTCTCAATCCCTTCGGTATGGCTGGCAAATATTTTCAGGTTCGAATAGTGGGTAGTTACCATGCCTTTCACCTTTTTATGATTTAAAGATTCCAGCACAGCTTCGGCAATTGGCCCGCCAAATTGGGGATCGGTTCCGGTACCAAATTCATCAATCAATACCAGTGTCTTTCCGTTTGCCTGCTCTACAAACTCTTTCATTTTTGAGAGATGGGCGCTATAGGTGCTCAAATCACTCTCAAGCGACTGGTCGTCCCCTATATCCACAAACAACTGTTTAAATACGCCCACAACACTGGCTTCCGAGGCCGAGATCAATAAACCCGCCTGTACCATAGTTTGCAGCAAACCAACGGTTTTCATACAAACAGATTTACCGCCGGCATTGGGGCCTGACACTACCACAATACGGGTTTGCTCGTCAATCCGAACGTTAAGTGGCACCACCGTTTTGTGTTCCTTTTTAAAGTTCAGCAGCAAGAGCGGGTGCCGGGCATTGGTAAGTTTTATGCTGGCTTCGTTTACCAGCTGCGGCATTTCGGCCTCA
>Ga0265338_10009942_pt1 | contig 11246 bp, 10 predicted proteins | sample 42126metaG_FD_193579 | JGI IMG/M metagenome (GOLD analysis project Ga0265338, IMG submission 193579) | Rhizosphere microbial communities from Carex aquatilis grown in University of Washington, Seatle, WA, United States - 4-21-26 metaG | ecosystem: Host-associated > Plants > Roots > Rhizosphere... | reverse complement strand
GGCGGCCACAGTGTGCGCGACCCCGAGCTCAAATTCGGTTACGCGGTGACCGGTGTCGCGCGGCGTCGCAAGCTGCTGCTCAACAGCGGCGCGAGGCCCGGCGACGTGCTGTTCCTCACCAAGCCGCTCGGTACCGGGGTGCTCACGACCGCGCTCAAGCAGGGCCTGCTCGAGCCGGCCCTGCTGCGCCGCGTGACGCGCCAGATGGCCGCGCTCAACCGCGCGGCCTCCGAGGCGGCGCTCGAGCACGGCGCGACCGCCGCCACCGACGTCACCGGCTTCAGCATGCTCGGCCACGGCTCGCAGGTCGCCGACGCCAGCGGCGTCACGCTGGCGCTCACGCCGTCGGCGGACTGGCTCCTGCCGCGCGTGCGCGAGTTCATCGGGCGCGACGTGTACCCGGGCGGCCTGGCGCGCAACCGGCGCTTCTTCGCGGACAAGGTCGAGGAGGGCGGCGTGGCCGAGGACCTCCTGAAGGCGCTCTACGATCCGCAGACCTCGGGCGGGCTGCTCGTGTCGGTGCCGTCGCGGCGCGCCGCGGCGTTCTCGGCGGCGCTGCGCAAGCGGCGCTCGTGGCACGTGCGCGTGGGCGACGTCGTGCGCCGCGGCGAACGCGCGGTCCGGCTGCTCGGCGGGCGCCCCGCTTGACCATCGTGCGGGAACGAATGGGATCTGGTGGTCCCCGGGGACTTCAAATCCCGCGGTCGGGCGCCTCGCGTGTCCGAGGTGGGTTCGATTCCCACGCGTTCCCGCCACTGCGTCGCCTCGCGGTCCTCGCGACGGCGGTCGCGCTGCTCCGGCTCGCGGCGCCGTGCGCGGCCGCCGCCGCCGCGCCGCCCGACTCCGTGATCCACACGTCGCCGCCGCCGGACACGGCGCGCGCGGTCGCGGACACCGCGGGCACGGGCCGGCCGGCGGTCCGCTGGAGCGAACAGCCGCGGGTCGTCATGCTGCGCTCGCTCGTCGTCCCGGGATGGGGGCAGTGGCACAACCGCGCACACGTCAAGGCGGTCCTCGTCGCGGGCGCCGAAGGCTGGCTGATCGGCAACATCTTCGCCGACCAGAGCGCCATGAACCGGCTCCTCGGCGACATCCACCGCGCCCAGGCCGACAGCGACAACGCCGCCTACAATGCCGCGGCCACCAGTTACAATAACCATCTCGACGGGTTCATCGGCGGCCAGTGGATGGTCGCCGGCGTGATCGCCTACGCGCTCGTCGACGCCTACGTGGACGCGCACTTCCGCACGTTCGACATCGATTTCCGCACCGACCCCGCGCTTCCGCGCGACGCCGAGCCCGACCCCGGGCCCACCGGCGGCGCGCACCACGCGGCGTCGGAGCGTCTTTCCCTACGGTGGCACTTTTGAGCGATCCGCGTCTCGACTCCATCCGTAACTTCTGCATCGTGGCCCACATCGACCACGGCAAGAGCACGCTGGCCGACCGCCTGCTCGAGATCACGCACACGCTGACGCCGCAGCAGATGAAGGCGCAGGTGCTGGACGACATGGACCTCGAGCGCGAAAAGGGCATCACGATCAAGTCGCACGCGATCGCCATGGAGTACACCTCCAAGGACGGGCGCACGTACGAGCTGAACTTGATCGACACGCCCGGCCACGTGGACTTCACGTACGAGGTCTCGCGCGCGCTCGCGGCCTGCGAGGGCGCCATCCTGGTCGTGGACGCCTCGCAGGGCATCGAGGCCCAGACGCTCTCGAACTATTACCTCGCGTCGGAGCAGCACCTGACGATCGTGGGCGCGATCAACAAGGTGGACCTGCCCGCGGCACGCCCCGACGAGATCGCGCTCGAGATCGAGCACGTCGCGCACGTGCCCGCCGACGAGGTCTGCCGCATCAGCGCCAAGACCGGGATGGGGGTTCCCGAGCTGCTCGAGCGCGTCATCGCCGACATCCCGGCGCCGCAGGGCGATCCCGACGCGTCGATGCGCGCGCTCATCTTCGACTCCAAGTTCGACCAGTACCGTGGCGTGGTCTGCCTCGTGCGCGTGGTGGACGGGCGCGTCCGAGCGGGGGACACGATCCGCTTCCTGTCCAACGGCATCGAGCACGAGGTCACCGAGGTCGGCCGCCTGCGGCTCAAGCTCGAGCCCACGGCCGAGCTGCACGCGGGGCAGGTGGGCTACATCGTGGCCGGGATCAAGACCGTGGCCGACGCGCGCGTCGGCGACACGATCGGCATGGCGGGGCAGGAGCACACGGACGCGCTGCCCGGATTTCGCGAGACCAAGTCCATGGTGTTCTCGGGGCTCTACCCGATCGACGCCGAGCAGTACGAGCCGCTCAAGGAGGCGCTGGGGCGCCTGCGCCTCAACGACGCGTCGCTGATGTACGAACCCGAGACCTCGGTGGCGCTGGGGTTTGGCTTCCGCGTCGGTTTCCTGGGGCTGCTGCACCTCGAGATCATCCAGGAGCGGCTGCGGCGCGAGTTCCAGATCGACCTCATCGCCACGACGCCGAGCGTGGAGTACGAGGTCATGCTCACCAACGGCGACATCCTCACGGTGGACAACCCGGCCAACCTGCCGCCGGTGCAGAACATCGAGGTGATCGAAGAGCCCATGGTGCTGGCGCATGTGGTGACGCCCACCGAGTACATCGGCAACATCTACAAGCTCTGCCAGGAACGCCGCGGCATCTACGTGAACGTGGAACACCTCGAGGAGAACCGGCAGCGCCTCGCGTACCGGCTGCCGCTGGCCGAGATCGTGCTCGACTTCTACGACCGCCTCAAGTCGGTGTCGCGGGGCTACGCGTCGCTGGACTACGAGTTCGACGGCCGCCAGGCCGCCGACGTGGTCAAGCTCGACGTGCTGCTGAACGGCGAACCCGTGGACGCGCTGTCCACGATCGTGCACCGCGACAAGGCGTACACGCACGGCAGCTCGCTGTGCGAGCGGCTCAAGGAACTGATCCCCCGCCAGATGTTCCAGGTGGCGATCCAGGCGTCGGTGGGCGGGAAGATCATCGCCCGTGAGACGATCGGCGCGCAGCGAAAGAACGTGATCGCGAAGTGTTATGGCGGCGACATCAGCCGCAAGCGCAAGCTCCTCGAGAAACAGAAGGAGGGCAAGCGCCGTATGAAGCAGATCGGAACAGTCGAAGTCCCGCAGGAGGCGTTCCTCGCGGTGCTCAAGGTGGATCGGAGCTGAGGCTCCGGAAAGCGAGCGACATGGCCAAGGCGAAACGGCAGAAGTCCGGCGTCCAGGAGTACATCGAGGCGCTCGTGGTCGCGGGCGTGCTCACGCTGTTCCTGCGCCAGTTCGTGCTGCAGGCGTACCGCATCCCTTCCGAGTCCATGCTCAACACGCTGCTCGTGGGCGACTTCCTGTTCGTAAACAAGCTCGATTACGGCCCCAAGGTGCCGTTCACGCACGTCCGCCTGCCCGGCCTGCGCTCGCCTCGCCACGGCGACGTGATCGTGTTCGACTTCCCGCCGGACCCGAGCCAGCAGTTCATCAAGCGCTGCATCGCCACCGGCGGCCACACGGTCGAGGTGAGACACAAGCAGGTGTGGGTGGACGGCGTGAAGCAGGTGGAACCGTACGCGCGCCACATCTCGCCGACCGAGGACCCGGAAGGCTACACGCCGCGGGACAACGACAAGCCGTTCACGGTGCCGCCCGGGGCGCTGTTCATGATGGGCGACAATCGCGACAACTCGTACGACAGCCGTTTCTGGGGCCCGGTCCCGATGGACCTGGTGCAGGGGCGCGCGATGTTCATCTACTTCTCCACCGCGGGCGACCAGTGGTGGAACGGGATCTTCAACGTCCGGCTCGACCGGATGTTCCGACCGATCCACTGATCGCGCCGGACCGCGCGCCGCGCGGCCCGGGACGCGGGGAGACGCGATGGCCAGCGGGACCGTGAAGCCGAGGACGAAGGCGAAGTCCAAGTCCATGGTGCGCGAGTACCTCGAGGCGCTCGTCGTGGCCGGGCTGATCACGCTCGGGCTGCAGCAGTTCGTGCTGCAGGCGTTCCGGATCCCCAGCGAGTCCATGGAGAAGACGCTCCTCGTGGGCGACTTCCTGTTCGTGAGCAAGTTCGAGTACGGCCCGCGGATCCCGTTCACGCACATCCGGCTGCCCGGGCTGCGCGCGCCGCGGCGGGGCGACGTGATCGTGTTCGACTGGCCGCCGGATCCCAGCAAGCAGTTCATCAAGCGGCTCGTCGCCACGGCCGGACAGCAGGTGGAGATTCGCCACAAGGACCTCTGGGTGGACGGCGTGAAGCAGGTCGAGCCCTACGTGCGCCACATCGCGCCCGGGGAGGACCCCGCGGGCTATTCGCCGCGCGACAACTACACGCCGCCGCGCGTGCCCGCGGGCACGCTGTTCATGATGGGCGACAACCGCGACAACTCGCTCGACAGCCGCTTCTGGGGCCCGGTCCCGATGGGGCTGGTCCAGGGGCACGCGATGTTCACGTACTTCTCGACCGGTGGCGACCAATGGTGGAACGCGCCGTTCCACGTCCGGTTCGGCCGGATGTTCCGCCCGATCCGCTGACCGATTCCGGTCCCGACGACGCGGTGCGCGACGCGGCCCGCACCGGGCTCTACGTGCACGTGCCGTTCTGCGCCGTGCGCTGCACGTACTGCCACTTCGCCACCTCGGCGTTCGAGCATGGGCTCGTGGACCGCTGGCTCGCGGCGATCGAGCGCGAGGCCGCGATGCGCGCGCCGCTCGCCGCCGGAGCGGACTTCACGTCCGTGTTCCTGGGCGGCGGCACCCCGTCGTCGCTGAGCGCGCGCCACGTGGAGCGGCTCTTCGCGATCCTGCGCGAACGCTTCGCGATCCGCCCGGACGCCGAGGTGACGCTCGAGGCGAACCCGGAGAGTGTGCGCCCGGCGCTGCTTGAGGCGTGGCGCCGCTGCGGCGTGAACCGGCTCTCGCTCGGGGCGCAGACGTTCGAGCCCGCCGAACTGCGCGTGCTCGGACGCATCCACGACGAGCACCGCCCGGGCGCCGCCGTGCGGGAGGCGCGCGCGCGCGGCTTCGAGCGCGTGTCGCTCGACCTCATGTTCGGCTGGCCGGGCCACACGCTGGCCGCATTCGAGCGCTCGCTCGCGCACGCGCTCTCGCTGCCGATCGAGCACCTGTCGGCGTACGCGTTCATCCCCGACGCGGGCAACCCGCTCGGCGACGCGGTGCTGGCGGGCCGCGCGCACGTGGCGCCGGACGACGAGCAGGCGGACATGTACGCGCACCTGGCGGCCGGCTGCGAGCGCGCGGGGCTGCGCGCCTACGAGACCTCCAACTTCGCGCGCCCGGGCGCCGAGGCGCGGCACAACCTCACGTACTGGCTGCGCCGAGACTGGGTGGCGCTCGGGCCCTCGGCGCACGGGCTGTGGAACGGGACGCGCTGGGGCAACGTGCGCGACACGCGCGCCTGGGCCGCGGAGCTGGAGGCGGGCCGGGCGCCGGAGGAGTTCCGCGAGACGCCGGGCGAGGATGCGGCCGCCGAGGAGGCGCTGATGCTGGCGCTGCGGTTGGGGATCGGGCTGCGGCCCGCGGACCACGCTCCGCGGATGCGCGCGGCGATCGAACGCCGCTACGGCGCCGCCCTGGCGCAGGCCGTGGCGCTCGGGCGGCTGGAGGCCCGGCCGGGCGGCTGGCGGGTGGCGCCGCGGCATCGATTCGTGGCCGACGACGTGATCGCGTGGATCGCGGCCCGGGGCCGGATTGACGGGGGGGCTTCGGCTCCCTAAATTCGTCGCCATGTCCGACCCGACCATCCCGGGCCGCGTCACGCCCGGAGATCCCGATCTCACCGAGCGCCAGCGCGCCATCTTCCGCACCCTCGTCTCCCTGCACGGCCACGACGGACGCCCCGTGGGCTCCGAGCGCATCGCCGGGCGGGAGGGCGTCCGGCTGTCCGGCGCCGCCGTCCGCGGCGTGCTCGCCGAACTGGAGGACCTGGGCCTGCTCGAGCGCACCCGCGGCTCGGCCGCACGCGTGCCGTCCATGCGCGGGTTCGACTTCTTCGTGCGCGCGCTGCTGGAGCCCGCGGTGCTGCCCCGCGAGGTGGTGGACGCGATCGACGCGCAGTTCGCCGACTCGGCGCTCGACGTGGAGCGGCTGCTGCAGGATGCGTCGCGGCTGCTCGCCTCGCTCACGCACCAGCTGGGCCTCGCGCTCGCCACGTCGCTCGACGACGAGGTCCTCGGCTCGCTGGAGCTCGAGGCGCTGAGCGAACGCCGCGCGCTGCTGGTGCTGGGCCTGGGCGGCCACACGGCGCGCACGCTGGTGCTCGAACTCGACACCCCGCTCGGCCGCGGTGCGCTGGAGCAGGTGCAGGGCGTGCTGCGCGAGCGGCTGCTCGGGCGCACGCTCGCCGAGGTGCGCATGCGCCTCGCGCAGGACGACGCGCTGTCGCGGCACTCGGGCGTGCGCATCGTGCTGCGCGCCGTTTCCGCGTCCTGGACGCGTCCCATGGAGACGCCGCTCATGTCCTCGGGCACCGGGCACATCGCGCGGCAGCCCGAGTTCGCGAGCCCGCAGCACCTCGGGTCGGTGCTCGAGGCGGTCGAGACCGGCGAACCGCTGGGTCGATTGCTCGTGACCGGCATCCAAGGCCAGGCCGGCGTCCGCATCGGCCTCGAGGCCGGGGGCGGTCTCGCCGGCTGCAGCCTCGTGAGCTTCGCCCTGCCCGGCGCCATCCCGGGCGCCGTGGGCGTGCTCGGCCCGCTGCGCATGGACTACGCCTACACGCTGGCCATCGTGGACACGGTGGGCTCGCGACTCGCCGACCTGCTGTCGGCCTGACGCGCGGACGACCGCGCGGAAAGGATTCACCCGCACATGACCGAAGACGTCAGCGATGCCGCCACGGGCGTGACACCCGGGGACGGGGACGACGCCGTACGTGACGCCGGGGCTTCCGGCCCCGAGGCCGGGACCGGGGGCGCCGACGCATCCGATGCGCCCGCGGCTCCCACGGCCGAGCCGGCGGTGGACTACAAGGACCGCTGGCTGCGCACCGAGGCCGAGCTGCAGACCTTCCGCCGCCGCGCCGCGCGCGAGCGCGAGGAGGCCGTGCAGCGCGCGCAGGAGAGCGTGCTGCTCGAGACCATCACGGCACTCGACGACCTCGAACGCGCGCTCGCGGCGCTGGGCCCGGAGCGCGCGGCCGAGCCGCTGGCGCAGGGCGTCGCGCTGGTCGCGCAGCGCCTGCGCGACACGCTGGCGCGCTGGGACGTGTCCGAGGTGGCGGCGCTCGGGCAGCCGTTCGATCCCAACGTGCACGAAGCCATGCTCGAGATCGACGCGCCCGCGGGCGTGGCCCCCGGTTCGGTGGCGCAGGTGGTGCAGAAGGGCTACCGGCGCGGGGACCGCTCGCTGCGCGCCGCGCGCGTGGTCGTGGCCCGCGCGGGGCAGGACGGGCAATGAGTAAACGCGACTACTACGAGGTGCTCGGCGTCGCCCGCGGCGCGAGCGAGGACGAGATCAAGAAGGCGTACCGCAAGGTCGCCATGCAGCACCACCCGGACCGCAACCCGGGGGACAAGGACGCCGAGGCGCGCTTCAAGGAGGCCACCGAGGCGTACGAGGTGCTGCGCGACGCCGACAAGCGCGCGCGCTATGAGCAGTTCGGGCACGCCGGCGTGAACGGTCCGCAGGGCGGACCGGGAGGCGCGGGCTACGACTTCAGCGGCTTCGACCTCGCCGACGCGCTGCGCGCGTTCATGCGCGACTTCGGCGGCGGCGGGGGCGGCGGCTTCGAGGACCTCTTCGGCGGCGCCGCCGGCGGCGGCGGAGCGCGTGGTCCGGGGCGCGGCGACGACCTCCAGGTGCGCCTGCCGCTCACGCTCGAGGAGATCGCCTCGGGCGTTGAGAAGAAGATCCGGGTCAAGCACATGAAGCGCTGCGCGACGTGTTCGGGCCGCGGCGGCAAGGGCGAGCGCGCGTGCTCGCAGTGCCAGGGCAAGGGCCAGGTGCGGCGCGTGCAGCAGACCATGTTCGGCCAGTTCGTGAACGTCACCGCCTGCCCGCGCTGCGAGGGCGAGGGCAGCATCGTGAGCGAGCCGTGCAAGACCTGCGGCGGCGACGGGCGCGTGAGTGAGACCGAGACCGTGTCGGTCAAGGTGCCGCCCGGGGTCGCGAGCGGCAACTACATCCCGCTGCGCGGGCTCGGCGACGCGGGCCGGCGCGGCGGGCCGCCCGGCGACCTCGTCGTGCTGATCGAGGAGAAGGACCACGACGTGTTCGAGCGGCACGGCGACGACCTCACGCTGGAACTGCCGGTGTCGTTCGCGACGCTCGCCCTGGGCGGCAAGGTGGAGGTCACGCTGCTCGGCGGCACCACGCACGGCGTGGACGTGAGCGCGGGCACGGCCAGCGGCCACGCCGTGCGCCTGCGCGGCAAGGGCCTGCCGGGGCTGCGCGGCGGCCGCGGCGACCTGCTCGTGCGGCTCATGGTCTGGGTGCCCACCAAGCTCTCGGGCGCGGAACGCAAGCTGCTCGAGGAGCTGCGCAAGGGCGAGGGCCTGCGCGCACCGAGCCCGGCGCGGACGCTGTTCGAGCGCGTGAAGGGCGCCTTTGGCGGCTGACGGCCCGCCCTCGTTCGTCCACGTCCCGGACCTCGGCCCCGCGGGCTCCACCCTCGCGATCGGCGGCGACGAGGCGCACTACCTCGGTCGCGTCGTGCGCGTGCGCGCGGGCGAGCACGTGATCGCCACCGACGGCCGCGGCGCGGTGGCGACGCTGGAGGTCACCGCCATCGGCACGAGCGTGCAGGCGCGGGTGCTGGACCGTCGCGAGGTGCCGCGGCCCGCGCGGCTCGAACTCTGGTGCGGCGCGCCCGAGGGCGACCGCGCCGACTGGCTCGTGGAGAAGCTCGCCGAGTTGGGCGTGGCGCAGCTGCGCCCGGTGGACGGGGCCCGCAGCCGGTGGGAGCGCGTGGCGGCCCGGCGCGGGCGCTGGGAACGGCTCTCGACCGCCGCTCTGCGCCAGTCGCGTTCCGCCTGGAAGCTCGAGCTCGCCGAGCCGCTGCCGCTCGCTGAGGCGGTCTCAGCTGCCGGGGAGACCGCCGGGCGCTGGGTGGGCCGTCCGGACGGCCGTCCCGGCCCCGGCGTGGTCTCGGCGCCGGCCGGGCGCGCGATCGGGGTGATCGGGCCTTCGAGCGGTTTCTCGGAGCCGGAGCTCAAGGCGCTGCAGGACAATGGATTCGTGGGCGTTGCGCTGGCCGCGCACCGGTTGCGCACGGAAACCGCGGCGCTGGCGCTGGCCTCGCTGTGGGCGGCCGCCGATACCGGGTCCGGCCGCGCGGAATAGGCCCTGGGGAGCCGCCGAGTGAATACCCTGCACGGGGCTTGACGCTCGGGGTCGTGGGACCTACACTGCCGCGGCTCAAACCGATCTGCCACCTTTGCAGGTGGACTTCCGCACACGCATGCCGACTCTCTGACCCTCTGCGGGAGAGATCCGTCGAGAGGGGGGAATTATTTGCCTGGCATCAGGGTGAAGGACGGCGAGTCCTTCGAAAGCGCCCTGCGTCGTTTCAAGAAGAAGTGTGAGAAGGCCGGAATCCTGGCTGATCTCCGTCGTCATCAGCACTTCGAGAAGCCCAGTGAGCGGCGCAAGCGCAAGATGAACGCCGCGAAGCGCAAGAACATGGCGCGTAGGGCTCAGGAGACCTAGCTCCACTGGAACTCCTGCACGGCGTGACATGGGTGGACGGGCTCGCATTCGTCCTACTTCTGGTTTTCACGATTCGCGGAATCCTGCGCGGCACCGTCGCGCAGGTTTTCGCGTTCTTTGGGTTGCTCGCCGGCATCTGGACCGGTGCGCAGCTCTCGCACTGGGTCGGTGACCACTGGCGTGAGGCGCGGCCGGTCTTCGTGTTCGCGTTCCTGCGTTGGGTGGTCGCCGGTCTCGGCGGTCTCGCGGTCGCCACGCTGTTCGGGTGGTGGGGCGAAACCGTCGCCAAGTCCGTACACGATGGACCGTACGGAGGCGTGGACCGCTCGCTGGGCGGATTGCTGGGGATGGCGTTCGGCGCCGCCCTGGCGGCCGTGATGCTCCTCCTGGCGTTGATGGCTCCGGGTTTCGGGTTCGCGCGCGCCGTCGCGGCGCGCAGCGTCTCGGCTCGACCGCTGGTCGTGCTGGGCGAACGCGCCACCGCGTGGCGCGGCGTGCCGGTACCGGGCGCATCCTGGCTTCACGGGCAGTTCGTTTCAGCGCAACATCGTCTCTCGTTCCCGCGGTCCTCGTAGAGGTTCTGCGGCATCGGAGAGTGTGTGAACGGACCCTCGTCGAGGGTCCGGTGACGATTGTCGGCGTTCCGGCTTCGGCGGGGGCGTGCGCGATCATCGGATACGTGAACGTGGATCGACATTCCCTGGAGTTGCTCGAATTCGACCGCGTCTGCGGCAGCATCGCGGACCGGGCCGAATGCGACCTCGCGCGCGCGCGCTTGCGTGCGTGGGCTCCGATCACGCCCGCCGCCGTCCTCGCGCGTGAGACCGCACGCCTGCACGAGGCGCTGCACCGGCAGCACGAGCCCGGTGGCTGGTGCGCCGTCGGACGCGGCACGCTCGGCGAGCCGCTCGATCCGGCCTCACGCGAGCCGCTGGACGGCGAGGCCCTCGTGATGGTGCGCGCCTGGCTCGAGGCCGCGCGCGACACGCGCGCCGCGTGGGAGGACGCCGCGAGCCGCGAGCGCCACCCGGAGCTGGCGTCGCTCTCGGACGAGCTGCCGGCGCTCGACGCGCTGCGCGAGCGCCTCGCGCGCGCACTCGACGCCGATGGGCACGTCCGCGACGACGCGAGCCCCGAACTGGCGCGCGCGCGCCGCGGCGTGCTCGAGGGCGAGCGCCGCCTGCACGCGCAGCTCGAGCGCTGGTCGTCGGGATTCGGCGAGGGCAGCTACGTGACGCGCTTCGGCGACCGGTACGTGGCGTGCGTTCCCGCCGCCGGCTTCGCGCGCAAGCGCGGCATCGTGCACGACACGTCGAACAGCGGCCAGTCGCTGTTCGTCGAGCCGCTCGAGGCGTGCGAGGGCAACAACCACCTCATGGAACTGCGCGCCGCCGCCGCGGACGAGGAGCGCCGCATCCTGCGCGAACTGGCCGCCGCGGTGGAGGACTCGCGCGAGGAGCTGCTCGTCACCGAGGACGTGCTCGCGCGGCTCGACGCGCTGCGCGCGCGGGCGCGCTGGGCGTCGGAGCTGGGCGGCATCGCGCTCTCGCCCGTGTCGGGGCCGCTCCGGCTCGTG
>Ga0265338_10009940_pt1 | contig 11248 bp, 6 predicted proteins | sample 42126metaG_FD_193579 | JGI IMG/M metagenome (GOLD analysis project Ga0265338, IMG submission 193579) | Rhizosphere microbial communities from Carex aquatilis grown in University of Washington, Seatle, WA, United States - 4-21-26 metaG | ecosystem: Host-associated > Plants > Roots > Rhizosphere >... | reverse complement strand
TGGCTTTGCTGGCGCGGGTGCCGGCCCTGGCTTGGGTGTGGCCTCGAGCTCGAGCGAGAACCCCGGGCCCAAGTCGATCGGCGGTGGCGTCGGAGCCCGCTTCGGGGGCGCTGCAACGGCCGGCAAGGTCGACGTCCGGGGCTCGCCCACGGACGGCACCATCGCCGGATGGCGATGCGGTTCAATCGAGCGCTCGATGCGAAACACGATCTCCTCGCCGCGTCGACCTGCCTGGACGCGGACCCGGCGTTTGCCGAGGTCGACCTCGACCGCTTCGAGCGTCGAATCGGCGCTCGGGATCAACCCGGGCAGCGGTGTCCCTTGGATCAGCGAGCTGAGCTGCGTCGCGCTCACCGGTTTCGACGTCAACGTGGAGTAGGCGCCGGCTTTGCGCATCGCGATCGTGCGCCCGACGGCAATCACGATCTCGGTAACGCCTTCGCGGTCGAGATAGTTGAGGATCTGGTCGAGTTGCGCGTTCACCCACGCCCATCGTAACGCGCTATGGTCCGCTCACGCATGTCGGAGCCGCTCGAGTGCGACTATCTCGTCATCGGGTCCGGAATCGCCGGCCTTAACTTCGCCCTGCTCGCGGCGGAGCATGGCCGGGTCGTGGTGGTCACGAAGAAGCGCGAGGCCGACACCAACACGAACTGGGCGCAAGGCGGCGTCGCAGCAGCGCTCGCGCCCGACGACAGCTTCGAACAACACGTCGCCGACACGCTCGCCGCCGGCGATGGTCTTTGCGACCGCAAGGTGGTCGAGCTGTGCGTCACCGAGGGGCCGGCGCAAGTGCGACGCTTGCTCGATCTCGGCGTGCGGCTCGCCCGCGACGAAGCCGGCGAGCTCGACCTCGGCCGCGAGGGTGCCCACACCCGGCATCGCGTCGTGCACTGGCAAGATGTCACCGGTCGCGAGATCCAGCGCGCCTTGATGGCCGCGGTCGCGAGTCACGCCAACATTACCGTGCTCGAAAACCACATCGCGGTCGATCTGTTGTCGCTCGCAAAATACGGCGGTGATCCGGCGTGCATCGGCGCCTACGTCCTCGATAGCCGCAGCGGGCAAGTCGACACCGTGTGTGCGCGCGCGACCGTGCTCGCGACCGGCGGTACCGGCAAGGTCTACATCTACACGTCGAACCCCGACGTCGCGACCGGCGACGGCATCGCGATGGCGTATCGGATCGGCGCCGCGTGCTCCGACCTCGAGTTCATCCAATTTCATCCGACCGTGCTCTATCACCCGCACGCCGGCCAGTTCTTGATCTCCGAAGCGCTGCGCGGCGAAGGCGGCGTGTTGAAGCTCGCAAGCGGCGAGACGTTCATGGAGAAGTACCACCCGATGAAGTCGCTCGCGTCCCGCGACATCGTCGCGCGCGCGATCGACAACGAGCTCAAGAAGTCGGGCGCGGACTCGGTGTTCCTCGACATGACTCACCTCGATCCCGCGTTCGTGCGCGGTCGGTTCCCGAACATCTACGAGCGCTGTTTGTCGCTCGGGATCGACATCACGAAGCAGCCGATCCCGGTCGTTCCCGCTGCGCACTACAGCTGCGGCGGCGTCAAGACCGGCGATCGCGGCGAGACGACGGTGCCCGGGCTCTACGCGATCGGCGAGTGCGCGGCGACCGGGCTCCACGGCGCGAACCGGCTGGCGTCGAACTCGCTACTCGAAGGCATGGTGTTTTCGTCGCGCGCTGCCGAAGCGGTGCGCGGAGCGCCGCGCCACCGTCCGTCGCACATCGCGCCGTGGTCGAGCGGCGACGCGACCGACTCGAACGACGCGATCGTCGTGACCCTGAACTGGGAAGAGATTCGCAGGTTCATGTGGTCGTACGTCGGCATCGTGCGCAGCGACAAGCGACTCGAGCGAGCGCGCCACCGGATCGAGGTCGTGCGCGACGAGATCCGCGAGTACTACATCGACTTCAAGATCACGAGCGATCTAGTCGAGCTGCGCAACCTCGCGCTCGTCGCGCACCTGATGATCGAAAGTGCGCGCCGCCGCAAAGAATCGCGCGGCCTACATTTCACGCTCGACTACCCGGACAAGCTGCCAGAGGCGAAGCACTCGGAAATCCAGCTCACCGACGGTCCGCGCGGGTAGGACACGTCTTACAGCGGAATACGCGCCGACGAGAATCGACGCACGCGAGCACGATTTCCTTCTCAGGCCCGAGCGGAGCTGTCGTACGCTGGGTGCAATGAAGAAGTCAGTTTCCACTTCGACGAAGCAGCAAAGACTGAGAGTTCAGGTGGAGAAGCTTCGCAAGCTCACCGACCAGCAACTCGACCAGGTCGCCGGCGGTTTGCCGACCGACCATTGCCCCGCCAGCAGACCCTGCAACGGCGGCAGCTGAGACCGGCGCGTTCTCGATTCAGCCTCCGGCCTTCGAGGCGTGTCATAGGCTTCTTAGTCAAGGGGCATTCGCATGAAGAAGTTTGTTCCCGCATCAACCCAACAGACGCGACTGAAGATGAAGCTCGAGAAGTTACGCGAGCTCACCGACCAGCGACTGGACCAGGTGGCCGGCGGTTTTCCGACCGACCATTGCCGTGCCACAAAACCCTGCTGAGCGGCGCCCGCGTCACACCTCACCGAGTCAACGCGCGTTCACGCCGGGGCGTCGTAACGCGTAGTTAGGGTCTCCGACAGCTCGAAGCAGGTTGGCACCGTGGTCGCATTAGCGACTGCCATACTCCTCGCTGCCGGATTGTTGACGGACGGCCACGCAGCTTGGGGGGGCCACCGAAGCATGTTGCTTCGGTGGCTTTGCTATTTGTGCGGAGCTACGCTGCGCTCTGCGAATGTCTGAAGGCGAACGCAGCCTAGGCGGCTTCGTCTTGCGCGAGCAGATCGGTTCCGGCGGGTTCGGCGATATCTTTGTCGCCGAACAAAGCGCGCTACATCGCGAAGCGATCGTCAAGCTGTTGCGCGAACCGGGCGAGCCGTCGCGAGTCGAAAGCTTCTTGCGCGAAGCCCAGCTCGCCTCGCGGCTGGACCATCCCTACGCCGCGCATATCTACGCGTTCGGCGCGGAGCCGGACGGCACGCTATGGATCGCGATGGAGCGCGTCCGCGGTGCGTCGTTGCGCGAGGTCACCGAAGCGCAGGGGCCGATGCCGATCGAGCGGTTCGTGCCGCTGCTCGAGCGGATCTGCGAGGTCGTGCATACGGCGCACGAGCAAGGGATCATCCATCGCGATCTCAAACCCGACAACGTGATGGTGATCTCGCGCGCCGGCCGGCTGCTGCCGAAGCTGCTCGATTTCGGCATTGCCCGCGCGACCGCGGACGAGGTGCCACAAACGTCGAGTGGCGGGGTGCTCGGCTCGCCGCCGTACATGGCGCCGGAGCTGTGGGTCGACGCGAAGCATGCGGGTGCCCCTGCCGATCAATACGCGCTCGGCGCGCTCGCGTACGAAGCACTGACCGGGCGGTTCGCGTTCCCGGGCACGACGGTGATGGAGGTCGCGCGTGCACACGCAAAAGGTAAGGTCGCGCCGCTCGGCGATGGATTTCCGCCAGCGCTCGATGCTGTGATCGCCCGCGCTCTCGCCAAGAAGCAAGGCGACCGATTCGGCAACGTGCTCGAGCTCGCTCAGGCGTTCCGCGATGCCGCCGGCATTGGCTCGACGACGATCGAGTTGCCGCAGCTCGACGAAGAGCTCCGCGTGCAAGCGCTCTCGAACGCCCCGCAGCCGATCGCCGATGCGGTCGCCGGTTACGACGCCGCCAAGAACGCGCACCAAGCGCGCGAGGCGATGCGAGGGATCGTTCGGATCTCGGCGTGGTACGTCGGCATTCTCGCACTTGCATGCCGAACCCGCGTCGGCAGCGGCGCGTCGCAGGATTCGCCCCGTGCGCGAGATCTACTGCGCGACTTGCGCCGCCAAGGCCTGACGCCCGCCGGGTGGATCGCGCTCGCCGAGGAGCTGACCAAGCCGTTCGCGCGGCTGCCCGATACGTATCCCATCCCCGAGCTCGCGCTCCTGCTGCATCCAACGCCCGGACCACACGCGTTCGCGCCAGCGCTTCAGGGCACGCTCGCGGAGGCGCTCGGCGAAGTGAGTGAAGAGGCCGCGATTCAGTCGATCGCGCGCGAGTTGCCGGTGATCGCGTCGCTGCTCCGTGCGATCGCGTTTCTCGACGACTACCAAGTCGTCGTGCCGCGCGGCTTGGCCAGCGAGGTCTGGATGGGCACGCGCACCGGGGCTCGGCGCAACGTGCAACTCGCGCGCGCGTTGCCTGAGGGCCAGCCCGTTGTCATCGACGCGAACGGCACGCCGCTGCTCGCGCCGTGGCCACTCATGCAAGTCCAGCTCGCGATCCCGGGTCACACCGATCAGCTGTTCCTGCTCGCGGGGCCGTCACGTGCGAGCGCTCGCTTGATGTCGCTTCCGCACAACTTCGAGCATCGCGACGACACGCTATGGGATTGGTTCCGCGATCAGCTGTTTAGCGACGATAGCGACGCGGACCACGGCTCGAGCGAGGAGAGTCCGTATAAGGGCCTCGCGTCTTACACCGGGAGCGACGCTGCTGGGTTCTTCGGCCGCGAGCGAGAAACCGACATCGTCGTCAATCGGCTCAAGCTCGAGCCGTTCGTCGCGATCGTAGGCCCGTCGGGCGTCGGCAAGAGCTCGTTCGTCCATGCCGGTGTCGCGCCGGCGTTCGACGGCTGGCTGGTCGCGACCACGCGACCCGGCCGCGCCCCGCTCGCGCATCTATTGGGCCAGCTCGCCCGCATAGGAATCGCGATCACTGCCGACGACGACGACGGGATTGCGCGATTGCGCGAAGCCACGCGCGAACGCGGCCTGTTGATCGTCGTCGATCAATTCGAAGAGTTGTTCACGCTCGGAGCGAGCTCAGCGGAACGCGCGCGGTTCATCAACCTGCTGCTCGCGCCGACCGTCGACGATCTGATCCGCGTCGCGATCACGCTGCGCGACGATTTCTTGATCCGCGCGCAACAGCTGCCCGGGCTCGATCTCGCGCTCGCTCGCGGATTGCAGCTCGTCGGACCGCTCGCGCCTGCCGCGCTCGAACGGATCATCGTCGAGCCTTTGCGCCGCGCCGGCTACGAGCTCGACGATCCACAATTGCCCGCTCGCATCGTCGAAGAGGCGGGCGATACGCCCGCGGCAGTTGCGCTGATCTCTTTTACCGCGACGCGCTGGTGGGAGCTGCGCGATCGCCACTTCCATCAGATGCCGAAGAAGGCGTACGACGCGATCGGTGGCGTGACCGGTGCGCTCGCGCGCCATGCCGACGAGACGGTCGACGCGCTACCGCAACCCGAGCGCGCGCTGGTGCGCAAAGCGTTTCGCCATCTGACCACCTCCGAAGGCACGCGTGCGGTGCTCGCCCGCGCGGAGCTTGTCGCGTTGCTCGGCGCCAGCGCCGAGGCGGAGCGGGTGATCGAGCGGTTGATCGAATCGCGCCTCGTCGTCACGTCCGAGGCCGAAGGCGGTGCGGTGATCGAGATCGTGCACGAGGCGCTGCTTGGCGCGTGGCCGCGTCTCATCGAATGGCGCCATGAAGACGCCGAGGGCTCGCGTTTTCACGAACAGCTTCGCGCCGCGTCGCGGCAATGGGATGCTCGCGGTCGCGCACGCGGCCTGCTGTGGCGCGGCGACGCACTCGCCGAGTACCAGGTGTGGCGCAAGCGCCATCCCGACGGGCTAACGCCCGCCGAAGCCGCGTTTGGTGATGCGAGCGTGAGCGACTCGTTGCGCGGCCGCCGGATCCGTCGCGCAATGATAACTAGCGCGCTCGGGATCGCGGCGGTGTTCGTCGTGTTCCTGTGGCGCGCGTACTCAGCGGCGGAAGCGTCGAGGTCCGAGACCGAGGGATTGCTGCGCGATTCGACGCTCGAGCGTGGCCGGCTGCTCGAGACTCAGGGCGACAGGCTCGGCGCGCTCGGTCCGCTCGTCGAAGCGTGGCGGATGGGCGTCAGGGGGGAAGGCATCCAACTGATGATGGAGGAGAGCTTTCGTACTACGCGTGCACGGATTCACACGTTCGTCGGTCATCGCGACAAGTTGTGGGACGTGGCAGTCAGCCCCGATGGGAGCAAGGTCGCGACAGCGAGCGCCGATGGTACTGCCCGCGTGTGGGACACGAAGACCGGTGCGACGATCGCGACGATCCAACTCGAAGGGCCGGCGTTGACCATCGCGTTCAGCGGCAACGGCAAGCTCGTCGCCGCCGCGGGACGCGATCCAAGCGTCCACATCCGGGACCTCGAGCACGCGCGCGACATGATCTTGCCCGTCCCAGCGCCGATCGAGCGGGTGAGCTTCGGGCTCGACGACACGCGCGTGTTCGCGGCAGGTGCTCGGGGGACCGCGCGCCTGTTCGACCTGACCGGCGGCACGCCGGTCGCCGATCTTCGCGGCAACCGCGAACAGACCACCGGGGAGTTCTCCGCCGATGGTCTGCGGGTGGCGAGCTGGGACGAATACGGGACGGTAGTGCTGCGCGATGCGCGGACGCTCGCGACGATCGCGCAATCCAGTTTCGCCCCCAACTACTGCGGCGCCGTCGACCCGACCGGGGCGACCGTCGCGACCGGCACGCCCGAGGGCGAGCTCGATATCCTCCACGCCGACGGCACGAAGCTCACAATCAAGAGTGCTCACCAGCAGTCGATCCAGATGGTCGCGTTCTCGCCGGATGGACACATCGTCGCGAGCGCGAGCAGCGATGGCACGGCTCGATTGTGGGATGCCGCCACCGGCAAGCTGGTCGCCACTCTCGCTGGACACCGAGCCGGCGTTAATGCTGTGAGGTTTTCGTCGGATGGGTCGCTGATCGCGACCGGTGGAGTCGATGGCACCGCGCTACTGTGGGCAGCATCAGGTGGGATCGCGCTCGGCGAGTTGTCGGATCACACGAACGTGATCTCGGCGATAGCATTTGTGCCCGACGGCACGAAGCTCGTCACCGTCTCCTGGGATCGACGCGCCGACTTGTGGGACGTGTCGGCAGCGATCGAGCTACGACCGGCGCCGGCCGCGCGCGTCGCGTTAGATGAACAGATTCCTCCAATCGCGTACGCCCCAGACGCAAGCGCGCTCGCCGTCGTCGCCCCGAATGGTGATCTCGTTGTGACCGAGCGCGATCTACAACGCGTGAAGTGCCAGGCGGCGGTGCCGTATCCGATCGCCGTGCTGGCATGGAGCCCCGATCGACGCTACATCGCGACGAGCGCGAGTCGCGACGAGGACCGATCGGTACGCATTTGGTCAGCGTCGACGTGCGAGCTGCTGCGCGTACTGCCTCATCCCGACGTGGTCAACACGGTCGCCTTCGACCGCATCGGCTTCGTGGCCACCGGTGGCCATGACAAGGTGCTGCGGAGGTGGGACCCGCAACGCGGCACGATCGTCACGACGTTCGATCCGTATCCCGCCGAGATCATCGATGTTGCCGCGTACCCCGATGGCCGGTTGATCGTAAGCACGTTCGAGGGAACCGCGACGCTCTCGCTCCAAGACGTCGATGCGGGCTATCGCCGACTCGTGATGCCCGCCGGCAAGCAAGCGCTCTCCGGCGTCTTCGAATTCGATCGCGCGCGTCACCGGGTGCTCGCGTCCGGGTACGATCAACACGTTTGGATTTGGGACGATCGGAGCGGGGCGCTGATCGGTTCGCTCGAAGGAAACGGCCCGCTCTACGGCGTGCGCCTCAGCCCAGACGGCGAGCAGATCGTCGGACTTGGTGGCATCTCGCCGGTCGTCTGGAGCTCGGCGACGCTCGCTCGGGTCGGCACGCTCGACGGACATCTCGGGATCGTGCAGCAAGGCGGCTTCATCTCCAACCGGCTCTTCGTTACGACCAGTCGCGACGGTACCGCACGTGTCTGGGACATTCGGACCTTGCGCCATCTGATCACGTTGGGACGCGCAGTCGAGGTCGCGGTCAGCCCGCGCCGCAATACGATTGTCTTGTCAGATGTCGGAGGTGTACGCATATGGACGCCTTCGTATCCGGTGCCCGACTCGCGCGAGCTGGCCATCAAGTGATCACACACAAAGTGAAGGGCGCCCCGAGGCTGCGTCTAAGGTCCTGATGCGGCTCGAGAGGGTGAGGGCACGAAGCGTGCAGCCGCTCTCCGACCATGAAGAAGTCACGCGCTAGAGACGCCAAGCAGAAAGCAGAGAAGCTCAAGCTCGCGGCGACCAAGCTCCGCACGCTGAAGCCAAAACAGGCCGCGGCGGCTGCGGGCGGAAACTTCCGCTGCGCGAATACCCACGGCTAGCCGAAGCCCAGGGCATCGGTTGGCTTTGCTAATCCCCTGACGCTACTCTTGCGGCGTGAGACTCGCCTCGTTCGTAGTAGCCCTCGCCGCCTGCGGTGGCCCGACCGGCCCGCGCGCCCCTGCGTCCGACGGCGTGCGCACGTATATCGCCGCGTTGCGCTCGAACGACGCGCATGCCGCGTACGACTTGCTCGCCGGCGATGCGCGCAAGCAGGTCAGCTTCGAAGAGTTCGCGACGCAGTGGAAGCAGACGCAGACCGAGCGAGCGCGCCAGGCGCAAGAGCTCGAGGACAGCCTCAAAGGCACGCCGGACGTAGGCGAGCGCGCGCTCGTGCGCTACTCGGACGGCAAGAGCGTCGAAGTGGAGCGCGAGGGTCGCAACTGGCGGCTCGATTCCGAGCTGGTCAGCCGATCGCACGCGCGCTATCCGATCGATGCGGTGCGGATCTTCGCGGACGCGATCGAGCGTCGCGATATCGGCGCGGTGCTCGGCGTGCTCACCGAGCGACGGCGGGATGGTCTCACGCATCAGATCCAGGGGTTCTTGTCCGGCCTCGGGCGACGGATCACGTCGAGCAACATCGACACGCCGGGCAACGACCGCGCGGAGCTGCGCTGGGACGAGAACGGCGTGCGCTACCGCATCGTGCTGCGCCGCGAGCAGGACGATTGGCGCGTCGATGACATCTACGTTCGCCCGGTGCCGAAAGACGAGGGCGAGACCGAAACCGGCGTCGAGGGCGGGATCGAATAGCTGCTAGCCGCGCTTGCGGCCGAAGAACGGCAGCTTGTGGCGCAGGCTGCGCAGCTTCTCGAGCGTGCCGAGCTCCGGCTTGGGCGCGAGCTCGATCCGCGGCGTGTCGTCGGGGACGATCGAGGCGATCGGCGTCGCGGTCGACGGATCGCCGGTGCGCGGTCCGAGCCCCATCCCTTCACGCGCCTCGACGACGCTGCGCGCGAGCACGGTATGGAGATCCTTGCGCAGCTGGACCTTCTTGAGCACGGTGCCGACCTGACGCGCCATCTCCCGCGTCGATGGGAACCGCGCGTCGACGTTCGCCGACAGTGCGCGCTGGATGATCGCGATGAACGGCGGTGGCACGTCCGGCCGTAGCGGCCGCAGCGGCTGGACCATGCAATCGCGCAACCGCGTGTACGTCTCGAAGTCGGTCGCGCCTTCGAACAGCTTGCGACCGACGAGCGCCTCCCACAACACCGAGCCGCACGCGAACTGATCGCTGCCCGGCACCGGTCGACCTCCGCCGACGATCTCCGGCGCGAGGTACGACATCTTGCCTTTGACGATGCCGGGCTCGGTCGTCTCTTGCGGACGATCGGGTGCGAGAGCGAGCCCGAAGTCGACGACCTTGACCATGCCGCGCGTCGTGAGCAACACGTTGTGCGGCGAGACGTCGCGGTGAACGATCGGCAACGGCGCGCCATCGGGGCCAATCCGTTCGTGCGCCGCCGCGAGCCCTCTCAAGATGCCGACGCCGACCGCTGCGACGAGCTCCCACCGGGTCAGCTCGTTGCGGGCCCCGTGCCAGCGCACCCAGGTCCCGAGATCGACGCCATCGATCCACTCGAGCACCATGTAGTAGTTGCCGCCGTCTTTGACGAAGTCGTGGACCTCGGCCACGTTCGGCGACTGCAGCTCGGAGCCGACGCGCGCTTCCTCGACGAACATCGCGACATAAGCCGGTTGAACCGCGAGGTTCTGGTGCATCTGCTTGATCGCGACGTCGCGGACGAAGCCCGAATCGCCGCGGACCCGGCCATGCCAGACGTCCGCCATGCCGCCGCGGCCGGCTACGTCGATCAGCTCGTAGCGACCGCCGACGATCAACCCTGGTCGGGGCTCCTCGGCCATGCGAGATCATGTTCGCACATCGCAGACGCGTTGCGGCGGCGCGGCGATCGAAACCGATGCTACGCTCGGAGGATGGACGTCAGCCCGGGGCTGTCCCGGTTCAGCGAGCTGGTGACGCGCGATGATTTCCCGCTCGACCAGGCCGCGCTGCAGATCGGCGCCTGGGAGTATCCGGAGCGCGACATCGAGACCTATCGCGACACCCTGGACGAGATCGCCGCGCGTTGCGTCGACGACGTCAGGCGCGCTCCCGGTGGCGTAGGTCGTGCCCGCGCGATCAGTGACTGGCTGTTCGATCGCTTGGGCTTTGCCGGCAACAGCGACGATTACTACGATCCGCGCAACAGCTTCTTGTGCGACGTGCTCGATCGCCGAATGGGCATCCCGATCTCGCTGTCGGTCGTCTATCTCGAGGTCGCGCGGCGGGTCGGGGTGCTCGCGCAGGGCGTGAACTTCCCCGGCCACTTCCTCGTCCGCGTCGCGATCGAGGATGCGTGGCTGTTCGTCGATCCGTACGGCAACGGGCGATCGCTGACGCCCTCTGACCTCGAAGCGTTGCTGCGCAAGACGACGACGCCGACCGCGGTGCTCGAGCCGAGCGTGATCGCAGCGGCTAGCAAACGCCAGATCGTCGCGCGCATGCTCGTCAACCTCGCCGGGATCTACGGTCGCAACGGCGATCTGCCCCGCTCGCTCGACGTGCTCGAACGGCTCGCGGTGCTCGAGCCGAGCAACTCGCGAATCGCGCGCGACCTCGCGCAGCTGCGCGAGCGAGTCGAAGGCCTGAACTGATGTCCGAACCGCGCGAGCCGTTCTCGGCGCAGTCGGTCGAGAAGCAGCTCGACTACTGCACGTTCTGCCCGAAGATGTGTCGCCACGCCTGCCCGGTGTCGACCGCGAGTGGCCGCGAGACATTCATCCCGCAAGCGAAGATGGATCGGCTCAACCAACTGCGGCTCGGTCGCGGCAGCTGGACCGCTGAGTCGACCGATCCGCTGTGGGCGTGCACCGGCTGCCGGCACTGCACGATGTACTGCGACCACGGCAACGAGCCCGGCCTGGTGCTGTTCTCCGGCCGTGCAGCAGCGGTCGAGCGTGGCGTACCG
>Ga0265338_10009939_pt1 | contig 11248 bp, 9 predicted proteins | sample 42126metaG_FD_193579 | JGI IMG/M metagenome (GOLD analysis project Ga0265338, IMG submission 193579) | Rhizosphere microbial communities from Carex aquatilis grown in University of Washington, Seatle, WA, United States - 4-21-26 metaG | ecosystem: Host-associated > Plants > Roots > Rhizosphere >... | reverse complement strand
GCGATGGACGGCCTGGTCACCAACGTGTCGCTCATCGCCGGGGTCGGCGGCGGCGGCGGGTCACAGCACGCGATCCTGCTCACCGGCCTGGCCGGGCTGGCGGCGGGCGCGTTCTCGATGGCGGCGGGCGAGTTCGTGTCCGTTTCCTCGCAGAACGAGCTGGTCGCGTCGGAGGTGGACAAGGAGCGGCACGAGCTGGCCAACAACGCCGCCGCCGAGCAGCTCGAGCTGGTCGGCATGCTGCGCCGCCGCGGCATCAGCGCGTCCACCGCCCGGCAGGCCGCGGCCGAGATCTCCGCCCACCCCGATCAGGCACTCGCCGTGCACACACTCGAAGAACTCGGCGTCAACCCGGCCGAGCTGCCCTCGCCGCTGGTGGCCGCGGGAGCGTCGCTGGTCGCCTTCGCTGTCGGCGCGATCATCCCGCTGCTGCCGTACCTGCTCGGCTTCGACGCCCTGGGGGTCGCGCTCGGCCTGTCCGCGCTGGCCGCGGTGGCCGGCGGCGGCGTGGTGGCGCGGCTCACCGGCCGCGCCTTCTGGCGGGGGGCGCTGCGGCAGCTGGCGCTTGGCGCGCTCGCCGCCGGCATCACCTACCTGATCGGCCTCGCCGTCGGCGGCCTGGCGACTGGCTAACCAACCGCCCAGGCCCCACCCGGCTCCTGGTAAGGTGCCCCGTGGCCTCAGTGAACCGTCCGCTGCGCATCGCACTGCTGTCATACCGCAGCAAACCGCACTCCGGCGGGCAGGGCGTCTACGTGCGCCACCTGAGCAGGGAACTCGCCGCGCGGGGGCACCACGTCGAGGTGTTCTCCGGCCAGCCCTACCCGGAGCTTGACCCCGGCCCGGAGCTGCGCCCGGTGCCCAGCCTTGACCTGTACCGGGACGACGACCCGTTCCGCACCCCGGCCCCCGGCGAGCTGCGCGACTGGACCGACCTGGCCGAGGTCGCGATGATGTGGAGCGGCGCGTTCCCCGAGCCGCTCACCTTCAGCATCCGGGCGGTGCGGGCGCTGCGGGCCCGCCCCGGCGACTTCGACATCGTGCACGACAACCAGGGACTCGGCTACGGGATGCTCGGCCTGCGGCGCCTCGGCCTGCCGCTCGTCACCTCGGTGCACCATCCGATCACGGTCGACCGGCGGCTCGACCTAGCCGGGCGCGGCCCGCTCGAGCGGCTCGGCAAGCAGCGCTGGTACGGGTTCGTGCGGATGCAGGGCCGGGTCGCGCGCCGGGCCGGGCCACTGATCACGGTGTCCTCCTCAGCCAGGGACGACATCTGCCGCGACTTCCGGGTGCCACGGCAGCGGGTGCACGTGGTGCCGCTCGGGGTGGACACCAGGCTGTTCCGCCCGCGGCCGCAAGAGCCCCGGGTGGCGGGCCGGATCGTCGCCGTGACCAGTGCCGACTCGCCGCTCAAGGGGCTGGCCACGCTGCTGCGGGCGGTCGCCAAGCTGGCCACCGAGCGCGACGCGCACCTGGTGGTGGTGGGCACGCCCTCGGACACGACCCGCCAGCAGGTGGCGCAGCTGGCGCTGGGCGACCGGGTGACGTTCGCCAGCGGCCTGCCGGACGCCGAGTACGCCCGCACGCTCGCCTCGGCCGAAGTGGCGGTGATCCCCTCGCTTTACGAAGGCTTCTCGCTGCCCGCGGTGGAGCACATGGCGTCAGGCACGCCGCTCATCGCCAGCCGGGCGGGCGCGCTACCCGAGGTCACCGGGGAAGCGGCCCGGCTGGTACGCCCGGGCGACCCGGAAGAGCTGGCGGCCGCGCTGCGCGGCCTGCTCGACGACGAGGCGGGCCGCGCCCGGCTGGCGGCCCGCGGGCTGGCCCGGGTGAGCGAGCGGTTCGCCTGGCCCGCGGTCGCCGCCGCGACCGAGGCACTGTACCGACAGGCGATCTACCAGGAGCCCGGTTGCTGACCATCGATTTCTCCAGGTTCCCGGTCAGGCCGGGCGACCGCGTACTCGACCTCGGCTGCGGCGGCGGCCGGCACTCCTTCGAGGCCTACCGCCGGGGCGCCCGGGTGGTGGCGGCCGACCTCGATGCCAGCGAGCTGCCGCCAGTGCGCGGGATGCTCGCCGCCATGCGGGAAACCGGGGAGGCCGCTCCCCTCGTTTCCCCGGCCGGCGCTGCCGACGCTGCCGACGCTGCCGGCGCGGTGGCGCTGGCGGCCGACGCGACCAGGCTGCCGTTCGCGGACGGCGTGTTCGACGCGGTCATCGCGGCGGAGATCCTCGAGCACGTCCCGGCCGACGCCGCCGCCCTGGCCGAGATCGCCCGGGTACTCCGCCCGGGCGGCACCGCCGCGGTGACGGTGCCGGCCTGGCTGCCGGAACGGGTCTGCTGGGCGCTGTCCCGTGAGTACCACGATGTTCCCGGCGGGCACGTGCGCATCTTCACCCGGGCCGAGCTGACCGCCAAGCTGACCGCGGCGGGCCTGGTCCCGGCGGCCGCGCACCACGCGCACGGCCTGCACTCGGCCTACTGGTGGCTCAAGTGCGCGGTCGGCGTGCACCGCGACGCGCACCCGGCCGTGCGGGCCTACCACCGGCTGCTGGTCTGGGACATCATGCGCAGGCCGGCGCTCACCCGGCTGTCGGAGGCCGCCCTCAACCCGCTGATCGGCAAGAGCCTCGTCATCTACGCGACCAAGGCCGCCGCGCCGCTGCCCGCCGCGGCCGATAGCCGGCTGGCGTCTCCCGATGCTGCGCGGTAGGCCCAGGCACCCGGGCCGGCCGGTACCGCCGGCCGCCGTGCTGCAGACGGACGGGTCCATCGCCGCCGGGCAGCGGGCCGACGGCGCCATCCCCTGGCCGGACGGGCACGTCGACCCGTGGGACCACGTGGAGTGCGCGATGGCGCTCAGCGCCTGCGGGCTGACCGTGCCCGCCCGGCTCGGTTACCAGTGGCTGCGCGACACCCAGCGCCCGGACGGCTCGTGGCCGCGGACGACCGGCGGGCCCGCCGCGACCGCACCGGACGCGGTCGCCGACCCGGCCGCGGAGAGCCACCACGCCGCCTACGTCGCGGTCGGCGTGTGGCACGACTACCTGATCACCGGGGACCGGAAGTTCACCGAGCGGATGTGGCCCGCGGTCCGGGCCGCGATCGGCTGGGTGCTCGGCCTGCAAGCGCCGCGCGGCGAGGTGGCATGGGAACGCGACGCGGCCGGCCGCCCGGGCGGGTTCGCGCTACTGTCCGGCTGCGCGAGCATCCTGCACGGGCTGCGCTGCGCGATCGCGCTGGCCGGGCTGGCGGGCGAGCCGCAACCGGACTGGGAGCTGGCCGCCGACCAGCTCGGCCACGCGCTCGCGTGCCATCCCGAGGCGTTCGCGGACAAGAGCCGGTTCGCCATGGACTGGTACTACCCGGTGCTCGGCGGCGCGCTGCGCGGCAGCGCGGCGGCGGAGCGGCTGGCCCGCGGCTGGGACACGTTCGTGGTGCCAGGCCTCGGCGTCCGCTGCGTCAGCGACCAGCCCTGGGTGACGGTCGCCGAGACCTGCGAGCTGGTGCTCTCCCTCGATGCCTGCGGTCAGCGCGGCCGGGCGGCCGAGCTGCTGGCCACGGTGCGCCGGCTCCGGCACGACGACGGCTCCTACTGGACCGGCTGGCAGTACGCCGACAACGCCCACTTCCCGGACGAGCGGTCCGCCTGGACCTCAGCCGCGGTGGTGCTCGCGACCGACGCGCTGACCGGGTTCAGCGGCGGCGCCGCCATCTTCCGCGCCGCCGCGGCCGGCGCCAGCGCCTGCCCGCCCGCCGACCCGGAGTCCTGCGGCTGCGGCACCGCCATCGGCGCCTGACGGCGGCCCGGCTTACCGCTCAGGACGGCACTAGCCGGCGGGTAAGCCGATGCCGTCGCCGGTGCGCTCCAGGATGCGGAGCGAGCCCTCGCGGCGGACCTCGGTGAACGCACCGGAGCCGAGGGCGCGCTGGTAGACGCGGAACGGGGCCTGGCCGCCGTCGGCCGGGTCGGGGAACACGTCGTGGATGGCGAGCGCGCCACCGCGGGCCACCCACGGGGCCCAGCCCTCGTAATCCAGCCGGGCGGCCGCGTCGGTGTGGCCGCCGTCGATGAACAGCAAGCCGAGCGGGGTCCGCCACAGCCGCGCCACCTCGGCCGACCGGCCCACTACCACCACCACGTCGTCTTCAAGGCCGGCCGCGGCGAGGGTGGCCCGCAGCCGCGGCAGCGTGTCCAGGCGGCCAGCCGCCGGGTCAACCAGTCCGGGGTCGTGATACTCCCAACCGGGCTGGTGCTCCTCCGAGCCGCGGTGGTGGTCCACCGTCACCACCAGCTGCCTGGTACCGGCCGCGCGGGCGGCGAGGACCCCGGCCGCCAGGTAGATCGCGGACTTGCCGCAGTAGCTGCCAAGCTCGAGCACCGGGCCGGCCGGCGCGTAGGCCTCAGCCGTCGCGCACAGCGCCAGCCCCTCGGCCTCCGGCATGAACCCGGTCGCCGCCGCCGCCGCCTGCCTGAGCTTCACGTCCACGCAGGCACCATAGCGCGCCGCTGGCCGGGCCGGCCCCGGGGACGGGCTCGGGCGGCGCGGCTAGAAGCGGTTCAGCAGGGTGAGGGCGACGCGGGCGGACGGGCGGGCGGCCAGCTCGGACAGCGACTGCTCGCTGCGGCAGAACTTCACGAAGGCATCCCAGCCCTGGGGGGTGGCCAGGCCCCGGTGGAAGGTCCCGGTGTGCCGGGTGAAGGCCGAAAGCAGGGTGCGGCCCGCCCGCATGTCCGGCACCAGGCTGGCGTTCACCGCGGTGACGTAGCCGTCCAGGTCGCCGCGGGCGGCGTGCTGGCCGGCCAGCGTCCCCGAGCGGAGCGCGAAGCTGATGCCCTCCCGGGTCCACGGGTCGAGCAGCCCGGCCGCGTCGCCGGCCACGATCACCCGGCCCCGGCGCAGCGGTGAGCTGTCCGACCGGCAGCGGGTCAGGTGCCCGGAGTCGTGCAGCGCCGGGAGGCCGCCGAGGCCGAGCCGGGCGACGAACTCGCGCAGGTACGCCTTGGTCGCGTCGCCCTGCCCGCGGGCGGCGATGACGCCGACGGTGAGGCTGTCACCCTTGGGGAACACCCAGCCGTAGGAGGCGGGGATGGCGCCCCAGTCGAGCAGCACCCGGCCGGCCCACTGCCTGGCGACGACCTCCGGTACCGCGATCTCCAGCTCCAGGCCCAGGTCGACCTGGTCGAACTCGGCGCCGACGTGCCGGGCGGTGACACCCGAGGAACCGTCCGCGCCGACGATCACGCCGGCGGTGACCTCGGTGCCGTCCGCCAGGCGGACAGTCGCCCGGCCGTCTCCCTGGTCCACCCCCCGGACCTGGGCCCGCTCCCTGACCTGGGCGCCGTTCTCAACCGCGCGCTTGCGCAGCGCGGCGTCGAATTCTTCCCGCACCACCATCGCGAGCAGCGGCCCGCGGCGCGAGCGGGTGAACTCCTGCCCGCCGCGCCGGGTGAAGGTCACCGACCGGATCTCGTCCCTGGCCGGCACCTCGGTCAGGGCGCCCGCGGCCGCGCGGGACGCGCCGATCAGGCCGCCGCCGCAGGTCTTGTACCGGGGATGCTCCGCCCGCTCGAGCACCACCGTCCGAGCGCCCGCCGCCGCGGCGGCACTCGCCGCGGCCAGCCCGGCCGGGCCGGCGCCGACGACGGCGACATCCCACTCCGCTTCTCCCTGCACACCAAGCAGCTTAGGGCCTGTCTGAGAAATTACCGGGGTTAGCGCGGTCGGCATCCTGGTGGCGGCGCGCCACCGAAACATCCTGAGCAGGCAGGAAGAGGCCTTGGAGAAGCCGCCGGGGCCGGCCCGGCCGGCCACCGGTCCCGCGGGCTCCCCGGGCGAAGGCCGCGGTCGGGGACGGGCGGCGCTATGAGGCTGGTTCCGGCCCAGCGCTGAGGGAAGCGGGGCCGGAACCAGCCGACGCCGCCAGGGGGGCTGGCGGCGCCCGGGCCCGCGTACAGGGAACGCCGACCCGGCCGGGCGCGCGGGCCGGTGTTCTGGGGGGAGGCCCGGCGCGCCGGGCGACATCTACCCCTATATCCGGTACGACACATTTATCCGACGATTTGTAGCCGGCGGCGGTTCCGGCGCCCCTGGGCCGGGTGGTTGCGGCAACAGGCGGCCCAGGGGCTCTCGCGCCACAACCACGCGGGGCTGTCCGCCTGGGGCCGCAGTTTGGCCGGGCGGTGAAACCCGGTCCCGTTCGGCAGCTGACTGCTCGCTTAGCGCGCGAGCACCGAAAGCCTGCTCAGCGCCTCCTTCAGCACCTCCGGCCGCTTGCAGAAGGCGAAGCGGACCATCGTGGCGCCGTCGGCCGGGTGGTCGTCGTAGAAGACGGCGCTCGGGATTGCCACCACGCCTGCCCGGCCGGGCAGGGCCAGGCAGAACTCCACCGCGTCGCGCTCGCCCAGCGGCGCGATGTCGGTGGTGATGAAGTAGGTGCCGTCCGGCTGGAACACCGTGAAGCCGATCTCCCGCAGCCCCGCCACCATCAGGTCGCGCCTGGCCCGCAGCCCGGCGGCGGCCTCCGCGTAGTACCGGTCAGGCAGATCAAGTGCCTCGGCCACCGCGTACTGGAAGGGACCGCCGGAAACGTAGGTGAGGAACTGCTTCGTCGTCCGGACCGCGCCGATGAGGTCCGGCGACCCGGTCGCCCAGCCGACCTTCCAGCCGGTGAAGGAGAACGTCTTGCCGGCCGAGCCGATCGAGAGCACCCGGCCGCGCATCCCCGCCATGCTGGCCAGCGGTACGTGCGGGACGCCGAAGGTGAGGTGCTCGTAGGCCTCGTCGGCGATGACGAGCAGGTCATGGTCGACCGCGAGCCGCGCGATGGCCTCGGTCTCCGCCCGGGTGAGGACCATCCCGGTCGGGTTGTGCGGGCTGTTGACAAGCAGCAGCCTGGTCCGGCTGGTGATCTTGGACTCCAGCTCGGCCAGGTCGGGGCGGAAGTACGGCGGCCGCAGCGTGAGCGGTACCCGGGTCGCGCCGGCCATCGCGATGCCGGCCACGTAGGAGTCGTAGTACGGCTCGAAGGCGATCACCTCGTCGCCCGGCTCGAGCAGGGCAAGCAGGGCGGCGGCGATGGCCTCGGTCGCCCCGGTGGTGACCAGCACCTCGGTGTCGGGGTCGTAGTCAAGGCGGTAGAACCGCTGCTGGTGCCGGGCCACCGCCTGGCGCAGTTCCGGGATGCCGGTGGCGGGCGGGTACTGATTGCCCTGACCTGACAGCACGGCGTCGGCCGCCCGGGCGGCGATCTCCGGCGGCCCGTCCACGTCGGGAAAGCCCTGGCCGAGGTTGACCGAGCCGGTGGCGGCGGCCGTGGCCGACATCACGCCGAAGATCGTGTTGCCGAGGCCGTCGAGGCGTCGGTTGAGCAGCGGGCGCTTCACCGGTCCATGAGACCATACCGGGGTGCGTATCGCGTTGTGCCAGATCCCGGTGTCGGCCGACCCGGTGGTGAACCTGGAGCGGGTGCGGGCCGCGCTCGACCAGGCGGCGGCGGACCGGGCCGCGCTCGCGGTGTTCCCCGAGGCCACGCTGGCGCGGTTCGGCTCCGACCTGCGCGCGGCGGCGGAGCCGCTGGACGGGCCGTTCTGCGCGGGGACGGCGGCGGCCTGCCGGGCGACCGGGGTGGCGGCGGTGGTCGGGGTGTTCGAGCCGGCCCCGGACGGGCGGGTTTACAACACCGCCGCCGTGTTCGGCCGGGACGGCGCGCTGCTCGCCAGGTACCGCAAGCTGCACCTGTTCGACGCGTTCGCGCAGCGCGAGTCGGACCTGGTCGCCCCGGGCGACACGGTGGTGACCACGCTGGTCGACGGGGTTACGGTCGGCCCGCAGGTCTGCTACGACATCCGGTTCCCCGAGCTGGCGCGGGCCCAGGCGGCCGGCGGCGTGCGCCTGGTGACGGTGAGCGCCGCCTGGCAGGCGGGGCTGTTCAAGGAGGAGCACTGGACCACGCTGCTGCGCGCCCGGGCGATCGAGAACACGGTCTGGGTCGCCGCCGTCGGCCAGGTGCCCGACCCGGGCGAGCAGCCGACCCGGGCGCCCACCGGGGTGGGCCGGTCCATGCTGATCGACCCGCTCGGGGTGGTGCGGTGCGAGCTCGGGCCGTCGGCCGGGCTGGTGGTCGCGGAGGCGGACATGTCGCTGGTGGACACCGTCCGGGCGACGCTGCCGTCACTGGCCAACCGGCGCCAGGACATTTTCGGACCCGGTTAGCCCTCGCGGGCGACCTGGAACGGGCCGAACGACTGGGCGACGGGCATCAGCTCGATCGTGTTCACGTTCACGTGGGCGGGCAGCCCGGCCGCCCAGTAGACCGACTCGGCGATGTCGTCGGCCGTCATCGGCTGCAGGCCGGCGTACACGCCGTCCGCCTTGGCCTGGTCGCCGTCGAACCTGACGAGGGAGAACTCGGTGTCGGCCATCCCCGGCTCGACGCAGGTGACCCGGACGCCGGTGCCGTGCAGGTCACTGCGCAGGTTAAGGCTGAACTGGTGGACGAACGCCTTGGTGCCGCCGTACACGTTGCCGCCCGGGTAGGGGTAGCTGCCCGCCACCGAACCGAGGTTGATCACGTGGCCCCGGCCGCGGGCGACCATCCCCGGCAGCACCGCCCGGGTGCAGAAGACGAGCCCCTTGCAGTTGGTGTCGATCATCTGGTCCCAGTCGTCGAGGTCGGCGTCCTGGGCCGGGTTGAGGCCAAGCGCCAGGCCCGCGTTGTTCACCAGCAGGCCGACGTTCGCGAACTCATCCGGCAGCCCGGCCACGGCCGTGGCGACCGCCGCCCGGTCCCGTACGTCGAGCGCCAGCGGGAGTACCCGCGGGCCGAACTCGGCGGCGAGGTCACCCACCCGGTCCGCGCGCCGGGCGGCCGCGATGACGCGGGCACCGTCGGCGGCGAACCGGCGGGCGATGGCGGCACCGAAGCCGCTGCTCGCGCCGGTGACGAAGACGGTTCCGTTGATGCTGCCCATAGGGACCCTATGGTAGAGGCTCAGTACCGGATCGGGGACTGCCAGAGCGTGGCCTGCTGCCCGCCGGGGGTGCCGGACGGCCCAACGCCGACCGTGAACCCCACGCCGGTCAGGGTGGCGCCCTGGGCGGTCAGCGCGGTGAGCGCGTTCTGCGCCCCGGTGCCGGCCAGCCCGATGCCCTGCGGGGTGACCGTCGACCAGCCGGCGGCGGCCGTCACCGGCGTGCCCGGGGACAGCGTCCAGACCACCACCTCCGGGCCTGACCCGGTGACGTAGGTGCCCGCTGCGGTGAAGCCGCCGCCCGCGGCCGTCAGCGCGGTCACCGTGGTGCCAGTGCCAGGTCCGATGGCCGGCACCGGGAGCTGCACCACCGCCCAGCTCGCCCCGCCGTTCGCGGAGGCCTCCGCGAACGGGCGGCTCACGCCGGACGCGGTGAACTCGGTGCCGACCGCGACGATGCCGACGCCGTTCGCCGCCACGTACTCGAGCGCCGCCCGGTCCGCTCCGGCCGGCTGCGGCAGCGTGACCTGCCGCCAGTTGCGGCCGGCGGCGGACAGCCAGGCGGCCGGCTGGGAGCCGGCCGCGCCGACGGCCGCGAAGCCGTGCGGCGTCGCCGTCACCGCGTTCATCATCGCGCCGCCCGCCCCGGCGACGTCCGCCTGGGTCCAGCCCGCGAGGCCGGGCGCGGACCAGGCGACAGCGGTGGTCGCGCCGCCGCCGGCGCTGGCCGATCGGTGACCGACGATCACGTACCCGGCCCGGCCCGCGGCCGTGGCCGCGGCGACCACGCCGGCCGCGCTGACCCCGGCGATGTGGCCGGCCATCGTCCACGTTCGCGCGTCGGGCGAGGAGGCGACAAGCGGGCCGCCCGCCCCCGCCCGGGTGGTGCCGACCGCCAGCCAGCCGGCCGCGCCGTGCGCGATCCCGGTCAGCTGGCCGGTGCCGGCCTCGGTAAGCGACGCGGGCCCGGCCAGCGCCGCCCGGTTCCATTTGGTGCCGCCGTCGGCGGAGGCCCACACCGCCGGCCCGCCGTCGGCGCTGCCCGCGGCCACCTCAGTGGCGGCGGACGCGGCGACCGCGTCCAGCACCACCCGCGCCTGCGGGCTGGTCCCGGTGAAGTCCGCTCCGGCCAGCCGGGCCGGCGGGAACCCGGCCGCCAGCGCCGACGGGGCCGCGCCGTTGCCGCCGCTGCCGCCCGCCACCACGACCACCGCGATGCCGACGACGATCGCGGCCATGACCGGGGCGGCCAGCCCCATCAGCCAGTTCCGCCCGCGCATGACGGCGAATACGCCCTTGCCCGCGGTGCGTACCGGTGTCCGGGGGGCAGGTTGCGTGTGCTGCGGCTCGTAGTGCAGCTGGCGAAGCGAGTCATGACCGACTACGGGACGCGGGCCACGCCGTGGGGCCCGCGGCACCTCGAACTCGTAACCGGGGAACTCGCCGTTGTTCATTCAGCCCGAGCTTAGCCGTCCGACCGGGGCCGGGCAGGGAGAATGAGCAGGCACGGCTGGACGCCGGGCAGATATGCGGCACCCGCGCCGGAACCCTCGCGACGACTGCGACAGCTGGGATATCAAGTAGCTGGGCTGAAACGATATCGTTAACGAATTAACCGGGTAATGTGACAGCCTGTTGCTTATTGACCATTTCCCCGGTCACGCACGGTTTGCCCGACTGCGCCAATGAGGCTGCGCTATTCTCCGGGGGCAGGCCGTGCCGCCGAGCCTCGCGGTTCGCGAGGGCAAGGCGAGCAGGGTCAGCCGGGGGTCCGGTGCGTGACTCACGCCACATGTGACGCCGGAGCCACGGTGGTACCGTCCAGCCCCCTGTCCCCGCAACCGAGCGGTAACCTGGGGAACGGGAGTCAGTAATCACATCTAATTTTCGGAAGAAGGCGATGTCCGCCGTGTCTTCTGAGTCGCCGCTCGCTGCCGCAGATCTCAGCGCGCCCTCAGCACACCCTTCGTCACGGAATCAGCCCGGTGAGTCAGCTGAGCCTGGCGCCGCTCCGGCGGGCGCCGACTTCGGCGCCAACGAGTGGCTGGTCGATGAGCTGTACCAGCGTTACCTGGCCGACCCCGGTTCCGTCGACAAGGCCTGGTGGTCATTCTTCGCCGACTACCGGCCCGTCCGCGGCAACGGCACCGGCCCGCAGCCGGTGCTGACGGAGGCGCCCGCTAGCGGCGGGCCGGCGAAGGCGGCGGCAGACGCGGCCGGACCCGGCCGCGTCCCGGCCAAGCCGCCCGCGCAGGCGGCGCCGGCCGGCAG
>Ga0265338_10009938_pt1 | contig 11248 bp, 6 predicted proteins | sample 42126metaG_FD_193579 | JGI IMG/M metagenome (GOLD analysis project Ga0265338, IMG submission 193579) | Rhizosphere microbial communities from Carex aquatilis grown in University of Washington, Seatle, WA, United States - 4-21-26 metaG | ecosystem: Host-associated > Plants > Roots > Rhizosphere >... | reverse complement strand
CATGACTCGGTCTTCCTGGTGTCCGCAAAACGGGCATTTCATCGAGGGCTCCTGGTCGGTGTCGCTTGGGTTTCGGGTGGGGGTCCGGTTGTGGTGTCCCGGGACATCCCCACAAGACCCGGGATTATACCACAGGCGGGAGTGCCCGCCCAATCAAACCCGCTAACGGCGGGGTCGGTTTAGGCTTGATTTCCAAAGGGTCTACTAGGACTGGGAGGCGGTTGGACCAGGGTATAAATGGGTCCAATTACATGGAGCTAACGCCCCGAATGGCCGAAAGGGTCCTGACCGTGAGATAAACCAATACCGTAAGCCCCATCGTCCCAAAAAGAACGATTTTTAGGCGTTCCTACATTGCCAACAGCCAGACTATCTTTTGTCGATGCCCTGTCAACTCCACGCAGTTGCTTACTTCCGGATCAGTTGAAAAGGATTTGTACAGGGTCATTGTCCCAAAGGAATGGTCCCTCGGGCGTTGGGAAAGATAGGCTCGACCAATATTCAACGCATTATGTCGAATGAATCGTTGAATCAGAACCCATTGGTAACCCAAACCCAATCGCGCCAAAAATCAAAACCAGCGCGTTGGTGAACAGAAGGCTAGCGAGAACGATGATGGTTGCCCCGACTAGATCCATTATCATCATTTCACCCATCCTGATACCGTTACAAATCGTCTAGGGAATGATCTCGGTTCCGATGCCCTGGGGTGTGAAGATCTCCAATAAAAGGGCGTGGGGAACCCGGCCGTCGATGATGTGGGTCTTCTTCACCCCGGCCCTCACGGCGGTCAGGCAAGCGTCGGTTTTGGGGATCATGCCGCCGCCCAGCACCCCGCGCTTCACCAGCTTGGGGATGTCCTTGGACTTGAGGCTGTGGATCAGGGTGGAGGGGTCGTCCTTCTTTTTGCAGATGCCGGGTACATCGGTCAAAAAGACGAGTTTCTCGGCCTTGAGCGCCGCCGCGATGGACCCGGCGGCCTCGTCGGCGTTCACGTTGTAGGTGTTGCCCGCCTTGTCCACGCCCAGGGGCGCGATCACGGGGATGAAAAGGTCCCGGTCGAGGGTCTCCAAGACCCGGGTGTTGACCTTAACGACCTTACCGACGAACCCGATGTCCTGGCCGGTCCTGGACTTGACGCGGGCGGCCTCGAGCATGTGGCCGTCCTTGCCCGAGAGGCCCACGGCCTGCCCGCCCAGCTGGTGGATGACGTTCACCAGTTCTTTGTTGATCTTCCCACCCAGCACCATTTCGACCACTTCCATGGTGGCGGCGTCGGTGAACCGCAACCCATCGATGAATTTCGTGGGGATCTTGAGCTTCTCGAGCATCCGGCTGATGTCCTTGCCGCCGCCATGGACCACCACGGGGCGCAGCCCGACGTACTTGAGAAGCACGATGTCCTGGAGGGTGCTGCGGAGTTCGTCGTCGCCCGACCGCGTGGACCCGCCGTACTTCACCACGACGGTGGCGCCGGCCCACTTACGGATATAGGGCAGGGCCTCAACGAGGACTTGGGCCTTGAGGATCGATTCTTTCATCTCGCGCCGTTCCGGATTCGTGGTGTCCGACGGGATATTTTAGGGCGAAGGGTGCCGACTGGAAATTGAATAATCGGAAACAGGGAGCCCGTTCGAACGGGCCGCCCGATTTCAAGGGGCATTCCGAAGGATTCCCGACGGCCACTCGTCAGGCGGGAGGGGTTTCCACAGCCGCCGAGGGCGCAACCGCCACAGGAACCGGGGACACCAAAGCCGGCGCGGCCCCGGAAGCCGGGGCGGCGCCGGGTGGCGCGCCCTCCGCCGCCTCGGGGTTCGGCATTTCCTTGTAGTCGCATTCCTTGTTCGGGCAGGCCACATGGGGCCCCAGGGTTTTGGTGAACTTCTCCACGACGTAGGGGCTCGCGCAAAGCGGGCAGGCCCGGTTGATGGGCTTGTACCAGGAGATGAACTTGCAGTCGGGGTACTTATTGCAGCCGTAGAACACCCGGCCCATCCGGGCGCGGCGTGACACCACTTCCCCGCCGCAGTTGAGCGGACAGATGATCCCCAGGCTGATGGCCTTGGTGGACTTGCAGTCCGGGTAGCGGCTGCAGGCCAGGAACCGCCCGTAACGACCCATCCGCACCTGCATGGGGCTCTCGCACTTCGGGCACTTCTCGTCGGTGGCGATGGGCTCCTCGGGCACGATGGACCCGTCGGTGGTCTCCTTCAGGCCCCGGGTGCTCTTGCAGTCCGGGTAGCCGGAACAGGCCAGGAACTTCCCGTGGCGCCCCCACTTCGCCACCATCATCTTGCCGCACTTCTCGCAGGGGATCTCGGTCATGATTTCGATCTTCTCTTCACCGATCAGCTTCACGGCCTCTTCCAAGGTCACCTTGAAGGTCGCGTAGAACTCCCCGAGGACCTCGCGCCATTGGCGTTCCCCGCCCTCGATCTGGTCGAGGCCGGCTTCCATGGTGGCGGTGAATTGGTAGTCCAGGATGTTCGGGAAGTTCTTCAGGAGCAGTTCGATGACCAGGTTCCCCAGTTCGGTCAGGAAGAACCTGCCGCCGTCCTTGGAGCAGTACCGGCGGAACTGGATGGTCTCGAGGGTGGGGGCGTAGGTCGAGGGGCGCCCGATGCCCATCTCCTCGAGGGTCTTGATCATGGAGGCGTCGGTGTAGCGCGGGGGCGGCTGGGTGAAGTGCTGTTCCGGCTTGGGTTCCTTCCAGTCCACCTTCTCGCCCTGTTCCACCTTGGGCAATTGGGCCACCGCCGCGTCCTCGGCGTTTTCCTCGGCCTGGGGGACGCCCTTGGCCTTGGTGTCCTCGTCGGCGGTTTCCTCATAGATTCGGGTGAACCCGTCGAAGATCTTCTCGGTGCCGGTGGCCCGGAACATGCAGCCGGCGCCCTCCACGTCCACCGAGGTGATGGCGAAGCGGGCGCTCGTCATCTGGCTGGCCAGGAAGTCCTCCCAGATGAGCTTGTAGAGCTTGAACTGCTCCGGGGCGAGGTACTGCTTCATCTGGTCCGGCGTGCGGAAGACGCTGGTGGGGCGGATGGCCTCGTGGGCGTCCTGGACCTTGGCCCCGGGCTTCCCGGAAACCCGTTCGGCCAGTTCCACGTATTGGGCCCCGAAGGTCTCGCCGATGTACTTGGCGGCCTCGGCCCGGGCCTCGGGGGAGATGCGCTTGGAGTCGGTCCGCATGTAGGTGATCAAACCGACGGGTCCTTGGGATCCGATGTCCACGCCCTCATAGAGGCCTTGGGCGATGGACATGGTCTTCCGGGCGCTGTATTTGAGCTGTTTATAGGACTCCTGCTGCAGTTTGGAGGTGGTGAAGGGGAATGGCGCCTTCTTGGAACGTTCCGACCGGTTCAAAGCGGCGACCTTGAAGTCGCCCTTGGTCAGGCGTTCGATCAGGGCCTCGGTTTCGGCCTGGGCCTTCAGCTCAGGCTTGGCCCCGTCGATCTTGGACAGTCGGGTGTGGAGGACCTGTTTGCCGGCCGTCAGGAAGTCGGCTTCCAGGGTCCAATATTCCTCCGGCTTGAAACCGGCGATTTCCTTCTCGCGCTCGTAGATCAGGCGGAGCGTCACGGACTGCACGCGTCCGGCCGAGAGACCCCGCCGGATGTGCTTCCAAAGCAGGGGGCTGATGCCGTATCCCACCAGGCGGTCCAGGACCCGTCGGGCCTGCTGGGCGTTGACCATGTTGAGGTCGACTTCCGCCGGCGCCAGGATGGCCTCCTGGATGGCGTTCTTGGTGATTTCATTGAGGCGGAGCCGGTACATCGGCGGGGGCGGAGAGCCGTCCTTACGGTTCTTCAGGAAGTTGGAGATGTGCCAGCCGATGGCTTCCCCTTCGCGGTCCGGGTCCGTCGCGATGTAGATGGACTTGGCCTTCTTGGCCGCGTTCTTCAGCTCCTTAATAATGGAGGCTTTGCCGCGGATGGCGATGTATTGGGGCTCGAAGTTGTTCTCGAGGTCCACCCCGAGCTTGCTCTTGGGCAGGTCGATCAAATGGCCCTTGGAGGCCAGGACCATGAAATCATGGCCCAGGTATTTGTTGATGGTCTTGGCTTTGGAGGGGGACTCGACGATGACGAGTTGTTTGCCCGCGCCGGAGGGGGCCCGGGGTTTCTTGGCGGCCTTGGGGGCGTTAGGATCCTTCGGGGCCTTGGGGGACTTGGCCTTTTTGGGCGCTTTTTTTTCGGGGGTTGCGGCTCCAGGGGTTTCCGGCGCGGTGGAGACGGCTTCATCGGGGGGCTTCGGGACTTCAGCGGCCTGCTCAGGTTGCGACGATTCGTTCGACATGAGGCTCCTTCAAGGATCCGCGCCGGAAACGGACGGGGCCGCCGGCGGATAATTTCCTCTTCACCACCCGGAGTAGGGTTGGTTGGGATGCGGGCAAGGATAGGGTCCGCTCGGAGCCCTTGTCAAGTTTGGGGGGGATTTAAATCACTCGGCTGGACATTTTCACCCTTGACAGGCCGGAACCGCGTTGAACCGGAATCAAAAATACATACGCGAACCGCCGAATCACACGGATGCACGCGGATTTTGATTTTAAGTCTCAGATCAATTTGAAAGCCCTGTGTCTCTGTGGTGGAAATGGGTTGAGTTTTTTCAGGCTTTGACGTAGCTGTTGCCCGGCGTCTGTTTCACGAAGCCCTTCATCTCCAGGATCAACAGGACCTCACTCAATCGTCTGGCCGAAAGCCCCGCGTCGCGGGCCAGGGCGTCCACATGGACCGGTGAGAAGCCCAGCCTTTCCAACACGTCCCCCTCCTCTTCGCTCAAGCTCCCCGTCGGCGGGACCGCCCGGCGCGCGGCTTCCCCCTTGGGCCTCGTCAACTCGCCGAACTCCGCCAGGATATCCTCCGCCCGTATGACGAGTTTGGCGCCCTGGCGGATCAGCTCGTGGGTACCCTCGGACTGGGAATGTTGGATCGGCCCCGGCACCGCGAAGACCGTTTTGCCCTGGTCCAACGCGTGGTCCACCGTGATGAGGGACCCGCTGCCTTCCCCCGCCTCCACCACCAGGACCCCCTTGGAGGAGCCGCTGATCAGGCGGTTTCGTTGGGGGAAATGAAGGGCCAAGGGCCGAGCGTCCAGGGGGTATTCGCTGAAGAGCGCGCCCCGTTCGGCGATCCGGAACGCCAGCTTCTTGTTCTCGGGGGGATAAAGCTCGTTCAACCCGCTTCCCAGGAAGGCGATCGTCCGACCTCGGGGGTTTTCCAGGGCCCCCTCATGGGCCGCCGTGTCGATGCCCCGGGCCAGGCCCGAGACGATCGTGTAGCCGTAGGTCGTGAGCTGTTCAGCCAATTGTTTCGACGCGGACCTGCCGTAACTGCTGGGTTTACGGCAACCCACGATGGCCAGGGCCCTGCAGTCCTTCTCCGTATAGGTGCCTCGACGCCAGAGGACAAAGGGCGGGTCGTAGAGGTCCGAAAATACCGTGGGGAATTCTTCATCCCCCTCCACCAGGCAGGCCACCCCGAGGACTTGGGCCTTTTCAAGCTCCTGGTGGACCCGATCCCAGGGCTTGTCCAGGGCCAGGGCCTTCCTCGCGCAGGCGGCCGTCCAGTCGGGGAGGGCGGCCAGGTCTTCCGGGGCCGCGCCGAAGACATCGGAGAGGTCGGCATACCGCTTCCGGGCCGCCAAAAGGCGGCGCGGGCCGATGACACCGGTCAGGTGGAGGGCCAGGAGCGCGGTTCGTGAATCCATCGGGAAATAGTACGCAGGACTGGGCGTGGACGACTATGACGGAGACTAGGCCAACGCGAGGAATGGCGGCTGTTGATGCCGGATCATTCCGACAATACCGCCTTATTGGGCCCGGCGGCCTTGGCCTGGTCCATCTGTTCCTCCGCCTTGGCCAAAAGGGCCGGGGCGTCGGAGGCGTGGCGGGGATAGGAGGCCGAGGCGAGGTTCAGGAAGGCCGTGGGCTTATCCCCCATCAGGCCCTTGAAGTGCTTGAACACCCGGCGGGCGATGATGACGCCGTTCTCGTTGGGCGTGTCGGGCAATAGCAGGGCGAACTTATACTTCTCGATGCGGCAGAGGATGTCCACCTTCCGCAGGCTGGCCACGAGGGTCTCGGCGGCCTGTTGGACCAGGAGGTTCTCACCCTTCTCATCGACCTTGCCCAGGGGGGCGACACTCAGCAGGATCAGGGTCAGGTTCCGGTTGTAGCGCTTGGCCCGCTCCGCCTCCACCGAGAGGCTCTCCTCGAAATAATGCCGGTTGAACAACCGCGTGGGTTCGTCCACCACCGTCACGAACCGCTTGGGGAGCTTGCTGTTCCCGGACAGGGTCATGCCCCCGGCCACCCGGGAGGCCTCCTCGGTGGCCCGCATCTGGGCCTCCTCCACGGCCTTGGCGTCGATCTGGAGCTGCCGCAGGACCCGCGCCGCCACCTCCCACAGGTTATCCTTCCAGTCCTTCCAGACCGCGGCCAGCTCGTCGGTCAATTTGCTCGGGTACTGCCTCGTCTCCCGGTGGGCGCAGCCCAGGATCAGGTATCCCCGTCCGGGGTGGTAAAGGGCGAAATACACGCCGCTCCCGGTCTTTTGGATCTTGAGGGAGCCGTGCGGGTTGAACATCACGGGGCCGGTCACGTCGGGGATGGACTTAAAGGAGGTCTGGGTCAGGGCGATCCGGTCCTCGACGCCCACCCGCCAGAGGGACTTATCCACCATCTCCTCGATGCCAAGCCAGACGAGGGTCTTGGGGGTCTCCTCGGGAGAGGGACCGGCGGCGATGAAGACGGTCTCGAACTTGTATTCGAGGAGTAGCTCATTGCAGCAATTGAGGAGGTCGTCCCGGCCGGCCTTTTCGGATTTGCAGAACCCGTTGAGTTTGCCGAGGGTTTCGGCGGCGGTGGTCATAGGCGTCCTTGATCGATCGCGTGGAACGGCTGTCCGGCGGGAAAACGGATCGGATGGTTCATCGGTCCCTCCGGGCCCTGGGCCCAACCTCGAGAAGTGTCGTGATACAGGCGTCGTTACTCGAAACCGACCAGTACGCTGGATCCATCCTTCAGCGGGGTGGTGAAACCGGCTTCCAGGCCGTCCACCACCAGGCGCAGCCTTTGGCCCGGGGCCGTGGGCTGGGGCTTCTCGATCTGGGCCAGGAGATGGGACACCAAACCCACGGCCGACTGACCCTCTCGTGTCACAAGTGTAGCATGATCGATGACAAATTCATCCGGGGAGACGGCCGAGCCGTTCATGAACATCCGGCCGGGTTCCCCCTTGAGCTCGAAAGCCCTTCCATTGACCGTCAAACGGAGGCTGGGACCGTCCCGGGGCGGGGTGACCACGTCCCGGACCCGGAAATGGGATTGGGTGTTCCGGGCGAACTCCACCACGTCCCCGGACTTCACCTCATGGTTGAAATCGGCCTCCCGGCCGTTGACCTTGAGAAGGTAGTTCTTCTGGGTCAGGTAGCGGGGGTCCCCGTTGACCGAGACCAGGATTTGGCGGCTCACCTCACCGCTGATCTCGAAGCCCTGGGACTCGAGGATCTCCCCCAACTTCGTCGAGAGTCCCGTCTCCACCCGGGCCGCCGGGAGGATCGCCTCGTCGGGGGCCAGGATCCGGCCGCCTTGGCTGACCTGGGCCCTGGTCACCACGGGGATCCCGTTCAGGAAACAGGCCACCTCCCCCGCTTCCGCCATCAGCTGGCCGGCCGTCAGGAACCCGTTCCCACCTATTTCAGGGGGCAGGAAGGTCACTTCCGCGTCGGGCGGCAGGGGATCGCCCAGGGAGGATTCGATCCCGTTCACCCGGAGCACCGCGGGACGCCCCGCCGTGCCGGACACCACGCGGGGTTGGCCGTTATGGGTGAAGGCCAGCGGCTCCCCCGCCTGGTCCCCGCCCGGTTGGACCGGCACGCCCGCCTGGGCCAAGAGGTCGAAGACCGAAACCGACTCGTCGAGCCGCAGGAGGGAATAGGCGGTGCCGTTGAGGCGGACATTCTGGATCACCAGGCCCTTGTTCCGGGCCGCGATCAGGAGGATGCCGGCGGGCGTGACGCCCCAGGCCTCGTTCAGGAATCCGGTCCGGTCCTCGAGGTCCTTCGACTGGTCGGGCTTCCGGACGCCGAGCCGCCGGGACTCGAGGTTCAGGTCCAGCCCCAGCCTTTCGGACAACCCGGCGGTCGCGCTCCCGCCCCCGACCAGGACGACGGCCGCGGGGGAACCCTGGTTCAGTTCCAAAATCCGGTCGGCCACCTGCCGGGAAAGGTCGGCCACGGCTAGGCCCGTGACCCGCAGGCCCTCCGCCCGGGGAATGGACAACGGATGGCCGAAGATGTCCTCCCCGGCCGCGAACGGCTCGTCCGAGGAGGACAGGGCCCGTTTCACCTTCTCGGCTTGGTGGAAATCCAGGACGAAGTGCTCGCAAAGGGACTCGGTGACCTCATCGCCCGCGAAGGGAACCATGGCGAAGGCGGTCACGGATCCGCCCTTGACCAAGGCGATATCGGAGGTGCCGGCCCCCACGTCCACGAGCGCCAGGTTGAGCTGGCGGAGGTCCGGCGGAACGACGGCTTCCAGGGCCGCGATGGGCTCCAAGGTCAGGCAGACGGCCTTCAGGCCGGCCAGCTGGGCCACGCCCAAAAGGCCCTCCAGGACAAGATACGGAAGGAAGGTGGCCAGGAGTTCGAGATCCAGTTTGGAGCCCCGGTGTCCCTCGAGGGACTTCACGGCCGCCCCATCCAGGCGCCATTGGACCGGCACATACCCCACGCAATGGTAGCGGTCCGCCGCGCCCGAGTCCCTCAAGGCGTTCTGGAGCGCCAAGCGCTCAAGGAACCGGACATCGCGGACGGTGACCGGCTCAAACGGGGAATGGTCCATGGCCGCGGAACCCCGGGCGGTGCGGAGGGACCGGCCCGCCGCCGCCAGGGCCACCTCCGGCAAGGGGCAACCGATCTTCTCTTCCAGGGCGCGCGTAACCTCCCGGACGACGGCGGCCACCGCGGGAACGTCATGGACCTGGCCGTCCACCATGGAGCGGTCACGGTGTTCGCGCACCTCCAGGGCCAGGACCTCGGCCCCCCGGGCCGTGCGGCGTCCCACCAAGCCCGCGACCTTGCGGGTGCCGATGTCGAGGGCGTAGATGAATTCCATCACACCCACCTTAAAACTGCGGTTTCACCACAGGGACACAGAGCCACAGATTCCTTTACCACGAAGGTAAGGAACGGGGAATAAACGGTAAGACACAGTTGGGTTTTCCCATTCCTCATTGCCGTTATCTCACCTTGATCGACTGGAAGATGGCCCGAAGGCTCGCGTTGTCCGGGATCAGGAGGAAATACCCGCTGATGATCTGCTTGTCGTCGATGAACTGGGTCTCGATGCAGAGGAGCTCAGTCACGTCCTCCAAGCCCTGGGTCACGGTCTGGAGCACCGCCCCCGCGATATCGAAGACCAGGGTCGGCACCGAGATCAGGAGGAGCATCCCGAGGAACTCATTGAGCGCGCTGAGGTAGGCCCCCGTCAGGATGTTCCCGGCCTCCTTGATGGCCGAATGGCCCAGTTCGGACAGGATCATGCTGGTGCCCATGGGTTGCTTCAACAGCATGTCGGCCAGGTTCAGGGCGGAATCCCTAGGCAACAGCAAGAGGATCTTACCCGTGGCGTCGCCCAGGATGGACAAGTACAGGCCCGCCACCAGCGTCCCCGGGTCCCCCACTAGGTTGGGGACGTCCTTGATGGCGAGGATCGACGCCTCCGGCACGGTGATCATGATCTTCTTGCCCAACAATTGGGAGAGGGCCGTGGCGGCGTGGCCCGCGCCGATGTTCCCCACCTCCCGCAGTGCGTCCATTTGGTTGGGGCTCAGTTCCTTCAGGTTCAAGGGCATGAATAATCCTTCGGTTTCAGGATGTGGCGGGCGTCAAATGGAATCGGCGGCGGCGCAGGTCCTCCAAAAGGGCGACCAAGTCCAGGATGAGGGCGATCCGCCCGTCCCCCAGGATGGTGACCCCGGCGTAACCCTTCAAGCCCTTCATGAACCGGTCCAACGATTTGAGCGCGATTTCGGACTGGCCCAGGATGTCGTCGACCTGAAGGCCCACCCGGGAATCCCCCACTTCGGCGATGATGACCGAGGCCTCGATCACGGCCCCGTCCGGGCCGGGGGCCGGTTCGGTCCCGCCGGGCAGTTCCAGCAGTTCCCGCAGGTGGTAAAGGGGGATCACTTCGTCCCGGAGCAGGATGGTTTCCTGCTGCTGGACCAGGCGTTTTTGCTCGGGGCCCACCTCGACGGTCTCCACCACGTACGCCACCGGCACGGCGAAGATCTCGCCGGCAACCCGGACGAGGAGCGCCTTCACGATGGCGAGCGTCAGGGGGAACCGGAGGAGGAACGTGGTGCCCTGTCCCTTTTCGCTTTGGATGCGGAACGACCCGCCCAGGGATTCCACCTTGGTCTTGGCGACGTCCACCCCCACGCCCCGTCCCGAGACCGTGGTGGTTTCGCTCTTGGTGGAAAACCCAGGCGTGGAGATCAGCCTGAGGGCCTCCTCGTCGGTGAGGCGTTCGGCTTCCTCGGCCGTCAAGATCCCCTTCTGCACCGCCTTGTCGCGGAGGAGCCTGGGGTCGATCCCCCGCCCGTCGTCCTCCAGGGTGACCAGGACATGCGACCGTTCGCGGCGGGCCGTCAGTTTCAGGGTTCCCTGGGCCGATTTCCCGGCCCGGGACCTCTCCTCGGGCATCTCGATCCCGTGGTCCACCCCGTTGCGCAGGAGGTGGACCAGGGGTTCGCTCATCTCATCGACGATGGTGCGGTCCAACTCGATGTCGCCGCCCTCCATCACCAACTCGATGTTCTTCCCGAGGGACTTGGCCAAGTCCCGCACCATCCGTGGAAAGCGGTCGAAGATCATCTTGACGGGAACCAGCCGCACCTCGGTGATGACGTTCTGGAGTTCCCCTGCGATGTAATGGAGCTGGGTGAGGGGCTCCTGCAGTTCCTTCAGCCCGGTGGACAGGGCGGTCTGCTCGAAGCGGATCTTGGCGATGACCAGTTCCTGGACCAGGGCCATGAGCCGGTCCAGTTTTGTGGTGTGGACCCGGACCGTCGGGGTCACCGTGGGGCGGTCGTCCCGTGGGATGGAGGCGGTCGGGACTCCGGATTTGCCCGGGGGGGCGGACGGGGAGGTGATCGAAGCCGTGGCCTCGGCGTCATAAATTCGGGCCGGGGAAACGCCGGGGGGGGCGGACGGCAATTCCCGGTAGGTTTCCACGGTCACC
>Ga0265338_10009936_pt1 | contig 11250 bp, 7 predicted proteins | sample 42126metaG_FD_193579 | JGI IMG/M metagenome (GOLD analysis project Ga0265338, IMG submission 193579) | Rhizosphere microbial communities from Carex aquatilis grown in University of Washington, Seatle, WA, United States - 4-21-26 metaG | ecosystem: Host-associated > Plants > Roots > Rhizosphere >... | reverse complement strand
TGATCCACAAGCGCCAGGCCGCAAACCGCAAGTCCGCGATCGCCAAGCGCTGCGCCGAACTGCAGGCCTGACCAGCCCCCGTTGGCGCGGTCCGCCCCCGTTGGCGCGGTCCGCCCACGTTCGGCGCGGTCCGCCCACGTTCGGCGCGGTCCGCCCACGTTCGGCGCGGTCCGCCCACGTTCGGCGCGGGTCACCGCGGGTCAGCGCGATGCGCGGCTGGCCACGATCCGGCGGATGGCTAGCTCAAGCGCGTAGCCAGGGCTCGTCCCCTCCCCCTTGACCTGGGCGTCCGCCTCCGCCACGGCGGCCAGCGCCCGGGCCACTCCCTCGGGCGTCCAGCCCCGCAGTTGCTGCCGGACCCGGTCGATCTTCCACGGCGGGGCGCCGATCTCAGCGGCCAGCGCTGGGCCTGACTGGCCGCGCGGGGCGCTGCCCACCCGGCCCAGCAGCCGGACCCCCTGGGCGAGCCCGCTGGTGATCAGCACCGGGGACACCCCGACGGCCAGTGCCCAGCGGAGCAGTTCCAGCGCCTCGCCCAGCCGGCCCTCCACGGCCCGGTCGGCCACCGTGAACCCGCTCGCCTCAGCCCGGCCCCGGTAGTACCTGGCCACCACGGCCTGGTCGATCACGCCCGTGGTGTCGGCCGCGAGCTGCCCGCAGGCCGCGGCGATCTCCCGCAGGTCAGAGCCGAGCGCGTCGAGCAGTGCCCGCACCCCGCTCTCCTCGATGGTCCGGCCCGCCTGGCGGAACTCGCCTCGCACGAAGGCCAGCCGGTCAGCCAGCCGGGTGACCTTAGAGAACTCGACGACCGGGACACCCCGCTTGGTCAGGGTGGTCAGCAGCGCCTTGCCTTTCACCCCACCCGCGTGGGTCAGCACCAGCACCACGTCCGGCGCCGGGTCAGCCGCGGCGCTGACGAGTTCGTCGGCGACGTGCTTAGCGGCGTCCTGCACGTCACGGAGCACGACCACGGACCCGCCGCCGAACAGGGACGGCGCGGTCAGCGACGCCAGCTCACCCGGCCCGAGCGCCGCGGCGCGCACGTCGTGGCCGTCTTCGCCCATCCCGGCCTGATGGTCGCCAGCCGCGCTCCTGGCCTCGGCCACGAGGCGGGTGACGGCCCGCTCGACGAGCAGTTCCTCGTCGCCGACCACCAGGGCGACCGGGGCGACGCGGACAGCCGCGGGGGCAGCGGCATCGGTCACGCGTGCGGGCATAGCGGCAGCATCCCATGGACGGCGGGGACCCGGTTCATGGAACCGGACGAAGCGGGCTGCCGGGCGAGCCCGGGTGAGCTGCGAGTCAGTTGGTGGCCACCGGCTCGCCACCCCGCCACACACGGCTCGGCTTGAGCCCGTACGACCAGGTGAACGCGCCTTCGTGATCGGCATCCCAGGCCACGATGTCGGCGAACCTGCCGCGCACCATCGCGCCGCGGTCGGGTGCGCGCAACGCCTGCGCACCGCCCAGCGTGGCGGCACGGAGAGCCTCGGTCACGCTCATCCCGAACTGCGCGATGGCGAGGGCGATGACCAGCGGCATCGAGGTGATCCCGTTCCCGCCCGGCGTGTGGTCGGAGCCGAGTGCGACCGCGACCCCCTTGTCGAGCAGCGCGCGGACCGGCGGCATCTTGCCCGTCTGCAGCGAGGTACCCGGGCAGACCACCGCGGCCACGCCGGCCTGGGCCAGCGCCGCGACATCATCATCACAGGCTTCGAGCAGCACGTCGGCGGAGGCGCAGCCAATTTCGGCCGCGAGCCGTGCCGCCCCGGTCCGGGACTCGCCGCACGCGTGCAGCCGGGGCAGCAGCCCAACCTGACGGCCTGCGTGCAGCACCCAGCGTGCCTCCCGCTCGGTGAACCGCCCCTCTTCGCAGTAGACGTCCACGCTGTCAGCGCCGGCCGCCGCCGCGTCGACGCACCAGGCGCCGACCGCGTCCACGTAATCGTTACGGCGGCCGAAGAACTCCGGTGGGATCGCGTGGGCGGCCAGGAACGTCACGTGCACGCGCGGCATGTTCGGCTCGCCCTCAAGCGACCGCAGCAGCCGGACGTCGGCCAGCTCGCCGTCCCGCGTCAGGTGGTAACCGGTCTTCGCCTCAATGGTCGTCGTCCCGGTCTGGAGCCACTCGCGCAGCCGCTCACGCACCCCGTTGCAGAGCGTCCACGGGTCGGTGCCCCTGGTCACGGTGACCGTCGAGGCCATCCCGCCGCCAGCCGCGGCGATCTCGTTATGCGAGGACCCGCCCGACCGCATGGCCAGCTCAGCCCAGCGGTTGCCGGCGTAGACAGGATGCGTGTGCGCGTCGATCAGCCCGGGGGTGACCAGGCACCCGCCCAGATTCTCCACATGATCAACGTCAACGATGTCCTCCACCACGCCCGGCAGCCCAGCGGGCAGCTCAGAAGCGCGCCCGACCCAGGCGATGCGTTCGTTGTGGGTCAGGATGGCCGCGTTGCTCCACACCTCGGACCCGGTCCAGAGGCGGCCAATGTTGGTAAGCAGGCGGACGGTCACCGCCAGGCTCTCCGTCCCGCAGGCGTGCGCGGGGCCATGCTCACAGTTCTCATGCGCGGTCACCTGCCATAGCTCGTGCCCACCGGATAAGCCCCCGCAAGGTTCCCCCGTCCTCAGCCCGCAGCGCTGCCTGGCTATGGGGCCTTTCGAGGATGCGGGAACCAACATATCGGTTCAGTCACGGTATTGCACTACAGGGTCCCTGTACAGGTTGTATCCGGAGAACTCAGGCCCGAAATCCCGGACCTTTCCCGTGTTCTACCGTCCGTATCTACTCCGGGGCGCCGCCGCTGCGCAGCGTGACCGCTACAAGGCCGCCACGGGCCGCCGGAATAGCGCCCGGGGCACGGGACTCAGTCCCCTGGATACCCGTTACAGCAGGCCCGCACGCCGCCCGGCGGGCCCCAGCGGGACCAACTGGTTACTGTCCGAAATCCATCACGATGCATGATGATATGACCCCACAGCGTGATCAGGCGGCCGGCCGACTCTGCCTGACCGCTCAATCAATGTACCTGTTAATAGGGGTGCAATCCATTGCATAAACCGTTAAGCGAGGTGGGCGGCAACAGTTCCGGTGACCAACCGGAACGGAAGTTTATCGGCGCATCACGCACGAAGCACAGCCCCCCGGCCGGCCGGGGGGCAGCGGCCGGGGCCAGGGATCAGCCGTGCGCCGGGACCGAGATGCCGTCGATCTCGGCGGCCAGGTCCGGCGGAACGCGGGCGGTGAGCTCGGTGCCCGCTGCTCCGTGCCGCACGGCCAGCACCTCCCCTTCCTGGTGGGCCCGGGCCACCAGGTCGCTGCGGTCGTAGGGCACCACCGCGGAGATCTCCCGGTCGCGTTGCGGCAGAGCCTGCTCCAGGGCGGCCACCAGGTCATCGAGCCCGGCGCCGGTCACCGCGGAGATGACCACGGCCCCCCGCTCCTTCAGCCGCAGGCCTTCCACGTCGATCGGGTCGGCGGCGTCCGCCTTGTTGATCACGACCAGCTCGGGGACACGCCCCGCGCCGATCTGGCCGAGGACCTCGCGGACCGCCGCGATCTGCGCGTACGGGTCGGCGTCGCTGCCGTCGACCACGTGCAGGATCAGATCCGCTTCCGCCACTTCTTCCAGCGTCGAGCGGAACGCGTCCACCAGCTGATGCGGCAGATGCCTGACGAAGCCGACCGTGTCGGTCAGGGTGAACCACCGGCCGGACGGGGTCCGGGCCCGGCGCACCGCCGGGTCCAGCGTGGCGAACAGCGAGTCATCCACCAGTACCCCGGCCCCGGTCAGCCGGTTGAGCAGGCTGGACTTCCCCGCGTTGGTGTAACCGGCGATCGCGACCGCCGGAACGTCCCTGCGGTGCCGCTGCCGGCGCTGGACCTCCCGGCCCACCGACATCGCCGCGATCTGGCGGCGCAGTTTCGTGGTCCGGGCCCGGATCCGCCGCCGGTCCGTCTCGATCTTCGTCTCACCAGGGCCCCTGGTGCCGATCCCGCCGCCTCCGGCGACCCGGCCGCCAGCCTGCCGGGACAGCGACTCACCCCAGCCGCGCAGCCGGGGCAGCAGGTACTCAAGCTGGGCCAGCTCGACCTGGGCCTTGCCCTCCTTGCTTGTGGCGTGCTGGGCGAAGATGTCCAGGATCAGCGCGGTGCGGTCAATGACCTTCACCTTCACCACACCCTCCAGCCGGCGCAGCTGGCTGGGAGTGAGCTCGCCGTCGCAGATCACCGTGTCCGCGCCCAGCGAGGTCACCAGGCCCGCGATCTCGGCCGCCTTGCCCGAGCCGATGTAGGTCGCCTGGTCGGGCCGCCCGCGTCGCTGGATCACCCCGTCGAGCACCACGGACCCCGCGGTCTCGGCCAGCCGGGACAGTTCCCGGAGCGAGTTCTCGGCGCCGGGCAGCGTTCCCTCGGTCCAGACGCCGACCAGGATCACCCGCTCCAGCCGGAGGGCCCGGTACTCGACCTCGGTGACATCCTCGAGTTCCGTGGACAGCCCGGCCACCCGGCGCAGCGCCTGACGGTCAAGCAGGTTCAGCTCGCCAGTGTCCGCCGGATGGGCATCGGTAACCGTCCAGACCCGCCCGCCGTCACCGCCGCGGGCCGGCTCGTCGGGCCGCGGCGGTTCCTCGGCGGACGCAGGTCGCTGTGCGGGAAATGTCATGGACGGCTCATCGGGATAGATTGCTGGGACCGCAGTGCGGTGATCTGTCAATGCTGTCATGCCTCCGGGTTAGCTTCATCTCAATAACACCTGCATCCCGCAGGTTGTGCCCGCGACGTGGCCGGGAACACTTTGACCGGCCGCGCGGCGCGCGGCTAGCGTCGGCTGCGGATCGGCAGATGTGCTTCCAGAATGTGACGCCCAACCGGGAGGAACGCGATATGGCGACCAGCGAGGGTGTGGAAATCACCGGCCCGCACGGAGATCGGTACGACGAGATCCTTACCCCCGAGGCGCTGGGGCTCATCGCCGCGCTGCAACGCGAGTTCACCGCCCGCCGGGCCGGCCTGCTCGCCGCCCGCGCGGCCCGGCAGGAGGAGCTTTCGGCCGGCGGCATGCTCGATTTCCTGCCCGGCACCCAGCAGATCAGGCAGGACTCGTCCTGGCTGGTGGCCCCGCCCGCGCCGGGCCTGGTGGACCGCCGGGTGGAGATCACCGGCCCCACCGAGCGGAAGATGGCGATCAACGCGCTGAACTCGGGGGCGAATGTGTGGCTCGCCGACTTCGAGGACGCGAACACCCCGCTCTGGGAGAACATGATCATCGGCCAGCTCAACCTCAAGGACGCGCTGGACCGCACGATCGACTTCACCAGCGAGGAAGGTAAGTCCTACCGGCTGCGGCCCGCGCATGAGCTGGCCACGATCGTGGTCCGGCCCCGCGGCTGGCACCTGGACGAGAAGCACCTGCTGGTGGACGGCCAGCGGGTGTCCGGCAGCCTGTTCGACTTCGCCCTGTACTTCGCGCACTGCGCCCGGCGCCAGCTGGAGGCGGGCTCCGGCCCCTACTTCTACCTGCCCAAGATGGAGAGCCATCTGGAAGCACGGCTCTGGAACGACGCCTTCAACCTGGCCCAGGACGCACTGCGGATACCCCGGGGGACGATCAGGGCCACGGTGCTCATCGAGACCATCCCGGCGGCCTTCGAGATGGACGAGATCCTCTATGAGCTGCGCGACCACAGTGCCGGGCTGAACGCCGGGCGGTGGGACTACCTGTTCAGCGTGATCAAGAAGTTCCGGAGCCGGGGGCATGAGTTCGTGCTGCCCGAGCGGAACTCGGTCACCATGACCGCACCGTTCATGCGTGCCTACAGCGAACTGCTCGTGAAAACCTGCCACCGGCGCGGCGCCCACGCCATGGGCGGCATGGCCGCGTTCATCCCGAGCAGGCGGGACGCTGCGGTGAACGCGGTCGCCATGGCCAAGGTCCGCGAGGACAAGGCACGTGAGTCCGGCGACGGCTTCGACGGCTCGTGGGTGGCCCACCCGGACCTGGTGGCGCTGTGCCGCGAGGTGTTCGACGCGGCCCTCGGGAACCGGCCGAACCAGTTGAACAAGCAGCGCGACGATGTCAGCGTGACCGCTGCCGACCTGCTGGCGGTGGCCAAGACCCCTGGGGTGATCACCGAGGCCGGGCTGCGCAACAACGTCAGCGTGGGGCTGCAGTACCTGGCCAACTGGCTGGGCGGCAACGGCGCGGTGGGGATCTTCAACCTGATGGAGGACGCGGCCACGGCGGAGATCTCCCGGTCCCAGATCTGGCAATGGCTGCATAACGACATCACGCTGGATGACGGCCCGAAGGTGACCAGGGACCTGGCCGAGCGGATCATCAAGGAAGAGCTGGCCCTGATCCGGCACAGTGCGGGCGCCGCTTTCGACGCGGCCCGGTACGACCAGGCCGTTGCCTTGTTCACCGAGGTCGCCCTGGCCGACGACTATGTGGAGTTCCTCACCCTGCCGGCCTATGAGCGGATGCCCTGACGCCAAGGTCAGCTCAGGAGCATGACTCCTGGAAGGCCTGGTAGTAAGGCGGCGGGCGGGTGATGAGAAAGCTGGGGCCGGCCGGTTCCAGGTACAGGGTGATGCTCCAGTGGGTGCACGCCGCACCATCCGCGGCGTCGGCCGGATCCTGGTGGCTGGTGAAGGTCACCGCCACCGCCAGCCCGCCGGGCGTGGCCGACACGCCGGTCAGCGTGGCGCCGGAATCCACGGTCGAGCCGTACCCCTGGTCGAACTGCTGGACGCTTTGCCCCATCCCCGGGCCGAGCAGGCGGGCGTATCCCTGGTAGTTGTGGCCGTTGATGGCCGTGAAGTAGCGGCCCAGGAAGGCCGCTACCTGGCGCCGCCGGGCCCCCTGGGGCACGCCGGGCGCGATCGCCACGCCGCCGTGGGCGGCCGGGGCCTGCGACCGCGCAGCGGACGGAGACGCTGCCGGGACGACGCGGCGCGCCCCGGCCGGCGGCGGCGCCGCGACATGCGGCGGTCCATGCTGACCCGCGATCCACCACCCGGCCACGGCGCACGCGGCGGCCACCGCCAACCCCGCCGCCACGGCAACGATCCTGCGGCCCGCCGGTGATCCGCCCCGCCAGTAGGACGGCGCGGCGCGGCGCCGCCGGAAGTCGCCGCCGGGCGCCGGCCGCGGAGCGGGAACCCTGGACCACCGACCTGACTCCGGGTCGTCCGTGCCGGTGAACAAGCCACCGAACGGAGCCCGCTCATCCAGCGGAGCCTGGCCGCTGGGATGGTCAGCCGAATTTGAACTCAAACTCGCCCCTGTCGCTGTCAAGGAGCCTGCGACCCGCCGGGTCCGGATCGCTGGCGGCCACATCGACCCCTTCAAGAACGGCCCGGTGCATCGCGGCTATGGTGGCCTTTATCGCCTCATAGCGGAGTGTCTGGTGAATGTCGTCCCCGCGGCCGCTCATATCCTGGACTTTCCGCCCGACAATCATGATCAGCAAGCGCAGCGGGGACAGGTACAGCCAGAATGTCCAGCCCACATACAAATCCCGGCCGTGCGCGAAACACGAGACGAAACCGGTGAAACATCCCTGGCGCAACTCCAGATAGTCGCGGCGCTGATCGGCAGGCGGCCGCGTCGTCCGTACCCGGACCACCTCGAACGGGATCTCATGATCCTTGATTGCCTCGGTGATATGCGAAAGGGCCGCCCCGGCCGCGGCCGCCTCGTGGTTCACCAGCAGGCTCCATCGCGCCAGGGTGGCCGGCACCGGCAGCGCACAGAACGCGATGGTCAGCGCCAGCAGCGTCAGGGCCCCGCAGGCACACCACAGGGTCACCGTGCCGGCCAGGTCCACCCCGGCCAGGGCAAGGAAACCGGCGAAGATCGTCACCAGCGTCCCGACGAATACCCACAGGCCAGCAAACAGTGCCGCGTGACGGAGTATCTGCTGGTGAAAGCGCGTATTGAAGAGCGGGTCCAGGCTCTCGGACCCGCTGATAGCGGTGTACGACAGCGACCGGTCCCTGGCGCGCTCCTGCTGCGGCACTGGAACTGCCCCCGCGGTCCGCGCGCCGGGAACCTCATCCGCCGCAGGTCCCTCGGCCCCGGCGCGGCCAGCATCTGCGTCCGGTCCCGGGGCGGGGTTGGCCCGGGGTGCCGGAACCACCGGCAGGACCCGGCCCGGCCGGTGCTCCGAGTCAGCCGCTAAGCCAGCCGGTGACAGTTCACCGCAGTTGCCGCAGAAGACATCATCAGTGATCAGCACGTTGCCGCAATTACGGCATTCTTCACCCATAGACGGACCCTCCTCAGCCACCATGCCTCATTGGCCCGGGCGGAAAGTTAACCCAACCAGCCCGCAGTAATGGCTGTATGGCCGGGGGGTACCCCGAACTATTGCCCGGAAAACAGAAAATTCTCCCCAAGCCCGTTCTCGAGCCTCATCCGTGATCGCTCTAAGTATTGCTTTAGTATGCTCCTGGCAAGCCCTTGCAGCCAGCAGCCGCAGGGAAAAGAATCCTCCGGCCGGCGGCGCGGCGCCGGCTAATCCCGGTTCGCCGCGCGCCCTGTCCAGATTGATATCAATGATCCTTATCCGGTCGTCCCGACCGGAGGTGGCCGGATGCCCGCCGGCCGCCTCGCCGCAGGATATGGGCACGCGATGGGCCTGCCCGGGTGTTACGTTCGGGCAGCGCTGGATTACCGGCGGGCGCCGGAAAGACACCGCGAGTTGGGTACCGGCATGCTGATGTGGAGTGGCACTCTGGACAGTGACGATCCGATGGCCGGAGGCGACGGGATGATCGAGACGCTGATCCCCCGCATGGTGGAAATCTGCGGGCCCGGCGGGGTCGTGAGCGACCCGCTGGAACTACGCACCTACGAGTGCGATGGCCTCACGTCGCATCGCGCCGCCCCGGCGCTCGCAGTCCTGCCCCAGACCGCCGAGCAGGTCGCGGCCATCGTGCGCGCCTGCGCCGCGGCCAAGGTCCCGTTCGTGGCCCGAGGATCCGGCACCGGCCTGTCCGGCGGCGCGCTGCCGGCCGCCGACGGTGTGCTGATCGTCATGTCGAAGATGCGCCGGATCATCGACGTCGACCCGGCCAGCCAGCGGGCGATCGTGGAGCCGGGAGTCACGAATCTGGCGGTGAGCACCGCCGCCCGGCCGTTCGGCTATTTCTATGCCCCGGACCCGTCCAGCCAGATTGTCTGCTCGGTCGGCGGCAACGTGGCGGAGAACTCAGGCGGCGCGCACTGCCTGAAGAACGGCTTCACCGTGCACCACATCACCGGCCTGCAGATCGTCACCCCGGCCGGCGAGCTGACCTGGCTGGGCGACGGCACCGGGGCGGCCGCGGGCTATGACCTGCTGGGCGCGTTCACCGGTTCCGAGGGCACGCTCGGCATCGTTACCAAGATCGTTGTGAAGCTGACCCGGATCCCACAGGCGGTCACCACCCTGCTCGCCGCGTTCGAGACGACCGGCGCGGGCGGTACCGCGGTCTCCGCGATCATCGGCGCCGGCATCGTGCCCGCCGCGATCGAGATGATGGACGCGCTCGCCATCGAGGCCGCAGAGGCGGCCGTGCACTGCGAGTACCCGGCCGGCGCGGGCGCCGTGCTGATCGTTGAGCTGGACGGGCCGGTAGCGGACGTGCTGCGGGACAGCGCCGCGGTCCGCGCCCTCTGCGATGAGGCGGGCTGCACCGAGATCCGCGAGGCCAGCGACCCTACCGAGCGTGCCCTCATCTGGGCGGGCCGCAAGTCCGCGTTCGCCGCCGTGGGCCGGATCGCCGTCGCCTACATCGTCCAGGACGGCGTGGTGCCGCGCACCGCCCTGCCCCGGGTACTCGACCGGATCGCTGAGCTGTCGGCCGCCTCCGGCATCCGGGTGGCCAACGTGTTCCATGCCGGGGACGGCAACCTGCATCCGCTGGTGCTCTACGACGACAGCTCGCCGCAGGAGTCCGCGGCCGCTGAGAAGCTGTCCGGGGCCATCCTGGACCTGTGCATCGAGCACGGCGGCTCGATCACCGGCGAGCATGGCGTGGGCGTGGACAAGTCCAGGTACATGCCGAAGATGTTCAGCGCCGATGACCTGGACACCATGCAGTTGCTCCGCTGCGCGTTCGACCCAGCGGGCCTGTGCAACCCGGGCAAGGTCTTCCCGACCCCGCGGCTGTGCGGCGAGGTGCCCGGCGTGCGGCGGGGATCCCATCCCCTGGTCGCCGCCGGGCTGGCGGAGCAGTTCTGATGTGGCGTGGGCGGCTGGTGGCCGATGACCACTGACACCATCCCCGGGGCGCTCGCCCTGGCCTGCCGGGCCGTGCGCCCGGCCAGCCCTCGTGACGTGGTCGCCGGGGTGATGCCGTCCTGGGTGGCATCCCCGGCCAGCGTCGAGGAGGCCAGCGCGGTGCTGCAGGCCGCCGCCGACCATGACCTGGCCGTGGTGGCCAGAGGCGGCGGGACCAAACTGGAATGGGGCGCGCCGCCGCGCCGCTGCGATGTGCTGGTCGACACGCTCCGGATGGACCGCGTGGTCGAGCACGCGGCAGGCGACCTGGTCGCCCGGGTGCAGGCCGGGGTCACCATGCAGCAGCTCGCCGGGGTGCTCGGGGCGGCCGGGCAGCAGCTCGCACTGGACGTGCCCGGCGCCGGCGGGGCGGCCCGCAGCGGCTCGCCGACGATCGGCGGCGTCCTGGCCACCGGGATCGCCGGGCCCCGGCGGCTGCGCTACGGGACACCCCGTGACCTCGTCATCGGGGTCACCATCATCCGCGCGGACGGAACCATCGCGCGGTCCGGAGGCAAGGTTGTCAAGAACGTGGCCGGCTACGACCTGGGCAAGTTGTTCGCGGGCAGCTACGGCACGCTCGGCCTGATCGCTGAGGCGACCTTCCGGCTGCACCCGCTCGCCGCGGCCGCGGCGTTCGTCACCGACGACGTGTACGGGACGGCAGCCGTGGCCCAATCCGTGGCCGCCGCCGCCGCGTCCGAGCTCGCGCCCTCGGCTATCGAGATCGACCGGCCCGCGCGGGGCGGCCCGTTCCGGGTCGGCGTCCTGCTTGAGGGCGATCCCGGCGGGGTCGCCGAACGCGCCACCCAGATGCGCGGCACCCTCGGCGCCGGCTCGGTGGCGGCTCGCATCGAGCCGCCGTGGTGGGGCGGCGCGCCGGGTGGCACCGGCCCCAGCGGCGCTGGCACCGGCGGCACGCTGATCAGGATCGCGTTCTGGGCCGCCGCCCTGCGCGGCGTGCTGGAGGCCATC
>Ga0265338_10009934_pt1 | contig 11252 bp, 14 predicted proteins | sample 42126metaG_FD_193579 | JGI IMG/M metagenome (GOLD analysis project Ga0265338, IMG submission 193579) | Rhizosphere microbial communities from Carex aquatilis grown in University of Washington, Seatle, WA, United States - 4-21-26 metaG | ecosystem: Host-associated > Plants > Roots > Rhizosphere... | reverse complement strand
CCGGGCGATCCTGCCGGCGCTGGAGGGCCAGTGTTCCAGCGCCTCGGCGCTCGGCGTCCAGCATGCGGTGATGGCCATCGCCCTGATCTGCCTGTGGGCGGCGCTGCACTTCCTGATCGCCTCGCGCAGCCTCGCCAAGGACCTCGACACCCACTTCGAGGCGCCGGCCGCCTGAGGCCGGGGCGGGGAGGTCACCGATGGACTGGCAGAGCGGCGAGCTGACGCTCGAGCACGTGTTCGACGTGCGCATCAACTTCAAGGACCGTTGGCTGTGGGGCCCAATCCACGAGGGCGGCCCCAGCCACGGCTACACCTCGGTCAAGGACGGTCTCGTCCAAGGGCCACGGCTGAACGGCCGGGTGGTGGAGGTTTCGGGCGCCGACTGGCCGGTGGTGCGATCGGACGGTGTGGTGGAGCTGAACGCCCACTACATGCTCGAGGCTGACGACGGGGCCAAGATCTACATCCGCAACATGGGCTATGTGTATGGGGCCAAGGCGGCCGAGGGTGGTCGCCCCGCGCGGCCGCGCTATTTCCGCTGCACGCCCTATTTCCGCGCCCCGGACGGCCCCCACGAGTGGCTGAACCGCACGGTGATCATCGGCGCCGGCGAACGGCATCCGGATCCTGCGGGCGACTACAGCCTGTTCCGCTATTGGGCGGTGGGCTGAGACGACCGTTTACATGTGGCGGGGGCTTGCCGGCTCGAGCCAGGCGTCGCTCTTGCGCCAGGTGTGGACCTGGCCGCACCGGGGACATCGGAAGCTGTAGTCGCCCTTGAGCGACTCGAACGCCGTGGGCCGCAACCGCAGCACCGTCTCGACCGGATCGCCGGTCTGCGGGCAGCGGATGAGCACCCGTTCGACGACGTCGTTCATCGCCGCGGCCGGAACACGCGCCGGGTCGGACCGGCGCCCGCGCCCTCGGCCTTGTGCCGGTAGATCAACCGGCCACGCGTGAGGTCGTAGGGGGTCATCTCGACGGTGACGCGGTCGCCCACCAGGGTGCGGATGCGGTTCTTGCGCATCTTTCCCGCCGTATAGGCCAGGATTACCTGGTCGGTGGTCAGACGCACGCGGAACTGGCCGCCCGGCAGGATCTCGTCCACCACTCCCTCGAACTCGATCACGTCCTCTTTGGCCATGCGTCTTCCGGTCCTCTGGCAGGCTCCTGCAAGCGGCAGGGTGGGGAGAGCGTCGCCCGGGATCGATGTCCCGGGCGTGCATCGTTCGTCAGGCCGGGCGCAGGTCGACCGCGGACTCACGTCCGGTCTTGCGATCGCGCTGAAGCTCGAAGCTGATCTTCTGGCCTTCGCCGAGGCCGCCAAGGCCTGAGCGTTCGACTGCGGAGACGTGGACGAACACGTCCTTGCCGCCGTCATCGGGCTGGATGAAACCAAAGCCCTTGGTGGAGTTGAACCACTTCACGGTTCCGATAGCCATTAGGATATTGTCTTTCAGTCATGGAGAGACGTCCGCGCACCGCGCGGCCGATCAAATTGTCGGTAAGGTCGAGGGCAGGCCCGGCCCGAGCGGTGTCGAGCTGAGGATAGTCACCGAACCTGAGCGATATTCGATGGCTTCTCCCATACGCCCTTTGCCCGGCTTTGCAAGCTTGGCCGGCGTTCCGGAGGGGTCCGCAGACGGCCCGCGGCTCACCCCAGCGGCTCCTGCCGGGCGGCGGCGAGGCACAGGTCCCGCAGCTGGCGGGTGAGCGAAGAGCCGTACAGCTGAGCCTCGGCGTAGCCCTCCGCGCGCAGCTGCTTGCGGATCTCCTGCACGCCAGCGCAATCGCCGGACTTCGCCAGCTCGAACGCCCGCTCGAGGCACGTGGGTCGATAGGAGGTCATGACTATAGAACGCGCGAAAGGCTCAAGCGCTGCCTTGCGCCCCAAAGGTTCTGATACCCCAACGCGCGGCGCGCCAATTCCGCGCCATCCGATGGCGAACCTCCGCTGCGCCGCATCCTGGCCTCCCGACGTTCAGACGACCCCGCCGCCGGCGTCGGGCGCTCCCGCGCCTTCACCCTTGAAGCGCCGGGCCAGGGCGGTGGTCTGCTTGGCCAGGACGCCCACATCGGTGCCGACGGCCACGAAGGTCGCGCCGAGGTCGAGGTAGCGCCGGGCCCATTCGTTGTTCGACGTGAGGATGCCCGCCGCCTTGCCGGCCTTCACGATCCGGCCGATGCCTTCCTCGATCACAGCCTGCACCTCGGGATGAGCCGCATTGCCGCGATGGCCCATGGAGGCGGAAAGGTCGGCAGGGCCGATGAAGACGCCGTCCACCCCCTCCACCGCGGCGATGGCCTCGAGGTTCTCCATGGCCTTTCGGGTCTCGGCCTGGACCAGCAGGCACATCTGCGCGTCGGCTTCCTGGAAGTAGTTCTCCACGCGGTTCCAACGGGCGACCCGGGCCGAGCCCGCCCCCACCCCCCTGAGGCCCTCCGGCGGATAGCGCATGGCGCGCGCCATGTGGGCGGCCTGCTCGGCGGTGTCGACCAGCGGGATGAGCAGGGTCTGGAAGCCCAGGTCGAGGTACTGCTTGACGATGGTCAGCTCGCCGATGGGCGGACGGGCGATGGCGTGGACGGGATAGGCCTCCACCGCCTGCAGCTGGGCCATCATGCCTGGCACGTCGTTGGGCGCATGCTCGCCGTCGAACAGCAGCCAGTCGAAGCCCGCGCCGGCGCAGATCTCGGCGGTCAGGGGGCTGGCCATGGATTGCCACAGGCCGATCTGCGGCCGCCCCTCCTTCAACGCCTGTTTGAACGGATTGATCGGAACGGCCACGGGGCGCCTCCTGCATCGGCAGACGGCACCCTACAGCCCTGGCCGGCGATGGAAATGGGCCGCGGGCCGCGCATTGCCTTGGCGATGATTATGATTAACATCGCAACGGTTCACGGCGCGAAGTATCCCGGGGTGAGGATGAGCCAGCAGCAGGTCGAAGCCGAGCCAGTCCGGCGGTTGCAGCCGGTCCCCAGGTCCTTGCCCGCCATCCTGATGCGCGCGCGCGAGGCGGTGATGACCCAGGTGCGCCCGGTGTTGCGCGCTCATGACATGACCGAGCCCCAGTGGCGGGTGCTGCGCACCCTGGCCTCCACCCAGGAGGTCGAGGTGACCCAGCTGGCTGAAATGGTCTTCCTTTTGCCGTCCAGCCTGTCGCGGATCCTCAAGGATCTCACCGACCGCGGCCTGATCCAGCGCCGAACCTCCGCGGCCGACCTGCGCAAGGGGCTGGTCTCGATCAGCGACCGGGGCATGGCCATGATCGAATCGGCCGCGCCGGCCGCGGCCCAGGTCACCACCAAGATCGAGGAACTGTACGGGGTCGAGCGTCTGGCGCGCCTCATCGCCCTGTTGGAAGAGCTGGAGCAGGCCGTGGGGCCGGGCCAGCCCGCCGCCGACTGAGCTTCGGCCGCCAGCGCCGTTTTCATTCCGCCATCCCCCTGCTAACCCGCTGGGTCAGGACAGGCGGGAGACAGTCCATGAAGACCATGGCGGCGGTGGCGTGGGAGGCCAAGAAGCCTCTTTCGATCGAGGAGGTGGACCTGGAGGGGCCCAAGACCGGCGAGGTGCTGGTCGAGGTGATGGCCACCGGCATCTGCCACACCGACGCCTACACCCTCTCGGGCATGGATTCGGAAGGCATCTTTCCCTCCATCCTGGGCCACGAGGGCGCTGGGATCGTGCGCGAGGTGGGGGCCGGGGTGACGGGCCTGAAGGTCGGCGACCACGTGATCCCGCTCTACACGCCCGAATGCCGGCAATGTAAGTCGTGCCTGTCCCGGCGCACCAACCTCTGCACCGCCATCCGCTCGACCCAGGGCCAGGGCCTGATGCCGGATGGGTCCAGCCGCTTCTCCATGGGCGGCAAGCCCATCGCCCACTACATGGGCTGCTCGACCTTCTCGAACTTCACCGTCCTGCCCGAGATTGCCCTGGCCAAGGTCCGCGAGGACGCCCCCTTCGACAAGATCTGCTACATCGGCTGCGGCGTGACCACGGGCGTGGGCGCGGTGATCTGGACCGCCAAGGTGTGGCCGGGCGCCAATGTGGTGGTGTTCGGCCTGGGCGGCATCGGCCTGAACGTGATCCAGGGCGCCCGCATGGTCGGGGCCGACAAGATCATCGGCGTCGACCTCAACCCCGCCAAGGCCGAGATCGCCCGCAAGTTCGGCATGACCGACTACGTCAATCCCGACGAAGTGGGCCGCGACAAGGTGGTCCAGGCCCTGGTCGACCTGACGGGCGGCGGAGCGGACTTCTCCTTCGAATGCATCGGCAACGTCGCGACCATGCGCCAGGCGCTGGAGTGCTGCCACCGGGGCTGGGGCGAGAGCATCATCATCGGCGTGGCCCCGGCGGGGGCCGAGATCGCCACCCGCCCGTTCCAGCTGGTCACCGGCCGGGTCTGGAAAGGCACCGCCTTCGGCGGCGCGCGCGGCCGCACCGACGTGCCCAAGATCGTCGACTGGTACATGGAGGGGAAGATCAACATCGACGACCTGATCACCCACACCATGCCGCTCGCCAGGATCAACGACGCCTTCGAACTGATGGAGGCCGGGGACTCGATCCGCAGCGTCGTGGTCTACTGACGCAAGGCTGAGGGAGGGCGTCCGGATGCGGGCTCTGACGGCTTTCGTTCTGGCGGCGGCCGTCGTGGCGGCGCCGGCGCTGTGTCAGGCAGCGGCGCGGGCCCTGGCGCTCGGCGTTTTGGCCGAAGACACCGCCTTCACATCACCTTCCGGAGCGACGGTCACCGGCGAGGTGATCCACGGCGCAGGACAAGGACCCCATCCGGCGGTGCTCTTCGTCCATTGGCTGGGCGATCCCAAGACCACCAACCACACCGAGTTCGAACCCGACGCCATCGCCCTGGCGAGGAAGGGCGTCACCTCGCTCCTGGTCGATACCTTCTGGGCCAGGCCGGCGTGGTTCGACACGGTGGGCAAGTCCGCCGACGCCGATGTGGCCCAGGGCAGGGAGCAGGTGGCCCAGTTGCGGCGCGCGCTCGATCTGCTCGAACGACAGCCCGGCGTGGACCCGGCCCGCATCGCCTATGTCGGCCACGACTTCGGGGCGATGTTCGGGGCCTTGCTGGCCGGCGTGGATTCCCGCCCGCGCGTCTATGTGCTGATGGCCGGCGTGCCGACCATGTCGCAGTGGTACCTGCTGGGGAAGACGCATCCTCAGAAGGACGCCTATGTGGCGGCGCTGGACCAGCTGGATATCCGCGGCGGGCTCAGGGCCTCGCACGCCAAGGCCTTCCTGTTCCAGTTCGCCAGCCGGGACCACTATGTGAAGCCGACCGACGCCGCCGCCTTCGCCGAGGCCGCGCCCCTGCCGCGCGGTGTCTTCACCTACGACGCCGACCACGACCTCGATGTGCCCCAGGCGCACGCCGACCGGCTGGCGTGGCTGGCGGAACAGCTCGACCCGCACCCCTGAGCGCAAGGACGCCGCCATGGACCTGAAGCTTTCCGGCAAGCGGGCGCTGGTCTCGGGCGCCTCCAAGGGCATCGGCCGGGCCACGGCGCTGGAGCTGGCCCGCGAGGGCTGCGACCTGGTGCTGGTCGCCCGCACCCAGTCGGCGCTGGACGAGGCGGCCGTGCAGATCCGCGGCCAATGCCAGGTGGGCGTGCAGGTGATCGCCGCCGACCTCTCGAAACAGGCCGAGATCGAGCGCGTCTCCGCCGAGGCGGGCGACATCGACATCCTGGTCAACAACGCCGGCGCCATCCCGGCCGGCGACCTGATGGCGCTGGACGACGCGGCCTTCCGCGCCGCGTGGGACCTCAAGGTGTTCGGCTACATCTCCATGTGCCGGGCGTTCTGGCCGGCGCTGAGGGCGCGGGGCGGGGTCATCGTCAACGTCATCGGCGCCGCCGCCGAGTGGCCGGACCCCGGCTACATCTGCGGCTCGACCGGGAACGCGGCGTTGGCCGCCTTCACCCGGGCCCTCGGCAAACAGGCGCAGAAGGAGGGAATGCGGGTGGTGGGCATCCATCCGGGCCCCACCGCCACCGACCGCTTCGCCATCCGCTTCAAGGCCCGCGCCCAGCAGGAGCTCGGCGACGAGAGCCGCTGGCGCGAGCTGGCCACGGGCCTGCCCTATGGCCGCCCCGCCGAGCCGGAGGAGGTCGCCGCCGCCGTGGCGTTCCTGGCCTCGCCGCTCTCCGGCTACACCACCGGCAGCATCCTCACGATGGACGGCGCGATCCGGGGGTAGGGAGACGCTCCCCCAACGCCGCCGCCTTATGGGCGGCAGGGCGGATGAGCGACCTCAGCCCGCCACCGCCGCCCGCGCCTTGGCCAGCCGTCCCGACGCTCGCCGCGCCTGGACCGCGTCGGCCAGTTGTTCCAGCAGCCGCACCGAGGTTCCCCAGTCGATGCAGGCGTCGGTGATCGACTGGCCGTAGACGGGCTGCACGCCGCTCCGCAGCTCCTGGCGGCCGGCGACCAGATGGCTTTCGATCATCACCCCCATGATCCGCCGCTCGCCTCCGGCGACCTGGCCGCAGAGGTCGGCGATCACGCCGGGCTGGTTCTCGTGGTTCTTGCCGCTGTTGGCGTGGCTGGCGTCCACCATCAAACGCTCGGGCAGGCCGGCCTTGGCGAGTTCGGCGGCCGCGGCGGCGATGCTGACGGCGTCATAGTTCGGCGTCTTGCCGCCCCTCAGCACCACGTGGGCGTCCTCGTTGCCGGTGGTGGCCGCGATGGCGGCGCGGCCGTCCTTGGTCACCGCCAGGAAGTGGTGGGGCTGGCTGGCCGCCAGCACCGCGTCGACCGCGATCTTCACGTCGCCGTTGGTCCCGTTCTTGAACCCGACCGGGCACGACAGGCCCGAGGCCAGCTCGCGGTGCACCTGGCTTTCGGTGGTGCGCGCACCGATCGCCCCCCAGGCCACCAGGTCGGCGATGTACTGCGGCGTCATCACGTCAAGGAACTCGCAGGCCGCCGGCAGGCCCAACGCGTTGACGTCGATCAGCACCCGGCGGCCCAGCCTCAGGCCCTCGTTGATCTGGAAGCTGCCGTCGAGGCCCGGATCGTTGATCAACCCCTTCCAGCCCACCGTGGTGCGCGGCTTCTCGAAATAGACCCGCATCAGGATCTCGAGCTCGCCGGCATGGCGCCGGCGCGCTTCGGCCAGGCGGCGGGCATAATCGAGGGCGGCTTTGGGGTCGTGGATCGAGCAGGGGCCGATCACCACCAGCAGGCGGTCGTCCTGGCCGTGCAGGATGCGGTGCGCGGCCCGCCGCGCCTCGGCGACGGTGTCGGCGATCAGGCAGGTCAGGGGCGCCTCGCCGATCACCTGGGCCGGCGGGCTCAGAGGCGACAGGCGCTCGATTCGAAGGTCTTCAGTGGGGGTGGACATCATGGCTCCGGGGTCTTGGCGGACCGGGCGGGCATGAAAAAAGCCGCCAGGTCCCTGGCGGCTGGCGGGTTCGGTTGGACTGGAGTGCTTAGGCCAAACGATCCTCTGCCGGCGCCAAGGGCGTCGGATAGCCGAAGCACCAAAAGTACTGGCGGGCGGCGAGGATCATGGCGGCGATATAGGGCGCCGACGCGCGGCTGTCACCTCCGTGGATGTCATCCGGCCGGAGCCTGAAAGGCGGAGAGCCGGGATCGCCACAAGCGCCGGCGTTCAGGACCGATCCCGGATAAGCCCCTCGCGCGGCTTTCCGGGATGACAAACCAGGCCCCTACTCGAAGAACGCCACGCTGCGGCACTCGATGCTGGCGCGCACCTTGCGGTCCGGGAAGCTCGGATCCCAGAAGGCGGTGTGGGGCGTGCGCCAGGCGACAGAGTGATCGCTGTCGTGGAACTTGATCAGCATCGCCTCGTCGCGGGTCATGGACGAGAAGTACCACCAGCGGTGGTTGGGATTGTACTTGAAGATCGCCGCCGCCGGCTGGTCCTCGTCCGGCATGGGGGCGAACAGCGCCTCGCCCTCGGGGATCTTGTCGACGATGTAGAGCACGTTGGGCACGCCCTCGTCGTCGCCGACGCTGCGGTGATCGCAGACCGCCAGGGGACAGTCCTGCGGCGGCTCCGAGAAGGTCCGCCAGAAGCTGGAATAGATGAAGCGCTTGAAGCCGGGGCCGTTCGGCCGCACACGATCATAGACCGCCCGGGCCTGGCGGTCGGCGCGACTGGGCTCGGTGTCGATATGGGCCTCGCCCGCCGGCGGCTGCACGCCGCCGTGGTGGGTGTAAGGGCCTTCGCTCTTGCTCTGGAATTTCGAGATGTCGCCGGAGTTGCGGATCATCCAGCCGCCAGGCGCCACGAAGGTCGCCCCCGTCAGCCGGGCCACCTCGCGGGCGACTTCGTCCTGGTACAGACGATCGACCTCATCCTTGTCGTAGAAATCCTGCACCGCGCTCGTGCTGTCGGCCAGGACAAAGCCGTGGGTGTCCAGGGTGAAGTGGCGCTTGATCGGCCGGCCGTCACGGACCTTCACCTTGAAGGGGCCGTACTTGCCGGTGTTCACCTCCACCCCCGCCGAAACGAAGCGTCGGTTTATCGGCGGCCCGGGCAGGAGGTAGTTGATCTCGGCCTCGACGGCGCGGGCGCTGTCCTCGATGTCGGCTTCCAGAACGCTCATGGGATCCTGCTCATTCGAAATAGGCGACCGAGCGGCATTCGATGCTGAGACGGGTGTTCGCATCGGGGAAGCTCGGGTCGAAGAAGGCGGTGTGCGGCGTGCGCCACGCGCGGGTGCGGTCGCTGTCGTGGAACTTCAGCATGATCACCTCATTGCGGGTCATGTTCGAGAAGTACCACCACCGATGGGCCGCACTGTGGTGGAAGATCGCCGCCGCCAAGGCCTGGTCCTCGCCCGGCATCTCCCCCAGCATTTCGGCTTCCGACGGCAGCCGGTCCATCACGAACATGGTGTTCGGCACGCCCTCGTCGGCGCGTACGGAGGCGCCGTCGCAGATCGCCAGGGGCCAGTCCTGCGGCGGGTCGGAATAGGCGCGCCAGAGGCTGGAGGCGATGAAGCGCGTGAAGCCCTTGCCGTCCGGGAAATGCCGCTCGTAGAGCCCCTGGGCCATGCGCCCGGCCCGGTCGGGCGTCATGTCGACATGGGCGTCCGACGCCGGAGGCTGGGTCATGCCGTGCATGTCGAATTTGCGTCGCCGCTCCCCCTGCTCGGCGATCTCGCCGGAGGTGCGCAGGACCCAGCCCAGCACCGCGACCCGGGTGGCGCCGGTCAGCGCCTTGACGCTCTCGGCCACCTCGTCCGGATACAGCCGGTCGACCTCGGCCTTGTCGTTGAAGTCGACGACGGCGCTGGGGCGATCGGCCAGCACGAAGCCGTGGCTGTCGAGCGTGAACCGGTCCTTGATTGTCCGGCCGTCGCGGATCGACACCCTGCGCGGTTCGAAGCGACCGGTGTTGTGCTCGGTCCCCGGGACCACGAACCGCCGATTGATCAGCGAGTCGGGCGCGACATAGTTGATCGCCGCCTCGACGGATCGGACGCTGTCCTCGATGTCGGCTTCCAGAACGCTCATCCGGCTCACCCTCCAGCTAGGTCAGGTTCGTGGTTCCAGTCCTCACCGCGCATGGCCCGTGAAGGTGCGCAGGGCCGGGTTGGTGTGGTCGGGCATGTTCAGAGCCGCCTGGACGCCTGGACGGGCGCGCACGCGGTCCACCCAGTCCAGGAAGCGCGGGCAGCGCTCCTGGGTCCCGATCTCGGGGAACATGCGGGCGACGGCGAAGCCCAGGTGGGCGAAGAGGTTGATGTCGGCCAGGGTGTAGATGTCGCCGGCCAGCCAGGGTGTCTCGCCGAGCTGCGCCTCGACCTTGTCGACCGCGACCTCGATCTTGCGGGTGGCGTTGGCGAGGTCGGCCTCGGAGAAGCCCGAGCGGGCCGTGCGCCACTTCTCGCGCTGCTCGTGCAGCGGGATGCGGGCGACCATCTTCTCGAATTCGCCGCTCTCGATGCCGCGGGCCAGCACGCCCACCATGCGGTGCCAACCGTGCATGGAGACGTAGTTCATCACGTGCTCGTCGACAAACTTGTTCCAGAAGCGCATGCGCGAATTGCCCCGGGGCTCGTTGGCGCGCAGCGGCGGGGCGTCCGGGAAGGCGTCTTCCAGGTATTCGGCGATCACCGTGGTGTGGGTGACGATGAAGCCGTCGTGGTCCAGCACCGGCACCTGGCCCTCGGGATTGATGGCGGTGAACCAGGCCTCGTGCTGCTCGAACCTGTGCAGGTCGACGTAGACGCTCTCGAACTCCAGGCCCTTTTCCTTCAGCGCGATCAGGGACTTCAGGGAATTGGCGGCCGGCTCGGCGTGGTAGAGCTTCAGGGCCATGGGACGGGGCCTCCCGGACTTTCTCGTTGGCGACTTTACTGGCCGACTTCCCAGGCCAGGGGAAGGGTCGATAAGGCAGGGGACCTGAGAAGGACCATCGCATGAGCCTCGAGATCGTCACCCAGAGCCGCTGTTTTGGCGGCCGCCAGGTCACCTATCGGCATGCGTCGGAGGAAACCGGCACGCCGATGCGCGTGGCCGTCTTCCACCCGCCGGCGGCCGAGCACGACGAGGTCCCGGTGGTGTGGTTCCTCGCCGGGCTGACCTGCACCGAGGAGAACTTCACGGTGAAAGCCGGCGCCCAGCGCATCGCCGCGGAGCTGGGGCTGATGCTGGTGGCGCCCGACACCTCGCCGCGCGGCGAGGGCGTGCCGGACGATCCGGACGGCGCCTACGACTTCGGCCTGGGGGCCGGGTTCTATGTGGACGCGACCCAGGCGCCCTGGGCCGCCAACTACCGGATGAAGAGCTACATCGAGCGGGAACTGCCCGCCCTGATCGGCGCCGAGCTGCCCGCCGACATGGACCGGCAATCGATCATGGGCCACTCCATGGGCGGCCACGGCGCCCTGACCATCGGCCTCAGCAACCCCGGACGCTTCAAGGCCATATCGGCCTTCGCCCCGATCGTCTCGCCCCTGAACTGCCCCTGGGGCGAGAAGGCGCTCTCCAACTATCTCGGGCCGGACCGCGAGGCCTGGCGGGCCTACGACGCCTGCGCCCTGATCGAGGACGGGGCGCGAGCGGACGAGCTGCTGATCGAGCAAGGCGAGGCCGATCCCTGGCTCCAGACCCAGCTGAAGCCCGAGCTGCTGGAGGCCGCCTGCGCGGAGGCCGGCGTGACGCTCACGCTCCGCCGCCAGCCGCACTACGACCACTCCTATTTCTTCATCTCGAGCTTCATCGAAGACCACCTCCGCTG
>Ga0265338_10009932_pt1 | contig 11253 bp, 9 predicted proteins | sample 42126metaG_FD_193579 | JGI IMG/M metagenome (GOLD analysis project Ga0265338, IMG submission 193579) | Rhizosphere microbial communities from Carex aquatilis grown in University of Washington, Seatle, WA, United States - 4-21-26 metaG | ecosystem: Host-associated > Plants > Roots > Rhizosphere >... | reverse complement strand
GGTTTTTTCCATTTTGGAAAGATCGAGACCATTTTAGTAGTACTCGATGGGAATGGGACAGAAATATATTCTCCACAGAATATTCGTACTTCCTATGATTTTCGTCCCGTAAGATTTACTGAAGAAATAGAACGAATGAAAGGAATGATAGAGAAAGAACAGACACAAAATGAAATAAATGGAAAACCTTTTCAATGGAATGGAGACATCTATCATCTTGCTAACTATATATTAAGCAGAGATCCCGTTCATGAACAGATGAAAGTAAGTTTGTGGTTTCATCCTACCGATTATTATACTGTTTTAGCAAAGAATAAATGCTTAAAGGAGGATACCTTTCGGGAGAAGTATATCTCAGATGATTGGGAAATTCCTTTTCACTCTCTTCCCATCCCTTTCGGAATTGGTTTATCTCTGATTACTGCGGATGGATATACCTTATTTGCGCAGAGAGGAGGAGATTTGGGGGTACGGCCTGGACATTTTATGACATCAGTGGAAGAGGGATTAAGCAGGCCATTGGATAGAAGCACTATCAACGATGCGCCTGATGTCTATCGTTGTGCGTGTCGTGGCCTTTCTGAAGAATTAGGCTTAATTGAGAATAGTGATTTTTCTGTGTCTGATATTCTTTTTCTCGCTTTGGGACTGGACACCGAATATTATATGTGTGGATTACGCGGGTTCATGAGGACGCAAAAAACTGCCCATGAGATTCTGAAAAATTGGCAAATAGGAGTAAAAGATAAAATGGAAAACAAAAAGCTTTTTGCTGTTCCTTTTACTCCAGAAGATGTGTGTGAATTTGTATTTTCTCATGGACCCTGGGGCGGAGGTGCCTTAATGGGGGTGTATCACTCACTCGTCCATGCATTCGGAAAGGAGCACGTAAATACTGCTTTATCTTCTTACTGAGATATTCGACTGATAAAATGATACAAGAAATTGTGGCGAAATCTTTACCATGGACATTACGATCAGGTTTTCCTATTGCGTTCCAGCAATTTATTCGTGTGGAGAACCTGACCAGGAAGCATTCCCGGAAACATTGCTCGCTCTCGTTTTCAGGGATGAAGCGGTTGCTTCCTTTTTTCAAGAAAGAACGCTACCAGGATCAAACAACTCCAGAGCGCATGACTAAGCGTTGAGAAACGCTCAACAACTCCAGAAGCCGGACCGGGACTGAACGAGATGAACAGGTCCCAAAAGACGATGATGAGAATGCCGCTCAGCCACGAGTACGCTGCCCAACCGCGCCAATGGACTTTAAATGCAAGATATGAACCGAATGCAAAGCAGACAACTGCAAAGGAAAGGATGATTACCCACGCACAGATCGTATGGATAGTCCCATGCAATGTTGGTGCTGCCAGGACGACTCCTGGAGGATAGCCGGGAAATGGATCGAGAGAAAAAAAACCAGCGCCAATCAGTGCAAGGCCAGCGAGGCTTTGGAGAAAAAGCATAACGATCGCAAATTTCTCTGGCCTCAGTAGCCGATACCATCCAGCGGCAGAGAGCAATGTCAGGATGCCGAAGACAACGAAATTGACCTGCTGTACCCATCCACCGGGACCCAGGCTCAGGGAGCTAACCGGCTGAAACGCTGCATTATAACCTGGTCGCGTGGCCCCTTCAAGCAGATAGACTGCCGTAAACAGAAACGCCCCGATGCCGCTGCAAATCATCAGTCCAAACGTGAGAGGAGATTGTAAGTTCTGGCGCAAATTGGATAGAGTCGGGCCTGGTTGGCTGGCAACCGGGGTTGATGCAGAAATGTTCTCCATAGGATTTCCTTTCCCTTGGTGTTGTTCTCTTTTTATATTGCCAATTGCTATATAAAATATATAACATATTGCTATTTGTTTGTCAAGGTCGTATATGAACAGATGAAATAGCTTCCCCGGCAAAAAGTGGCTACTCTATCAATAAGCTACAGAAAACCTCATCTGGTGGTGGAGGTGAAGGGGATTCTCATATAAAACCTTTTGGGAAAAATAAAAATATTCTAAAAAAAGAAAGTTTTCTGGAATCCCCTGCACCTCCGTCACCTTTTTTCCTGATTCCAGTGATGAGATATGCTTTACACGGCCTGTAGAGCCAGATGAGGCAGATGGTCAGATATTTTTGAGAGAAAAGTCCCCTTCACCCTCCGTCACCATCGGGAATGTAGTCCGGCTTGCAAGCAAACGGTGGTTTTATGGGCTTATTTACGCTTTTCTCTTGCTCAGTCTGAAATACTGAGAAGAGTAAAGACTGTAAGGAGTGCGTGATGGGCGCTAAGCAAAGGAAGGTTGCTGGTTTGGCCAGCTCGGGTGATTGGAATGTGCGTGGTTGTGCTTTGCCGCGTTTCATATTTCTGTTTGTTCTGTTAACCTTTGCGCCGGATTGTTTTCCCCTCCAGGCGTTCGCGTCCTCTGTAAGCGGCCTGCGAGGGCCTGTTCAACCGGTAAACTGGTCCTCGTCACAGGGGCGGCAGGTCGTGGCAGCCGGAGTTGTGGCCAGTAGCGAGCAACTGCAAACGCTCAATGGCCCACAGCAGGTCAGCCTCCTCACGGTTGACCTGACCAATCCTCATGTACGCCTGGGTGTCGTGGCAGCGCATGACCAGTTGTTGGGTTCTGGAGAGACCGTCAGTTCGATGGCGACCCGCAGTGGTGCCGTAGCAGGCATCAATGGAGATTTCTTTGAGATCAATGCCACAGGCGCTGCCCTTGGTATGGTCGAAATCAATGGGCAACTCTGGCAAAGCCCGGCCTCCTTCGAGGTTCTGGGAGTGAACAGATTCGGGCGCGTGACGATTGGCGCTGAAACATTTGTAGGCAACGTCAGCGCGAATGGGTCCAGCTATCCTCTCCACTCCTTAAACCGCCATAGCGATATCTACGGCAACAATCTGACCCTGTTTACACCGGCCCTGGGAGGGTCTATTCCTCTGCGTGGGGGACTGGCAGCGCTGCTCCAGCCGGTCGCAAACTCCCCCCATACCTTTACCTTGCAAGCTCTCCAGCCTGGTCTGAGATCTTTGCCCGTGTTACATGGGCAGGTTGCTCTGGTTGGCAGCGGCAGAGCTGGTACCTGGCTGCGTGCCCACCTGGTCCGGCCAGGAGAAACGCTGCGTATCAACGAGAGCATTGCGCCAGATTCGCACCTGGTACAGGCCATTGGCGGCGGCTCTGTCTTAATTAAAAATGGGGTCTTCTACCATGATCCCGCGGCTCTGGCTCCTGGACCCACCATACAGACCTCGTTGACTGCTGTGGGTTTGAGCCGGGATGGCCATGTCATGTTGCTGGCAGTGTGTAATGGGGGAAGCTCTGACGCGCTGCATAGCCAGGGCTTTACCGGGGCCGAAATGGCGGGATATTTGCTGGCTCACGGCGTCTATCAGGCCATCTTGCTGGACGGTGGTGGCTCTTCAGAAATGGTCGCCCGTCTACCTGGCCAGGTAAATGTCTCGGTGCTTAATGCACCCTCGGACCATCATGAACGCCCTGTTGCTAACGGCTGGTTTGTCTACAGTGTTAGCAGCTAACTAACACACATGCCTGTTTGATGACTCTAGAGCGATCAAACAGGCATGTGTGTTAGCTGACAAGGGCCAGCAAAGATTAGAGCAGATTATTGCTCTGCAAGAACTCCGTCGCGACCTCGGTCACGCTTTTGCCATCGTTGACGACCTCGGACTGCAACTGCTGGCTGACCGATGTGGTCAGGAGGGGAGCCAGTTTATTCAGGATCGTCGCAATCTGGGGAGCTTTGGCCAGGGTGCTATCGCGAATAATTGGCGCCGGGTTGTAGGCCGGGAACGCGTTTTTATCGTCCTGTAAAAGGGTGAACTTATACTTCGCGATGTCCGCGCTGGTCGTGTAGCAGATGTTCAGGTTCTGCGTATTGGTGTTGACTGCCGGGAAAGTCAGACCTTCTTCGGTGTAGGTCACAACCTTTTTAAAGCTGAGACCATAGACAGATTTCAGCACATCCACGCCATACTGCACACCATCAGGCGGGGTCGCAATCGTCAGACCGGAAGCTTTGCCGGCCAGGTCGGAGATTTTCGTCGCCCCCAGACTGGTGGCCTCGCTTTGCGAGGTGCAGACGCCATAGGTATCATTCAGCGGAGATGCATCCAGCCAGGTGATTTTATATTTGGACTCGTAGCCTGCTTTCACCGTCTGGTAGTCCTGGGTCGCATTCCCGGAACTGGTATCGCCCAGTTTCGCCAGGCCAGTGGCTGTGAACTCAGGATAGAGATCGATCTGCCCGCTGGTGATAGCATTGAAGACCACATCGTTGGTACCCAGGGCCGCTTTTTCAACCACATTGAAGCCAGCGTGACGCAGCAAGAGGACATACATTTTTGTCAGCAACTGCGCCTCGGTATCCAGTTTTCCACCGACCGTCAGTGTGATTGACGAATTGGATGGCGTGCCGGAGGCAGTGTTCGTCGTAGTGCTGCTGCCGCAGGCGGTAAGCGTCAACAACAAAATAATCACCAGGAAGGCCAGAGATTTGGCTTTTAATGAACTGAACAGAGATATCATGAGTTACTTTTCCTCCTTCAAGGAATCGGGACGCTAAAAAAGTCACAAGCCACGCCTGATTTTTCTATCCGCAAGCGCTTTCTTACCTCTACCCTTGAGGTGTTTGAGAGACAGTCTGCACGCGCAAGCCGCGTGGAGTCAATGCACGTTCCAGCCAGTTCAGAAGCACCTCTAAAAGAAGGGCCAGGAAGACGACCGGCAGGGTTCCCGCGAGCAGTTGCGTGGTATCAAACTCGCGAAGCCCCAGATAAATATATTCACCGTAGCCGCCTGCACCGATAATTGCGGCTAACGTTGCGGTAGCGATAATTTGTACTGCCGAGGTGCGAACACCGGCGGCAATGATCGGTAGCACCAGGGGAGTCTGGATGCTGGTAACGATTTGCCAGTTGGTCATGCCAATGCCCCTGGCCGCATCGATGATGGCTGGATCAACGCCGCGTATACCTGTATACGTGTTGAGCAGGATCGGCGGAATGCCGAGAATTGCCAGGGCGACCAGGGAAGGCAGGAAGCCAAAGCCGAGAAAAGGCCAGGCCACTGCCAGAAAAGCCAGCACTGGAATGGCACGCATCAGACCGCTGATATTCACGGCGAAAAAGGCCAGAATCGGTCGGCGCGACACCAGAATGCCCAATGGAATACTGATCAGAATTGCCAGAGCAATGGCCGCTCCAGAAACTTTGAGATAGTCCAGCGTATGCCCAAGAAAATCGTTTGTTGGATCGAGAATAAATTGCCATAAACTGTTCACTGTCTGGTCCCTTCTGAGCAGCAGCTCTACGCTACCGCAATCGCGCTTCGTCCTCTGTTGAGTGCCACCTGAACGCCGAGCAGCAGCAAATCAGCGATGACAGCCAGCAGGCTGATCAGAATTGCTCCAGCTACGACCTGGTTATCTTGCAGATTTTCCAGGCCCAGGAAAATCAGGTCCCCCAGCGATGAAACGCCGACCAATGTGCTCAGCGAGGCAATACCGATGGTTGTGACCATGGCCACGCGAATACCGGCGACAATAATGGGCAGGGCCAGCGGCAGCGTCACACGGGTGAGCAGTTGCCAGCGGTTCATGCCCATGGCTTTACCTACCTCGATTAACAGAGGATCGACGGCGCTAATTCCTGCCGCTGTATTGCGTACCAGCACCAGTTGCGCATACAGGATCAGAGGAATGATGATGGTAGGCATGTTCAAGCCTGTGACCGAGACCAGAATGCCCAGCAGCGCCATGGCGGGCAAGGTGTACAGGATGCCCGTCAGGGTGATGACAGGCGTCTGAAAGACCTTATAGCGCGAGATCAGAATGCCCAGAGGGATAGCGATGACAATTGAGATCGCCATGCTGATGCCGACGATGGCCAGATGCTGGAGCAGCAGCCTTGGAATGCTGCCCGGATCTGTCATGTCGTAGTTAAAGCCATCGAATAAATAGCTGAAATAGTTCATAAAAAACATCTCCTCCCAGGCATACTTTAGCGTGTGCTTTCCACTTGCGCACCCTCGCTGCCGATCTGGACCGTTTTGCTGTGGGTGGCAGTGATTTCGCGGTTAATGCTGGTAAGGGTGATCTGGCCGAGGGTCTCTCCGGTAGTGCTATCGGTAATCGCCAGCGCGGGAGCTTTGCTTTTGAGGAGTTGGAGGAGGGCATCAAGCAGGGTTGCGTCAGATGAGCTTGTTTCCTCCCAGTGAGCCGATGAGACCACTTCTGGTTGATTATCCAGCGCCGAGGTGACGGGCAGATATTGCAACTGGCGCAGGATATTGTCAGAACCAACCAGTTTGCTGACAAAGTCATTGATCGGGTGGATCAGCAGTTCAATCGGTGTGCCGATCTGGATGAGTTTGCCCTCTGAAAGAATGGCTACCTGGTCTCCCAGCTTAAATGCCTCTTCCACATCGTGCGTGACAAATAAGACCGTCTTACGTACACCGAGTTGAATACGCAATAATTCATCCTGCATACGTGTACGGGTGATAGCATCCAACGCGCCAAAAGGTTCATCCATCAGCAACACCGAGGGATCAGTTGCCAGGGCGCGAGCCAGTCCGACGCGTTGCTGCTGGCCTCCAGAAAGCTGGCGTGGAAAACGCTTGCGATATTCTCTGGGGGGCAGTCCAACCAGGTCCAGCAACTGATCGACCCGTTGATTGAGCGCTTCGCGTTGCCAGCCGCCGGAGATCTTCGCCGTGATGCTGATATTTTCCGCAATGGTGAGATGGGGAAAGAGGCCAACCTGCTGAATAACATAGCCAATCTTGCGGCGTAACTCAATCGGGTCCTGCTCAAGAATGTTTTTGCCGTCAATCAAGATCGCACCGGAAGTCGGTTCGATTAAACGATTGACCATACGCAGCAGCGTCGTCTTGCCTGAGCCTGAAGTGCCCAGGAGCATACAGATCGCGCCCTCTGGCACCTCGAAAGTTACCGCGTCAACGGCGGGACTGCTAGCGCCTTTGTACTGTCGGCTGACTTCCGCGAATGCAATCTTTGCCATGCCCTGAAAATCTCCTCTTCTGCCTGCGCGCCGGAACTGAGCCGAGGCAAGTTTCTGGCGTCCTCCCGGCTCTATAAATCTGAGTACGCCTGTTACCTCTGCGTTTTACAAAAAATACATCCAGTATTCGATCAGTTTGAATTTTAGTTCTTCATTCAAGACGTACCAACCGGGCTGGCCGTTTCAAACACTTTGTAGAACTTAAATATTGAACTGAAAAATTCCCGTAAACCTGGAAAATTGACCCTCTTTTGCCAGCCTGTTCTGGAACATGCGTTTTTGCTATAGATTTGTTCCAATTCATGGCTTTCTCAGCCCTTGACGTTGCCGCTCGCGCTTCTTACAATGGTTGGAGAATCTTTTGCAGAGTTGAGAGGAAAAGTAGAGCAATGACTATCGAGCAGTTAGTAATTGGCGGACAACCGTCTTTCTCCGCGAATGGCAGGACGTTTGCTGTGCTTGAACCCGCGACCGGGCAGCCTTTTGCCGAGGTGGCCGAGGCAGGCGTGGAGGATGTGGAGCGTGCTGTGCAGGCCGCCCACCGGGCCTTTGAAGATGGACCCTGGCCTCGTTTGAGCGCGACGGAACGTGGACGTGTGCTCTTACGGGCGGCTACGCTGGTCAGAGGGCGCCAGGAGACCATCGCTACGCTTGAGGCTCGTAACGCCGGCAAGCCCTTGCGCGATGCGCGTGGAGAAATCGCTACGGTCGCGGCTGTGCTGGAATACTGGGGCGGTGCTGCCAATAAGATCTTTGGTGAGACTGTGCCGATCCAGGACCCCGGCCTGGCTGTGACGTTGCGCGAGCCTGTCGGGGTCTGCGTGCTGATTACGCCCTGGAACTTTCCGCTCTTGATCGCCTCCTGGAAGATTGCGCCTGCCCTGGCCTGTGGCAATACCATTGTCATCAAGCCAGCCTCTCTCACTCCTCTCTCTGTACTCTCGCTGGCCGCCATTTTGCAGGAGGCAGGCGTGCCGGAAGGCGTGATTTCTGTCCTGCCCGGCTCTGGCTCCAGTATCGGCAATGCGCTGGTTACACATCCGCTTGTTGCCAAAGTTTCGTTTACCGGCTCTACCGAGATCGGGACGCAGATTATGCGCCTCTGCGCGCAGCATATTACCAGAGTTTCGCTCGAACTCGGCGGCAAAGCCGCCAGCCTGGTTTTTGCCGATGCTGACCTGGAGCGCTGTGCGCGTGCATCTGTCGGGGCTGTTTTTGGCAATACCGGGCAGGATTGTTGCGCGCGCTCACGCATTCTGGTGCAACGGCCCGTCTATGAAGCATTTCTGGCACGTTTTCAGGCCCATACCGACGCGCTTAAAATTGGTCAGCCGCTGGATGAAGAGACCGAACTTGGTCCCTTGATCTCAGCCGGTCAGCGGCAACTCTCGCTAGATTATCTGGAGCTTGGTCAGCGTGAAGGGGCCAGTCTGGTAGCTGGAGGCACCATTCCCGACGGCGCTGGCTTCTTTTTGCGTCCAGCGATTCTCTCCCAGGTCAACAACCAGGCTCGTGTCGCGCAAGAAGAGATTTTTGGCCCGGTGGTTTGCCTGACACCCTTTGAGACAGAAGAGGAGGGCGTCAGGCTGGCCAACACGATTGCCTATGGTCTTTCGGGTTCCATCTGGACACGTGACCTGGGACGCGCCATCCGTGTGGCAAAGGGCATACGAGCGGGGAACCTCTCAGTCAATTCACATCATAGCGTCCACACAGAAATGCCCTTTGGAGGTTTCAAGCAAAGCGGTTTCGGGCGCGAGTCGGGGATGCATGCCGCTGAACTCTATACCGAACTCAAAAGCGTCTACTTCTCCCAGGAGTAATAGACAAAGCAAGCGAGAGACAGCCGGTACCTTTTTGTCCCGGCTGTCTCTCGCTTGCTGGTTATTGGTCAGATTATGGTTGGATCGTATCGTTCTCAAGCCTGGCAGCATCTTTCGCTGCCTGAGCCTGGTCGTGCTCCTCTATTTTCTGCTCGACCTTTTGCTCAACCTGCCCGCCTTTGGTCTGGACTTTGCCACCGAATTCGCGCGCGGCACCTTTGACCTCTGTCTTGCGATTGCCTGTCAATCTGCCAAATGTTTTCTGAAACCAGCCCGCTGTCTGGTTGCCTTTCCCCTTCAGTTCATCTTCTACCCCATGCTTTTCCAGATCCTGTTGATTTGTACTCATATTCTCTTACCTCCCTGTATAGTAGCTGATTACCTTTTTCATCCTGTCTCGTCTTATTGTGAGCCAGGAAATACTATTGGTATGATGATTGCTACTATCAACACTCGCGAGTGGTTCCAGATGGATACATCTCCCTGGTTTTTTCAGGGATCTTCTCTTTTTTGAGCGGGTTGAGGGACCACCAGTGGTCCCTCAACCCGCTCAAAAAAACGCTAAACTTCATTGAACGGTGACGACGAGGTTCATATCAGGATGGATGGTGCAATAAAAATGGAAAGTGCCAGCAGTATTAAAGGGACCAATGATCTCGGTCTGATTAGTGGAACTGAGCGTGATATTGTTGGCAAATGGCGCACCCGCCTCCTGGAGCGGATCAGGCGTATTAAAGTTCCATTGCCCGTTCGCAATCACATGTGTGGTATCGGTCTGGTTGACCAGCGTAATACTCTGTCCCTTTTGAATAGTGATACTACTCTGGGCAAAGCTTGAGCTATCCAGGTCAACTTCGTTGGTGAAGCCGCCAGTACTTCTGTCGCAGCCAGTGATACATAGAGCCGTAAGAATGAGCAGAACGAAAAAAATAGCAAGCTTTTTCACAAAACAGTTACTCCTTTGAGGGTCTAAATCAGGGCAAGCAGGAGTCTTGCCACGCAGGGCACCCGATACAGGCAACATACAGCCAATGATGCTCTCTATAAAATAGTTCTGTCTGGTATAGAGAGACAGTGCCTGTCTGCTACCTGTTCTGCTTCTGCTTTCTTCATAGATTATAATGCATGGTTTCCACTGTTTGGGCCAGGTCACAGGCTACAAAATCGTCCAACCAACGATGCTTATGGCCTGGCTATCGGTCGCGAACGTGTGCGGAGTGCCGCCATTCAGGCTGCCGTAGGAGAGCGTATAGGGCAGGCTACTGCCGTTCGTAGCGGCGCTCTCCAGTGCATACAGGCTGGTATTGCGTGAGACATTAGACCAGAAGTACTGTGAGTAGGGGCAGAGATTGCTCACCTGGCCAGAAGGAGTGCTGAGCAGGTGTTGGGTACTGCCGTTGGTCTGAATAAGATACAACCCATCGTGAGCGCTATCACCGTTGGGGTTGGTTTGCGTGATGTCAGAAGCTATGGCCAGCAGGGCATTCTGGGGATTAATCACTCGTATGTTAGCGATGGCCAGGGTTGTGCTCTGCAAAATCGTGGTCGTGATACCACCGTTTGCCGGTTCAGCAATGATGGTGCTACTGCCGCTGGGCGTGCCTGGTGTGCATTGGGTGGCAAAAAGCTGTTGCCCGTTATAGCTACTATCAAAATTCCAGCAGGTGGCTTGCGCGGAATTATAGATCATTCCCAGGTCGGACATCGCCTGGTTTGCTCCGAGCTTGAGATCCAGTACATAGACATTCTGCGTTGGCGCTTGCTGGCCACTGGTAACACCAGTCAGTAAGACGTGGGTATTGTCCAGCCAGGTGCGTGGGATCAGCCCGGTCTTTGTACTGCTATCATAACTTACGGTTAACTGGAGCGTGCCAGTTTGCATGGTTAACAGATAGACTGAGGGGAAACCACCCATCGGCCATTCATTAAAAACCACAGAGTTTTGATCGAGCGACCACTGCGAGGCAGAGATGCTTACATGGTTGGGAGCGCAGAAGAGCGTCTGTTGGCCAGCACCATCCACGCGGATCATACGTAACTGGAACGAGGGGCCGCTACTCAACTCTACGACAAAGAGCACCCATTGCCCATCGTTGGAGATCTGGGCCTCGGTGATTTGTGCCTGCTTGATGGTGACCAATGTGGTTTTTTGCTGGGTGGCAGGATCATAGATTTTTATGGCGCCAGTTGGGATGTTATTGATTTTGTCATTGACAAGATACAGCAGACTTTGATTACTCCCGGTTTTCAGTGTGGCTGTGACAGCCGCGCGGGCATTGCCGTTGGCGGGACAGTTGATGGAGGTCGTGGGCATTGCCTGCGTTGTGTTGCCTGTGGCGGATGTCGCTTGCGCACGGCCAGAACTACCTCCGGGCGTAAGTAGACCCGGAG
>Ga0265338_10009930_pt1 | contig 11253 bp, 13 predicted proteins | sample 42126metaG_FD_193579 | JGI IMG/M metagenome (GOLD analysis project Ga0265338, IMG submission 193579) | Rhizosphere microbial communities from Carex aquatilis grown in University of Washington, Seatle, WA, United States - 4-21-26 metaG | ecosystem: Host-associated > Plants > Roots > Rhizosphere... | reverse complement strand
CGGCCATGGGCACCTATACGGTGATGCAGGAAGGCGACACGCGGGCCAATCTGTCGAAGACAGGATTCAAGCACTCGCATTATTCGCTGGGCCGGCTGAAGATTCTGTTCGACGCGAACTTCGGCATTCCCGAGCGCGACATTGCGGCATTCGGCAAGCAGGGCAAGTCGCTGAAGCTGGCGCTTGAGAACATCCGCAAAAAGCGCCTGGTGCTGCCTATTCGTGCGGCGACTGGATCGATCAACAAGGAAGTCGAGAAACAGAACGAGATGCTGCTTCTAAACAATCACCGCGCGCACTGGCAGATGCAGATTCAGTTGCTCCAGACTCTTCAATCGCCGATGATGAACGCGCAGCAGAAAGACTACCTCTGGCAGACGTTCCTTGCCGCCAATATGCTGATGGCGAAGATCGACAAGGACTTCGGATTTGAAGACCCGAGCGCGATTCTCCCCGTTCCGGCAGGTGCTGAGGAGCAGGCGCAGATTACGCACCAGCAGGCCCTGCAGGAGACCGTACAGCAGATCGTGCAGACCATGATGCAGAATGGCGGGCCGGGAAAGTTGCCCGGCATGCCGCAGGAACAGCAGCAGCCACAGCAGGGCCAGCCACAACTCCCGGCACAGGCCGGGCAAACCAATGGCGCGCCGCCATCGGAAGCGCCGCCGCAAGGACCAGTGCAATGAGGGACTGGAAACTGAACTCGTGGCAACACATCTGGGACTGCATTTGTGTGGAGTTGGGAATTGAGGAATTCTGATGGCGAAACAGGAACTCGACCTGGCGGAAGTGCTGGCCAAGGCAGGCTCGGAAGAGTGGCAGACATCCATCTCCTGCCGCCTCGAAGCCATGAAGGGTTTTCTCGCACAGGAGCAGTGGACGAAGGGCATCACGCCGTATCTCTCGGCTATCATCGGCAGCGGCATACGCAAGTTCCTGCGCGCTAAAAGTACACAGCAGGATTCCGATTATCTGCGCGGGTTTGTAGCAGCTTTAGAGATCGTTCTGGCGCTTCCAGCCAGCGTCGAAGGCCAGATTCAGAGCGAGGAAGACAGGAAGAAGGCGGGGCCACCAAAGGGCGGCGCTGGTTACTGAACAAGTTCACCCGTTCGGTATTCATAGGTGATGCACCAACAGACGTTGATTTTAAGAGGCTTGCATTGCGCGAAGGAATGTGTTTTGCTTGCGTGAAAGGAATCCTGAGATGCCAATACCTGGGTTAGGCGGAAGAATGACGGCCGAGCAGATTCTCGGCATGTCGACCGACGACTTCAAGGCAAAAATGGATGGTGCGGCCTCGAAAGACGATGTGACGGCCCTCAAGTCAGCATTTGAAGAACAGGGATCGTTGCTCACCGGCATCAAAGACGCCCTTTCAAAACTCACCACTCCTGCCGTTGTTCCCGATCCCCAACTTCAAGCCGACGCCGACGACCCCACCACATCGATGCTTGCTGACCCTGGCGGGTTCGTGAATCGTCAGACGATGGGTATTCAGGCTACCGCGCTTGCGGCTAAAGCTGATGTGCAGGAGATGCGCGCGCGGCAGAAATATGCGGGTGCCTTCGCCAAGTTCGGCGATGAGTTGATGCGCACTGCAGCGGCGTTTCCAGTCAACGCTCGGGCTCACGATGGATTCTGGGACCAACATGTTGCCAGTTTTACCGGTCAGAAGTTTCTCAAAGGTGAAATCGAAGCTGGCGGCTACCCATCTTTGCTCGGCGGCTCTACCGTCCAGCCAGCTGGCAGCATGGGAGGCGACGTGAACGATCCCAACCGCGGATTTACCCCTGAACAGGTTGCGTACTTCAAAGAGCGCGACATCCCTCTTGCCAAGGCCGCAGCGTACCGCGACGTGATGCACAAGGATGGCGATCCAATCGACATCGCCACCTACAAGAAGAGGATCGAAAATGCCGCCTGAAGAGAAAACGCCGAAAGCGAACACTGTTTCCGCAGACGAGTTGATCGCAGGCCTGGCAGGGAAAACCGTCGATGCAGCTCCAGCATCGGTCACCGCGGCGCCGGAAGGCGTGAAGCAGCCCGGCATTCAGGGTGGCGCGTTTCTGCACAAGAATGCCGATGGCTCGGCGCAGACTCTCTACAAGTACACAATCGACGGCGAAGTGGTTGTTACGCCTAAGCCGATTGAGCAGATGTCGATTGAGGACTTCGACCGCAGCCCCTTCTCGCTCGCGGCGTCGTCTGCTAACCGTATTCCGCAGGATCTGACAGTAAAGTTCAAGGATCCGCAGTGGGCTGGTCAGTGGTTCAACCGTTCCGCGAAGGACGGCCGCCGGTGTCAGATTGCCCGCACGCTCGGTTTCATCCCGGCAAAGATTGAAGACTGCGAATGGGTTTCGCACTCCGCCAACGATCAGGACGGCGCGGTAACCGATGGCGATCTGGTTCTGTTTAAGATCCACAAAGCCAAACTGCTTGCCTTCACCAAAGGCAACATGGACGAAGCCCGCAGGATGGGCAACAAGGACACCTATCTGCAGCAGGCGCAGGGGTCTGTACCGGGAAACAACGCCGGCAAGGTCAGTCACTATTTCACCAATCAGGCAACTCACGAATTTTCAGGGCTGGGGCCGGTCGTCTCGAATCCAGAGACTTCATTGCTCGGCCAGAGGGGATAGTCGATGGCAAATCCAGGTTTGAACACCCACAACCCCATTTATCCGGTGGGGACCATCAGCGGCAATCAGGAACTGATCAACAATCTCCTCGAAGGTTCCGGCCAGACGTTCCAGCCCGGTACACCGGTCGAAGTCAAGCCGTCCTCGACGAATGCAGGGTATGTCGTAGCCTCTACACCTTCGAATGGCTCGACTCAGGTTGTCGTGAAGGGTATTACCTATCTGCCTGGTAAAAATCTTTCCTCAGCCGGCTTCGGAGCATCTCCGCCCTTCGGATCGATCGGCTACCCTGGCGGCCTCGGCGCCACGCAGACGGTTCCTAATCAGCCGAGCGCCTACAACATTTACCACGGCGCCCCCTTTGTCGACGGTCTGACCCTGGTAGGAATCGCGAACCTCGACACCATCTGGGCTGTGCAGGTCGATGCGTCGAGCGGCGGCACGTACAACTACTCCGCCGTAACCATCCCCATCGGGTCGACCATTGGCCTGAACAAGGACACCAACGGATGGTGGTACGCCGACCTCGCCAACGTCAATTCTAGCGCGTATGCCGATGTGAATATCGTCGGCTTCAACGTGCAGGACTTGGTGGCGGGCTCGACCACTGTCCAACAAAACTACGGCACTATCTACGTGGTATTCAACACGACCGCGATTCAGGGACTTGAGTAATAGGTAACTTGATGAAGGAGAATCAGTTATGACGATGGTTCGCAATGAGTTCTTCCAGGCGATGAGCATCGATGTCGCCCACAACTTCATCGAGTTTCTTGACCTGAAGCAGCGGCCCGTTGAATTCCGCAGCTACATGAACGTCATGCCCTCGAAGAAGGCTTACGAGGATGCGGTGCACTATGCTGGCACCGGTCCCGCGCAGCCTAAGAATGAGGGCAACCCGGTCATCTATGACAACCTCATCCAGGGCGGTACGCGGCGTTACATCCACCAGACCTACGGCCTCGGCATCCGGATGAGCTACGAGCTGATGCAGGATGACCAGACCGGCCTGATGGCGTCTTCGCCGAAATCGCTGGTGCAGGGTCACCTGTTCGCGCAGGAGTACACCGCGGCCAACGTTCTCAACCTCGGCTTCTCCTCGACAGGCACCATCACCGATGACGGTGTAAGCCTGTTCAACAATCAGCACCCGCTGCTCGGCGGCGTGACGGCAACCAACGTGGCGCCGGGAGTTGGAAACTTCTCAACGGCAGCGGGCACCTATCCCAACCGGCCTGCGACGGATGCCGACCTTTCCTTCACTTCGCTTCAGTACGGAACCATGACGTTTCAGCGTATGCCGAACGCGCGCGGCATACTGGTCGCGACCAAGCCGAAGCATCTGACGATTCCGCCGGAGCTTGAGTACATCGCAATCGAGTTGCTGGGCTCGGCCGGCAAGCCCTACACCTCCGACAACGAAGTGAATGCGCTCATCGGAGCGGGCCTCCAGTACGAGGTGCTGCACTACCTCACCGGCGCGAGCCCGTGGTTCCTCCGCGGCAACAAGGATGAGCATCGCCTGATGTTCTACGAGCGCCAGCCAATCTATGGCGACTACGACCGCGACTTCGATCAGCAGGCACTGAAGTTCCTGGCAATCTCGCGATTCTCGGCTGGAGCAGATACCTGGCTGAACACATTTGGGTCTAACGGACCGTAGGCAGGTAACCCATGAGCATGGGCATCGGATGGCCGGGAAAGAAGATCGATTCGGGAGCGTGGTGGTACTGTTCCCGATCCGGCATTCGCATGAACCTCGACGATGCTGTATGGGAGCAGGGCATTCTTGTTTCGCCTGACTTCTCTGATCTTGTGGCTGGTGGAAATTTCGGCTTACTCGGTTCGCGGGACGCCGACATTGCGCGGCGGATCAAGGAAGACACCAGCGACCTGATGCCGCATCCGAAGTTGGTTGAACCAAACGAGCCAGACCAGGATGTCTGGTTCTCGTAGGAGTAGCGATGCAGAACCTGAAGTCGTTGAATAATCTGCTCACTAAGCCAACGCTTGGCGCAAATGACGACACGCTGGCCATGGTAGGACATCGCAAGCTGGACATCTATTCCTATGAGGAAGAGACTGCGGACATGTTGCGGAAGATTGACGAGCCGCACCGCAAAGCACTGAGCCGGGAATTATTGACCGACTCCAAGCAAGATTAACTCCTTCAGCAAGCGCGGCCGGTCGCCGAGAAAAAGCCGGTGGGAAGGAACACTGAATGCCCCGCACACAAAAACGCTGGCTCTCTGACCAAGGAATGGTGGATGGAGTTATCCCCATTTCCGTTCTCGGCATGACGCCAACAACAGGAGCCCTGGTTGTCACTTATTCAGCAACCCTTGGCTTGATTGGAACGCCGACCGCGTCGGCAGCCAATGTGCTGCAAATCCCTCTCGATAAGCTGGTATATCGCTCTGGAATGCAGGACGATCTTCAGGAGACGTTTGGCGCTGCAAGAGCGCAGTTCTCGGCAGCTCAACCAAATACCGGAAAGGCTGATGGTCTCGCGTCACCTCCAGCGGCCTTCAGTACTCCTGCAGGTGTTACCGGTCCCCCGCCATTTACTGGCACGACTGAGTTCACGCCTGTCACAGTAGCGCGCCCCAAGGGAATTCAGATTAACTCGATTACGTTCAACTACCTGATCACCACAAACAATGCGACAGTGAACACGGTAGGCGTGATTGATTTTGTTTACAAGAATGCGACCGCAGTTGTGGCGAACACGCTCCTCTCGGTCGCGGCGAATGGTTTGGCCACTGCAGCAGCCACTACTCCGTATGCGACTACCGTTCCGCTGACTACTCCAGCGTATCTGACATCGCTCGATCATCTTCCGGTTGTGACTTGGAACATCTCTCCTGGGGCTGGCGGGGTTTCGGTTTATGGCGTCACGCTCAACTGCACATTCAATTTTCAGTAGGGGGTGAGTATGAGCCAGCGCGGAAAACCATCAACAGCGCACCAGTACGACAAGCGGGCCCAGTGCATCCACTGCGGCATGTACAAGGTGAATGTGGAAGCGATGAACCACGATTGCACCGCGGCGCGTGAAGCGCTTGAGGACGGGAAGGTAAAGAGTGGCAAATGACATTAAGTGGTATCATTATCCATGCGCCAACTCATCGAGAAATACGACCGATACTCGCCTGAGGCTACTCAGCGAAGGAGAGACAAATCTAGGGAGCGTGTCGCTCAATGGAGAATCGACAATCCCGACAAATATCGTGAGCAATATCTCCGGTACCAAAGAAACAACCGGGAGAAAATCCAGGCACGCGCTCGGGAGCGCCGACAGCGGGACCCTTCGGTTCATCGCCAGCACAGCAGGAAGGGATTTCTTAAAAAGCTCGGCCTCACGCTTAAGGACCGAGAGGAATTGTTCGCCATGCAGGGCAACAAGTGCGCTATATGCCTTCGTACAGAGAGCGAAGCAAAGCGCATATTCTGCGTGGATCACTGCCACGCGACTGGGAAGATTCGCGGTATCTTGTGCAATAAGTGCAACACGGTGCTCGGAATGGCTAAGGATGACCTCGAATATCTTCGGCGGGCCATCGCTTACCTTGGAGGTGTGCTATTGCCAACGATATAACTAGCTCTAACTGGAGGATCGACACTGCCCCGTTCACTTCCGGCACGATGTCGCGCGTCAAGATCCTGAATCTCAACATCACCGACGCGACCGCATCTGACAATGTGGTCATCACTGACCTCAACAACAAGCCAATCGTTGACTTTACGGCCAGCGCAAACGAATTGCAGTACCGTATTGGCGGCCTTGGCTGGGTCAATGGCATTAAGATCGCCAGCGGAAAACTCGGGACTTCGGCTGTCGTCACAATCGCGGTAGGAGCGGGCAAGTGAGATGCCTGGATACACAAAAGGGGCTCCACACGGCTATTTAGAGAACGAATACTCGACCCCATGGCCGGGCCTGTTCACTTCTGTCCCATCCTCTCGCATTCCGCCCGGCGCATGTGTTTCCTGCAATGCCGCTGTCATCCGTGGCCGCCTCCAAAATCAGCCCAGTCTCTGGCGTGTCACCGGCACCGGCGGCCTCACGGTGCATCTGCCCACCCTCGCGCAAGGCGAGAACATCTGCCTGATGGGAGATCTGCAGCCACCTGGATTCCAGCAGGGTTTCACTGTCGTCATCACAAACGTAGGTGTCTACGTCGACTATGTGGCTCCCGGTGGCACATCGAAGACATTTACCAACATCTTCAATTTCCCGAACTCCTACGGCCGTTACGCGAAGTTCGGTTCGCAGGTCATCGGGAACAATCTCTATTTCTCTTCAGGTTCGCAGCGAGGTGTCTATATCCTGCGTCCTGTCTTTGCGCTTGCTTCGGTTGACGTCACCAATCCAGGCGGCTATTTCACCGGCACGCCTACGGTCGTATTTTCAGATGGCGGCGGTTCAGGCGCAACGGCGACGGCAACCGTCTCGGGCGCAAATCTGACGGCTCTCACACTCACGGCCAATGGTTCAGGCTATTTCACTCCGCCCTTGGTCACATTCAACGGTGGCAGCACCAGCGGACCTGGTGCTGGACAATCGAATGCGGCGGCTGTTGGCATCCTGTCGACGGTTCCGAGCGGCTACGCGGTCGCGGAAGTTACGGCGCAGACCGGGGTGGCATCCATCAACGTGACGGCCGCCGGCACAGGTTACGTCAATCCCCAGATAGTGTTCATCGGCGGTGGTGGATCCGGTGCGGCCGCTACCGCGATTCAGGTAGGCGGCGCAATCGTGGGGATCACGGTCAACGTGTTCGGCAACGGCTACACGACTGCTCCCACGGTGCAAATCGTCGATTCGGCTGGTACTGGAGCGACCGCGACCGCATTTCTCTTCAATGGCAAGCCATTCATCGGCGCCGACTTTATGGCCACCATGTCGCAGCGTCTGATTCTCGGCAACCTCATCGGCGGAGATGGCAACACGACGGTCGGCGTGGCGGATGCCATTATTACCAATCAAGGAACTGGATACGCTTCAGGTCCGACTGTTGACTTCGTAGGTGGTGGCGGCCAAGGTGCTGCGGCGACCGCGACACAGAGCGGTGGCTTGGTCAACTCCATCACGGTGACGGCGGGCGGGTCGTTCTACTACACAACTCCGGCTATCAATCTGCTGTCGAACACCGGAACCGGCGCAACCGCGATCGTGCAGCTGGGCAACATCATCGCCGCGCAGGCGACTGACACGGCCTACCACGACCGCATCGCCTGGTCTGCGCCGAATGCCTATGGGTACTTCGACCCAAACTACGGCATCGCTCCGGGCGGGTTCGACACCCTCACCGAGGCGCGCGGTGTCGTGTCGGGGCTTGCAGTCGTAGAGGGCGCCTTGTTCGTTGGTCACTCCGGCGGCCAGACCGAGACCACGCCGAATTCGCAGAATAGCCAATTGCCATTCAGTTTCTTCCCGCTTTGGAGCGCGGACCAGACCGTCAAGGTGCGGTACGGATCGCTGGCGCAATACGGATCTACAGTGTGCTTCCTCGGCGACGATTCGGCTTACATGTTGTCGCCAAACGGTTTGCAGGAGATTGGTCAAAACATCGCCAATCTGTTGCAGGGAGCGGGAATCTGGAATAACGGGTCATTTCCCCTGCAGGGCCTTTACGGAAGCATCGTTGAACTCGAGGGACAGAAGCACTACCTGATTGCGTTTTCAAGTGACGATTGGGACTTCCAGCAGGGCAGCGCAGCCCGGCAGACCTTCGTCTACGACTACAACATGGCCGAACAAAGCTGGCATACGTGGGACTATCCCGGCATCACGGCCACCTGCCCCATCTACCAGAGCCTCGACATCGCGACTTATGCCGGCGCGAACAGTTCTCTCGAACTTGCGAAAGACGATTGGATCTTGTTGGCATCGACCTCAACCGTTGTGCCGATGCCACCGACTGGGCCCATCATTGCGCTCAATCCGTCCGGCTTCTCTGGTGCGATTCCGTTCCACTACGTTGCCAGAAATACTTCGGTCGCGTATGTTCTGCCGATCACCAATCCAAGCCTGTCAGCACTGACTATTAGCGCCGGCGCGGTGACAGGTCCGAACGCCGCGGACTTTGTATTGACCGGCTCGTTCCCCATCACGATTCCGCCCGGCGGCACCAATACCAGCCTCACCCTTACGTTCACCCCGACGCAGGCATTCGAGACGAACGAAACTGCAACATTGACGCTGACTTCAACGGCAGTGTCTGGAACCCATATCTTCGCCATCTCAGGCGTCAGCGCGAACCCAGGTACAAGCACAGGCCCGTACACGCCGACACCTGCTGGATCGACAGCTTTCATCTCAGCGGCGCCGAACTCGGGCTCGCAATCGAATACCGGCTTAGCAACCATCTTCCCGTCGACTGCCGTTCCCGGCGGCGCAGTGGTGAACGTCTCTTTTACGGTGTCGGCATCCTTCGTGAAACAGTTGAATACCGGGTCCGGCGGCGGAGATGTGCGGTTTCAGCGGTCAGAGGATGGAGGTTCTACATGGAACGATGTGCAGGTCTTCAGCGCAACCGCATCGCAGACTTTTCCCGGCCAGACCATATACGATGCCATTACCGGCCTGTTAAACCTAAACACCTTGCAGTATCGGTGTCTTGCGGAAGCTGCCTGCGGAGAGTTCCCACTGCAACCTGGAGACTTCTTCTCTTCGTCGGGAAACATGGGATCGGTTTCAGTCACCATCGTTACGGTGGGCGACGTCTACTGTTCCATCACGGAAAAGGATGGCAGCGGCAACTCAGTTCCCCCAGTGCTTGAGTTCGGTCTGGTCGACACCGTGGGGATCTATGTTTCAAACCTCATCACGCTCTCAAATCCGACCGCTAACACGATGGTGATCAGCCTGACGGCCGATACCGCAAATGGCTACTCGATCATCAATCAGATGGGTTCTACGACGCTTGGACCGAATAATGCGAATCAGCTCACTTTCAATGTTCAACTTACAGGCGCGTCGGCGGGATCACATGACGACACTAACGCGGTCACAATCTCTATTTCGTCGCAGGTAGGGGCGCTGTCGATAGAAGCGTGGTACTTCACCAATTCCGGCGAGTCGGCTTCGATTCAGGAGATGGCGACGGTCAATCGCAGCGCCTTCCTGATTCACAGCGGTGCCCTGCTGTTTACCAACATCGACACACAGTTTAGCTACCAATTCGCAACCGAATCGCCGGCGATTGCGCGCATCCTGTCGGAACGCCGCCTTGTCTTTGAATACGAGAACCTTGAGGAAGTTGTTATTCCGCTATTTTATGCGGGTAGGTTCACGCTGGATCTCACTTTAAGTGGGCAGCAGGATCCGACCCCGCAGGCGAACGTGCCCATCAATTTCACGCCGACGCCAGCTACCACCGCGGTGACGGCCTACGAAGTTCAGTATCTCTCGGCTGTGCAGGCGAATGTCCTGCCGCGGCAGGTGTACGCAGCGCAGGTAGACTTCTCGACCTTTGCGGGAGTCTGCACCACTCTGAGCCTCGCTTGCGCGAACGGGAATGGGTTTGTCTCTTTGGTACGCATCACACAGGTATCCGACCTGCCAAAGGAGAAGATCACCTAATGGCAAACGTCTCCTACGTGCCGAGCATCTCCCCGCGCAACAACGCGACCTCGCAGATGCGCCGGCGCACGAACCAGAACGTCTCAGCCATCGTCGATACCGCCGACGGGTTGAGCGGAGTGCAGGAGCAACTCGCGCAGGGTGTAAGCGGGATCGTGACTCTGGCTAAGATCACCGGCGGCGGCATGAACGGTAGTTTGACTGTAACCAACGGACTGATAACGGGTATAGTGGAACCAACATGAGTTACACGCTGGGCGATATCGTTTCCGGGCTTCCTCCGAAGGGGGGCGGGCGTCAGAACTGGGGCGTCACGTCGGACAACTCCATCGGCATGGTCGCAGCGATGCAGGCCATCAAGGAAATCACTGAAACGGCAGAACTTGAGGAATTGAAGTATCAGACGCCAGTTCCGCCCGCACAGCCCCTCGTACTCACAACCGGCAATCCCATCATTCCAATTGCGTCGTTGCTGGCAACGATTGGGCCAAACTCGTCCTATCCGCAGTTTCAGCCATACGCCAATCTTTTCACCGACGTGACCGACCAGTACGACGGATGGCTCTGGTTTCAAGGCAACGGCTTCCAGCCGAACGCAGTCAACCAATCCGGCCGCATTATTGAGTACCGGCGCGTGCCGGCGGTCGACATGTACACCTATGGGGTGACTAGTAACACGCAGACCAGTTACGGAACTGCGCCATCGGTGTATTACACGCGATTCAATCAGAATTACCAGATTGGGCCATCTCCAGACCAGAATTACCCTTTTTTCTTCCGGCTCAAGCTGCGACATCCGTTCCCGGCAACCGGCCAGGCGGCAATGCCTATCTTCGCGCCGGACACATGGCAGCAGATTTTTCAGTACGCGGCCATCTTGCAACTCGCGAAGGACGAAGGCATCAACTCGACCGACTCCATCTGCAAGACAGCGACGGAGTTTATGACCAATCGCGGTATGGACATGTACACGCTCCGGCAGGTGCAGATGCGACGGGATGAACGGCACAACCAGAGAAGCCT
>Ga0265338_10009929_pt1 | contig 11254 bp, 7 predicted proteins | sample 42126metaG_FD_193579 | JGI IMG/M metagenome (GOLD analysis project Ga0265338, IMG submission 193579) | Rhizosphere microbial communities from Carex aquatilis grown in University of Washington, Seatle, WA, United States - 4-21-26 metaG | ecosystem: Host-associated > Plants > Roots > Rhizosphere >... | reverse complement strand
GTGACGGCTGGCGACGGCGATCCCGGCGAAGACCGCGACCGCGTTGGTGGCCGGGATAAGGAAGAAGCCGCCGCCGAATTCCCCCAGCGGGTTGTTCACCGCGGTGGCGGCCATCAGCACGGCGGTCGCTGCCACCGCCCACCCGGCCGCCCAGCCGATCGGCGCCAGGGTGGTCAGCGTGCCCAGCGCGATCGCGGGCAGCACCAGCGCGGCGCCGTTCTCGTAGCCGGGCAGCGAGTAGGCGACCACGAAACCGACCGACAGGCAGGTCACCAGGCGCGGCAGCACGCGCCGCCCGGCGAGCACCGCGCCCGCCGCTGCCACCAGCAGCAGGGCCGCGCCGGGGGTGTGCGGCAGGTGATGGGGCGGCAGGAAATAGGCGCCGGGCTGGGACGGGTGCGCCTCGCCGTAAGAGGCCGCGACCCCGACCACGGTGACCGCGGCCGCGATCGCGACATCACGCGCCGACGGCCGCGCCCGCACAGGGAGCCTCATGGCAGGCAGCGTAGGCCGAGTTGCGGCCGGCCACCACCCGCCGGCGATGTGCCCGCCTACTCCCGCGGGAGTAGGCGGGCCGCGGCGGTACTCGCCCGGGGGTAGCGCGAGAAGACAACTTCCGGCCGAAGCGGGAGTAGCGGCCGGCGCGAGACGCTGGCTGCAGCCGGCGGACCTCCCCCGGCCCGCGACGTGAGGACCACCGATGCAGGCGCTGATCCGTTTCGTACTCCGCCACAAAGCGCTGGTGGCGCTGGCCTGGCTGCTGATCGCCGCGGCGGGCGCGGCCACCATCAGCGGCACCATCCACCGCATGACCAACGACTTCGCGATGCCCGGGCAGGCCTTCCGGGTCGACAGCCAGATCGTCGCGCAGTACGGCAACGGCGGCTCGCAGCCGCCGTACGTGCCGGTGCTGACCGTGCCGGCCGGCCAGCGGGTCACCCAGCCCGCGGTGGCCGCACAGGCCAGCCGGGTGTTCGGCGCGATCGCGGCGGCGGTCCCCGGGGTGCGGGTCGCCGACTACTCCTCGACCGGCAGCCAGCGGTTCGTGACCAGCGACGGCCGGACCACCTACGCGCTGGTATTCACCCCGCCGTCCACCTCGTTCGGGGGCCCGTCCCTGGGCGGCCCGATCACCCGCGCGGCCGACGCCGCCCTGCCGCCCGGCTGGCGCTTCGGGCTGACCGGCGAGGACCTGCTGGCCAGCGGCGCCCCGTCGGCGCACGGGACCGGGATCATGGTGGAGACCGCGATCGGGTCGGTCGGCGCACTGGTCGTGCTGGCGGTCGTGTTCGGCTCCTTCCTGGCACTGCTGCCGCTGCTCATCGGCGGGGTGTCGGTGCTGACCACGTTCCTGATCGTGGGCGGCCTGACCGAGATCACCGGGATCAGCCAGATCGTCGAGTTCCTGATCGCGCTGGTCGGGCTGGGGATCGCGATCGACTACTCGCTGCTGGTGGTCACCCGGTGGCGGGAGGAGCGCGCCGCCGGGCGGCCGAACGACGACGCGGTGGCGGTGGCGATGCGGCACGCGGGGCGGTCGGTGGTGTTCTCCGGGCTGACGGTGGCGATCGGCCTGTTGTCGATGATCGTGCTGCCGGTGCCGATGCTGCGCAGCGTCGGGTACGCGGGGGTGCTGGTGCCGCTGGTGTCGGTTGCCGCCGCGGTCACCCTGCTGCCCGCGGTCCTGGCCGCGGCCGGGCCGCGGCTTGACTGGCCGCGGCTGCGCACCGAACGGCGTCCGTCGCCGTTGTTCAGCGCGTGGGCGGCGGCGGTGTACCGGCACCGCTGGCTGTCCGCCGCGGCCGGGCTCGTCATCATGGCGCTGCTGGTCGCGCCGGCGCTGACCATCCGCCTGGGCCTGCCGGGTTCGGCGGCGGAGGCGACCGCGGGCCCCGCCCACGACACGCTGGCCACCCTGACGGCCGGCCGGGTCCCGGCCGGGGTGCTCACCCCGGCCGAGGTGCTGACCTCGGCCGGGTCGCAGGCGGCGGTGGCGGACCGGGCGGCCGGGCAACCCGGCGTGTACGCGGCGCTGGCGCCCGGTTCCGGGTTCGCCCGGGCGGGGACGGCGATCGTGGACGTGCTGCCGGCCGCCGAGTCGACCCAGCCCGCCGGGCAGGCGGAGATCGCGGCGGTGGAGAAGGCGCTGGCGGGCAGTCCCGGCGTCATCGGGGTGGGCGGCGACGGCGCGTCGCTGATCGACTTCGATCACACCGTGTACGGCGACTTCCCGCTGCTGCTGACTCTCATCGCCGCCGCCACCTTCCTGCTGCTGGCCAGGGCGCTGCGCTCGGTCCTGCTGGCGGCCAAGGCGGTGGTGTTCAACCTGCTCTCGCTGGCCGCCGCCTACGGCGTGATGACCTGGGTGTTCCAGGACGGCCACGGGTCGATGGCGGTGTTCGGCGTCCCCGCCACCGGGGCGATCACCATGTGGGTGCCGCTGATCGTGTTCGCGTTCCTGTTCGGCCTGTCGATGGACTACGAGGTGTTCATCTTGACCAGGATCCGGGAGGAATACGACGAGACCGGTGACGCCCGGACGGCGCTGGTGACCGGGCTCGGGCGGACCGGGCGCCTGGTGACCAGCGCGGCGCTGATCCTGCTGTTCGGCTTCGTGTCGATGTCGACGTCGGGTCAGACCGACCTGAAGATCCTGGCGACCGGGCTCGGCGCGGGCATCGTGGTGGACGCCGTGGTGCTCCGCTGCCTGCTCCTCCCGGCCATGATGGCGCTGTTCGGCCGGGCGAACTGGTGGCTGCCGGGGTGGGCCGGGCGGCTGCGGCCGGGCGGGGGCGAGCTTCAGCCGCCCCGCCCGGCGCAGCCCGGGCCGGCCGCCGGGCCGGGCCGGGAGCGGGTCAGCTGAGCGGGGGGCCGGCCGGCCCGGCGGTGCGCGGGCGCTCGGCCGTGATCCAGCCGTCGATCCGCTCCCACCAGTCGTACAGCCAGCTCAGCTGGGCGTCGGGGTCGGTCGCGGCGGGGACGCTGGCGGCCGGCACGCGCCACCAGCGGGCCACTACGGTCATGTCGGCGTGCAGGCTGCGCCACACGTCGCGCACGCTGACCAGCTGGTCGAGGCCGGCATGGGCCACGAAGATCACGTCCGCGCGGGGGCAGGCGGCGATCGCGGCGAGCGCGCCGCTGCCGTGCGGCGGCAGCAGGTTGGGCATCGCCGCCGCCCGCTCGGCCAGGTCGGCCCGGCCACCCTGGCGCAGCCGTTCGATGCCCCGCTGCCAGCGCTGCGGTGTCCAGTTGCCGCCCTCGGGGAAGATGACCAGCGCGCCCTGGCCAGGCAGGCCGGCCGCCAGCCGCCGGATCTGCTCGGTCCGCTGCCGGGCGCTGACCGTCCGGGCCCCTGGGCCCCGTGCGGGCCGCCGCAGGAACGCGTTGGGCAGCCGGTTGGCCACGATGTCGGCGGTCGGGTCGAGCTGCAGGGTGGCCTTCATGACCACGCGCGGGCGGCGCCGGCACTCGCTCAGCAGGTAGTGGAGAAGCAGCAGCGAGTCGCCCGGGCCGGCGTGCCGGCTGAGCACGATGAGCGGGCGGTCGCCGGCCGGGCCCGGCTCACCCGGTTCCGGCTCACCCGGTTGCGGCTCACCCGGTTGCGGCTCACCCGGTTGCGGCGGGCCGGTCACCGTCACCGTTAGCGCGCCGACCCGCGCCGCCGTCCGGTACACCAGGTCGAGGAACCAGGTCAGCACCGCGTAGTGGCGGGCCTGGTACGGCTCGGTCTCCAGCCGCCCGCCGAACCCGCTGGCCAGCCACAGGCCGAGGAAGACGGCCAGCGCGGCGGCCTCGCCGGCCGACCAGACCAGCCCGAGGATGATCACCCGCAGCAGCCGCGAGCGGCGCACCCGTCCCGGCCGGTCGCGCCTGATCAGGTTGTAGGCGGCGGACAGCAGCGCCACCGGCGGGGCCAGCGCGGCCAGGGCGAGGCCGATCACCACGACGAGCGGTACCAGCAGCAGGCGGCGGATCGGCGCGGGCGGTAGCATCGGCGGCCCCCTGGGCGGTTGAGCGGCGGTTCGGCGGGACCAGGCGGGAAGTCAGCGGTGCCCGGCCAGCTGGGCCAGGTAGCCGGCGGACGCGGCGTACGACCGCTCGATGCCGTCAGTCACCTGGTTCCTGCCCCGGTAACGGAACTGGCGCAGCCCCGGCGGCAACTGCTCGCCACCGCTCGGCAGCACGTGCACCTCGACACCGGACGGCAGCGCCGCCATCTCCTCGTGGAAGCGGTGCCTGCGGGCGATCTCGAACGCGACCAGGCCCACCTCCCACGGCCTGGCGGGCACCGGCAGCGGGCTCTCGATCCGGCCGACGTGGAGCACGTAGACGGTGGTGGCGCCGAGGCTCACCGCGCGGCCGACCGGGATGGAGTGGACCAGGCCGCCGTCGAAGTAGTGCGCGCCGTCGATCTCGACCGGCGGCAGCAGCCCGGGGACCGCGCAGGACGCGAGCACCGCGGGGATGAGCGGGCCGGCGGTGAACCAGCGGGCGGTCGCGTCCTCGATGCTGGCGGCGACGCAGTGGAAGGGCAGTCGCAGGTCGGCGAACGTCTCGGCCGGCAGGGTGTCGGCCAGCAGCTTGCGCAGCGGCTCGATCGCGTGCAGGTGGGTGCCCGACCGGGCCAGCCGGACCGCCCGCCCGAGGACGGTCTCGCTGAACACCACGCCGAGCGACTCACCGCACCACAGGCCGGTCAGCCGCTGCGCGGCGCTGTCCGGGTCGGCCGCGATGAAGACGCCGTTGACCGCGCCGATCGAGGTGCCGACGACGACATCGGGCCGGATGCCGGCCTCGGAAAGCGCCCGCAGCATGCCCACCTCGTGCGCGCCGAGCAGGCCGCCCCCGCCGAGAACGAATGCAGTGGTCACCTGGGCCAGGGTAGCCGGGGGGCGGGGCAGCCCGGCCCGCACCGAACCGCACGCGGCGGCCAGGCACACCGATCGCGCGGTCGCCGACGAGCGCGGTCGGCCGAAAAAGGGGGCCTGTGTTTGCATCGACGGGGGTAAAAAAATGTAACGTTTCCGGTGGGACCGGGTGAGTATGCCCCGCTCGACGGATTTTTTAGTCTTTAGAAAGGTTTGGACCCATTCGACCCCCGCGTCCTGCTACCGTGCTGAAGCACAATCCATTAAAGGTTGGCCACGCCGGGGGAGTCTCGGCTACCGTCGGACAGCGGCGTCGGGCGAGCTTCACTTAGCTTCGCAACCCCGCGGCGGCCGGGCGGGCATCTCCCTGCGTGCCTGGTTTAGGTGAGGCGCTATGGCGGCAATCCGGCGTCCCGTTCGTTCCCGGTCGATCCGGGTCCTACTGATCGGCATGTTTGCCGTTCCCCTAGTGTCACTGCTGGTGATGTGGCTGATCGCGAGCCTGCTCACCATCCCCAAGGCGCTTGACGCCCAGGGTTACAAGGACAACAACAAGGCATCAAACAGCCAAGCGGTCTCGACCATCTCGTTCGAGATTCCGACCGAGCGGTTGCAGACGTACCTCTGGCTGCTCAGCGGGCGCAAGGCGAGCAAGACGGCCCTGCTCAAGACCAGGGCGATCGTCGCGGCGGCGCTCCCGACCGCGATCGCGGACTTCCGGTCCAACAACAACCACCTCAACGCGATCGCCTCGGCCGAGGAAAACCAGCTGATCGCCCAGACGGAGCGGCTGCCGAGCATCCGCCAGGCGGTCGACTCCGGCGCGCTGACCGCGTCGCAGGCGTTCGCCGAGTACAACACGGTCGTCGACGCCCAGTACTCGGCCTATTACTCCTCGATCAACCAGCGCGGCTCGGTCCTGGTGGCCGAGTCGATCGGCGCGGTCGACTCGGCCTACGTGCTGGAGGAGGCGAGCCGGGAAGCAGCGCTGGCGGACGGCGCCTTCGCGTACGAAAAGGGCCGGATGAACCCGTCCGAGCGCGGGCTGTTCGTCGCCAGCGCCGCTGAACGCCAGCAGCTGCTGGCCCAGGCCCTGGCCACGCTGCCCACGGCGATTCGCAACAACTACCTGGCCATCAGCACGCTGCCGAACTCCAACCAGTTCGCCGCGATGGAAGCGCAGATCGCCGCCGCCGCCGACAACCAGCCGCTGCCGGTTAATGGCGCGACCTGGCAGAAGGTCTCGACCAGTTACCTGACTACGCTGGAGACGACCGAAGGCGCCAACGGCGCCATCCTGTCGGGGCTCAGCGCGTCGGCCAGCAACAGCCTGTTCACCCAGGCCTTCGTGGCGGCCGGCGTCGGCCTGCTGGCGGTTGCCCTGTCGATCGTGCTGCTGCTCTGGTTCGGCCGCCGGGTCACCCGCGACCTGACCAACCTGCACGACAGCGTCCGCGAGATGGCCGAGGAGCGGCTGCCGCGGGTGGTCGCGCGGCTGCGGCGCGGTGACGACGTGGACGTGGCGGCCGAGACCCCGGCCGTGGTGACCAGCGGCATCGAGGAGATCAACCAGATCGACCGGTCGTTCGGCACCGTCCAGCAGGCGGCGGTCGCCGCCGCCGTGGACCAGGCCCGGCTGCGCAAGGGAGTCAACCAGGTCTTCCTGAACATCTCCATGCGTAACCAGTCGCTGCTGCACCGCCAGCTGAGCATGCTCGACTCGATGGAGCGGCGGACCAGCGACGCCGGCGCGCTGGCCGACCTGTTCCGCCTCGACCACCTCACCACCCGCATGCGCCGCCACGCCGAAGGCCTGATCATCCTGTCCGGCTCCACCCCCGGCCGCGCCTGGCGCGACCCGGTGCCGGTGGTCGACGTGCTGCGGGCGGCGGTGGCCGAGGTCGAGGACTACGTCCGGGTCGACGTGACCAGCGAGTCCCGCGACCTGGTGGCGGGCAACGCCGTCAACGACGTTATCCACCTGGTGGCCGAACTGGTAGAGAACGCCACCGTGTTCTCGCCGCCGAACACCAGGATCGAGGTCAGGGCGGACCGCGCGGGCGCCGGCCTGGTGGCCGAGATCGAGGACCGCGGCCTCGGGCTGAGCGAGGAGGAGCTGGCCGACATCAACCGGCGGCTGGCCAACCCGCCCGAGTTCGACCTGGCCAACAGCGAGCAGCTCGGCCTGTTCGTGGTCAGCCGGCTGGCCGCCAGGCACGCGATCAAGGTGGCGCTGCGGCAGTCGGTCTACGGCGGCACCACCGCCATCCTGGTGATGCCGTACGGCGTCATCGTGCGCGAGGGGGAAGAGGCCATGGCCGCCCCCGCCAACCGGGCCGCCCCCGGCCCGCTGGCGGAGGCGGGCGCCCCGGCGGGCGAGCCCGGACCCGGCCCGGACGGGTCACCGTCCGACTTCATCACCGGACGGCACCGGCTGTCCGCGGCGGCCACCGGGCGGCGCACCGACATCGGGGCAGACGGCCCCGACGAGGAGCAGCACCTGTCCGGCCCGCCGCGCGGGACGCTGCGGCCGACGTGGGATGCCACGCCCCCGCAGCCGTCGGCGCCCGGGGCCCCGGGCGCTGGCCCGTCGGCCGCGTACCCGGCCCAGCCCGGTCAGGCCCCCGGCCGGCCGCCGTGGGAGACGGAAACGGTCACGCCGTGGCCCGGTGCGTTCAGCCGGAGCACGGCGATGCCGGCTCCGTCGGCACCGGCTCCGTCGGCACCGGGCGGGTCCGTGCAAGGCCGACCGGGAGGCACCCCGCTCGGCGCCCCCGCCCCGGGCCTGCGCAGCTCGCAGGCCGGCGGCGGGCCGGCGCCGGCACCGGGCAGCAGCCACCTCGGGATGCCGGTCCGCGTCCCGCAGACGAACCTGGCACCCCAGCTGCAGTCCCGGCGCGACAGCGGGCAGCAGGCGGCGCAGACCCCGCCGCCTGTCGACGACCGGACCCCCGAGGCGACCCGCAGCATGATGATCATGATGCAGCAGGGCTGGGAACGCGGGCGAGCCGATGACATGGATGATCCGGCAGGCGGCCCGGATCATGGGACACAGCGATAAGCGAGGCTGAAGTAATGGCGCAGACGGACACCACCGGACAGCTCAGCTGGCTGCTCGACAACCTGGTCACCCAGGTCGAGCACGTACAGCAGGCACTCATCCTGTCCCGGGACGGACTGGTTGTGGCGGCCTCGCGAGGGCTCGCCCGTGAAGACAGCGATCACCTGTCCGCCCTCGCGGCAGGCGTGCAGAGCCTGGCCCGGGGAACCGGACGGCACTTCAACGGCGGCGAGGTGCGGCAGACCATCATCGAGATGGACCGCGCGTTCCTCTTCATCATCGCCGCCGGCCGGGGTACCTGCCTGGCCGTGCTCACCTCGGCCGACCCGAACGTGGGACTCATCGCCTACGAGATGGCAATGCTTGTCCGCCGTATGGGCAAGTACCTCGCCGCTGAGCCGAGATTTCCCGAGCATGAGATACCGGAATGACACCGCGCGACGGACAGGGGTACAACGGCTACGGAAATAACGGTCAAGGGCTGAACGGCCAGGGGCCCAACGGCCACGGGCTGAACGGCCAGGGGCCCAACGGCCACGGGCTGAACGGCCAGGCGCGCGACGGCTACGGGCTCAACGGCCAGGCGCGCGACGGCTACGGGCAAGACCCCTACGGGCGCGATTCGCAAGGGCGCGATTCGCAAGGGCGCGATTCGCAAGGGCGCGATTCGCAGGGGCGCGACAGTTACGGGCACGAGTCGCACCCGCGCGAAGGCCACGGCGAGCGCTGGTTCGACTCCGACGCCGGGCCGGTGGTCCGCCCCTACGCGGTGACGAAGGGGCGGACACAGGCCACCGGGACATTTGGCCTGATCGACGTGGTGGCGGCCACCGATGGGTGGCCGTCCGCTCAATTCCGGCCAGGACCGGAGCACCGGCGGATCCTCGCGCTGTGCCGTCGCCCGGTCCCGGTCGTAGACCTTACATCAGAGATTAACCTGCCGGTGGGAGTGGTCCGCGTGCTACTCAGCGACCTGGCGGCCGAGGGAATGCTGCGGATCGTCTCCGCGCAGCGGCAGCCAGTAGCCGACCACCGACTATTGAGAATGGTGCTTGATGGACTCGAATCCCTTTGACCTCAAGGCGGGCGTCCCAGCGACCGCCAAGATCCTGGTGGCCGGCGGCTTCGGGGTCGGCAAGACCACCCTGGTCGGTGCGATCAGCGAGATCCGGCCGCTGCGGACCGAGGAGCCGTTGAGCAACCGCGGCGTCGGGGTGGACAACACCCAGGGGGTGGACTCGAAGACCACCACCACGGTGGCGATGGACTTCGGCCGGATCAGCTTCGCCTCCCAGCTGGTGCTCTACCTGTTCGGCACCCCCGGGCAGGAACGGTTCTGGTTCATGTGGGACGACCTCTCGGTTGGCGCCATCGGCGCGGTGATCATCGCCGACACGCGGCGGATGGCCGATTGCTTCGCCTCGATCGACTACTTCGAGCGGGCGGGCACGCCGTTCGTTATCGCGGTCAACGCCTTCGACAACGCACCCCAGTTCGGGGCCGAGGACATCAGGATCGCCCTCACCCTTGGCCCCGAGGTGCCGATCGTGCTGTGCGACGCCCGCAACCGCGAGTCGGTCAAGAAGGTGCTGATCAGCCTGGTCAGGTATGTGATGGCGAGCCGCAGCCCGGCCAACATGTCCTGAGCCTGCGGGCTGGTCCGGGGGGATTGGGGGGCCCGGCCGCGGCGCCGGCTCAGGCCGGCGGGGCGGCCGGCGCGATGCCGAGGCGCATCCGTTCCGCCGCGAGGATGCGGCGCTCGGCCTCGGCCTGGCCGGCTACCCCCGCCACCGCGGCCAAGTCGGAGACGTCGATCGCGTCGGGGATGGCATCGGCCAGGTCAGAGCGCCGGGCGTACTCGTCGAACTCGGCCCGCTTGGCCGCCGTCAGCTCCAGCATCTGCTGGTCGACGGTGTGCTCGGCCAGCAGCCGGTGCACGTCCACCCGGCGGACCTGGCCCATCCGGTGGGCACGGGCAATCGCCTGCTCCTCGATGGCCGGGTTCCACTGCGGCTCGCACAGCACCACGACCGAGGCGGCCTGGATGTTCAGGCCGACCCCGCCCGCCTGGATCTGGCAGACCAGCACGGCCGGGCCGGGCCGGGCGGTGAACTCGTCCACCAGCGCCTGCCGGTCAGCCGGGGGCACGTCGCCGGTGACCGGGCCGATCGCGGCGTCGCCGAGCGCGGTCATGATCGTGTCGAGCACGCCGCGAAAGAAGGAGAAGATGACCACCTTGCGCCCGTCCTCGGTCGCCTCCGCCACGATGTCGGCCAGCCGGTCGAGCTTGGCCGGCCAGTCGGGCGTGCCGTCGTCGCCGCGGCCGGTGGCGAACGCGGCCCGGCGCATCTTCATCATGCTGCCCGCGGCGACCGCGTCCCGGTAGGCGGCCAGGGCCAGCCCGTCCAGCGGCACCCAGTCGCTTGTCTCCAGCCGCGGCGGCAGCTCGTTGAGCACGTCGCCCTGGTTGCGCCGGAGGTAGACCGGCGCGACGGCGCGACGGAACACGGTGCCGCCGAGCATCCCGTCGGCATCGCTGACCGTGTCGGCCACGTCCGGGCGGAGGTGGCCGACCAGGGCGCGGAACTCCTCGACCCGGTTCTCCATCGGCGTCCCGGTCAGGAACAGCACCCGCGGGGTGGACCGCGCCCAGCTGCGCACCGCCTTGGTGCGCAGCGCCTCCGGGTTCTTCGCGTAGTGCGCCTCGTCGACCGTGAGCATGGCCAGCGACAGGCCCGCCGGCACCGGCATCGCGCGCAGTGCCTCGTAGGTGGTCACCGCGACGCCGCCGGCGTCCAGCCACCCCCGGACGGCCTCCGCCCGGTCGTCGCCGTGCAGCCGGTGCGCCGCCAGCCGGGTATGCGCGGCGATCTCCCTCATCCAGTTGACCAGCACGCTGGCCGGGCAGACGACGAGGAAGTGAGCCGGCCGGCCCGCCCTGGTGGCGGCCAGGTGCGCCATCGCCGCCAGGGCCTGCACGGTCTTGCCGAGGCCCATCTCGTCGCCGATGATCACCCGCTGCTGCGCCAGCGCGAACTTCGCGCCGAACGCCTGGTAGCCGCGCAGCGACGCGTTGACCAGCGACAGGTCAAGCGGCTGTGCGTGCACCCGCTCGGCCACGTCGGCGGGCAGGAAGCCCTGGGCTGACTCCTCGTCCGGGCCGAGCCCGGCGACGTCGTCCAGCAGCCCGTTGTAGGCGACCGGGCGGGCCAGGTAGTCCCGCCACAGCTCGACCGTGCCCGGCAACGCGCCTGGTGCCAGCCCGGTACCGCCGCCCGGGCCGAGCCGGGCGGCCGCGTCGGCCGCCGACGGCGAGCGCAGCGCC
>Ga0265338_10009927_pt1 | contig 11256 bp, 11 predicted proteins | sample 42126metaG_FD_193579 | JGI IMG/M metagenome (GOLD analysis project Ga0265338, IMG submission 193579) | Rhizosphere microbial communities from Carex aquatilis grown in University of Washington, Seatle, WA, United States - 4-21-26 metaG | ecosystem: Host-associated > Plants > Roots > Rhizosphere... | reverse complement strand
TGGCAGGGGAGACAGGACTTGAACCTGCGACACCCGGTTTTGGAGACCGGTGCTCTACCAACTGAGCTACTCCCCTAAATATATCATCTTAACAGCGGTCATTATACCTGATAATCGTAGCAAAAGAAAAACCGGGAAAACCCGGTTAATCAATCGTGCGCGCCCACCCGGCGGCGGGTGAGAGCATTTGGTTATTTTAAATGTTTATTTCAAGCGCCGCATTGAAGCGCACGAAGTATATATAACTATAAGCTCTTTTGCTGAGTTGTCAAGAATTCGTGTAAGAGAGCAATAGCAGGAGTCCGATATGAACTCTGGGCATACTCCTCCTCAGCCATCTCAGCTCGCGTCTTGTTGTATCCTTCATTAATAAATATTGGGTCAAAGCCAAAACCCATCCCACCGTCACGAGGCTCTGCCGCAATATGACCGCGCATCTCACCGTCAAAGAATCGGACTTTCTTTCCATCGTAGAAGCCGTAGCATACGCGGCCAAGTGCAGTTTGTTCAGGGAGCGAGTTAGCTATACGGAGCAGACCATCGTATCCAATCTCCTCGATGAACCACTTTACAAATGTGCCGGGGAGCTGACCCATCGCCGTAAAGATCAGGCCCGAGTCCTCAACAAGTACAGGCTTCTGTAGAATCCTATAGGCCTGCCGTACCTTATGCTCAACCACCGTGTGAGGGTCGAGAGATTGAATTTCATCAAGATCAAGTTTGTGATGATCTACTTGGATACCAAGATAACGAGACAAGAAGTCTGCCTTATTTTGGTTGCCCGTTATGAATGTAAGCTCTTGCACGGCACGCGTACCCTCACTTAATGAGTTCTAGAAACTCAGCTTCGTTAATGATCTTCGTTCCATATTCGGTAGCCTTCTTTAGCTTACTTCCACCCACCTTACCGCCCGTGACCAAATACGTTGTATCTTTTGCAACTGAGCTTTGGAATATACCTCCGAGTTCGCGAATCTTATCTGCCGCCTCATCACGGCCCATACTCTCAAGCGTGCCCGTTACCACAAAACGTTGATCTGTAAATTTACCTGTTTTCTTCACATAGGCTGGATGGACCCCGAGTTGGTTAAACTTACTGAGCAACCCCTCATTGTCAGGATCTGCAAACCAAGCCGTGATACTCTCGGCCACAACCGTGCCGACACCCTCAACAGCCTCGAGCTGTTCAATCGTAGCACGCTGAATTGCCTCGACAGATCCGAAATGGCTCGCAAGGTCTATTGCGGTTTGCGATCCTACGTGACGAATACCGAGACCGTATACAAATCGTTCTAAAGCCGGCTCGCGGCTCGCGGCAACTGCATCAATTAACTTCTGGGCTGAGATGTCTGCGAATCGATCTAGTTTAAGTAGCTGCTCCTTAGTGATGGTGTATATATCCGCGAGATCATAAACAAGTCCTGCGTCAACCAACGCAACAACATTCTTTTCGCCAAGCGTATCGATATCAAGCGCACCTTTGCTCGCAAAATGCTCGAGTGCCTGCTTGAGCAGCAAGGTACTACTCGCTCCCTTAACCCGGTACACTGCCTCACCCTCAGGTCTGTCAAACTGTAGTTCAGGATATTGGGCTGCTAGCGCCCTCTCATAATCAAATGCCTTTGCCAGCTTGGGGCGCAGTTCCATAACGACGCTCTCCACTTGCGGAATAATGTCACCGGCCTTATAAATTACAACCGTATCACCAACACGGACATCCTTGCGTGCAATCTCGTCAGCGTTGTGGAGACTAGCATGTTGTACAGTAGTGCCAGCAACGCTGACTGGGTCAAATACTGCAACTGGCGTAGCCGCGCCAGTCCTACCAATACTTATAACTATATCTTTTACAATTGTCGTTACCTGTTCAGCGGCATATTTGTACGCAATAGCACCTCGCGGATTCTTACCAACCGATCCAAGCGCATCGTACTGTGCACGGTCGTTAACCTTGACGACAAGACCATCGGTGTTGTAAGGAAGTGAGTGACGTTTTTCGTCCCACGCATTTACAAAATTCATCACGTCATTGAGCTCAGTAAAGACACTTGCTTCAGGACTGCGAAAAATACCAAGTTTGCTCATTGCCTCATATGCGTACATATTTGTCGGCACCTCCGTGGAATCGTCGCGAAGTAAATCATAGCCGACAAAGCGAAGAGGCCGCTCTGCAACAAGTTTCGGGTCTAGCTGGCGAATAGTGCCAGCAGCAAGATTACGTGGATTTTTAAATGGTGGCAAACCTGCTCTTTCACGCACATCATTGAGACGGTTAAAATCCGTTTTGAACATAACAATCTCACCGCGAATCTCAGTACGACCAGATAAAAACTGCCCAAACAATGGTGAGTCTCGTAACCGCAACGGAACGTTCTGGATAGTGCGTACATTCGTTGTCACATCTTCGCCAATGAGTCCATCGCCACGAGTAACCGATTGGGCCAATACGCCGTCCTGATACACCAAAGCACAGGCGAGGCCATCCTTCTTGATGTCACAGAAAAATTCATGGTTACGGCCTGGCAGTAGTTTATCCGTCCGCTGCACCCAAGCTTCAACTTCTGAGCGATCAAAAACATCATCAAGGCTAATCATCGGACGGCTGTGTGGAATTTTGGAGAATTTGTCGAGTGGTATACTAGCAATGCGCTGCGTCGGACTATCCGGAGTTATTAGCTCAGGATGCTCAGCCTCTATCTGCTTAAGCTCAGCCAATAGATTGTCGTATATAGCGTCACTAACACTTGGCTCGTCGAGAACGTTATATTCATAGCTGTATTGGCTGACCAATTTCCTCAGTTCAGCTGCGCGTTTCTTTTCGTTCATAGCATCTCCCTATATAGGTTGTAGAGGTAGGCATGCACGATCGGCATCATGACCATGCCCAACGCGAAAAAGACCCATGAAGCCACTGGGGTAACAAATAGAATTAACGGTAATTCAATAACCGCGGCTACAAGCAGTAACGCGATTGGTAAAAATATAACCTTACGCCATATGATCAAGCGCCTCCCATACACGAGTTGCCGAGCACTACGGTATGCACGAAGCGGTGTCATGTCAGGCAATGTGACAATGTAGAGTGCAAAAACCGAAGCCGTCAGCATACGTAGTGATATAACCGCACAAGTCAGGAAGAACACGATCCATAATATCGATTCCCACCAACTGGCCGATATGCCATTACTTACAACCGTACCATATATCGCCCCACCGATCGAAAGAGGGAGAAGCTGTATGCACATCAGGAAAAATATGAGTAAGAAAGGTATCAGTGGAGCCATGCCATGGTAGAAGCTGTCTCGAACGTGTACGCGCTGTTTTGCAAAGACACTGCGAAGCGCCCAGATAAACGCTAAGCTACAAACAACGAGCAAGACCGCTTGATAAACACCGGAGTTCGTCGAGTTATTATTACCCGAGCTCGCTAGTAGATAAATAAACGAGAGTGATGAGCTGGTAACGTTACCGCCAAGCCCATGGGCGCCACTGGTAATGGATGATTTTATTGAAGATAGATCACTTCCTCCTGAAAGCCCTCGCACAAGAATGACCGTAAGTAGTCCGTAAATAATGACGATACCGCCAAAGAGTGTACGATCCGACCATAACTGTTTTAGGGCCGTCCAAAACAATAGACGTGCTTTTGGCAACGGTTTATAATTCGGCACGAGTGGACGATATCTCCAGGTAAGCGGCTTATACCATACCCGCTTAGGTTGTTGGAGCACACGAGTCCCCGATTTCGATCGCTTAATTGTCAGCATGCGCTTCTTTCTAAAACCTGCCTTTGGGGCGGCACGTTGAGCAGTAATGATGTGGGTGGTTGAACGGTTTAAGCTGACTTCCTTTCTAGGCATGATCTTCCATCTCTTTGAGCTTCTGGATTCGCATATCAATCGGTGGATGAGTACTAAACAGATTTGTTAGTGAATGGCCACGTAGCGGATTCGCAAAAAAGAAGTGTGCAGTGGCAGTATTCTGTTTCCGTAGAGTACTGCCCGTCTGCTCGATCTTTCGTAAAGCGCTCTCTAGACCTTCGGGGTAGCGTGTCGTTAACGCGCCTGTCGCGTCAGCGAGGTATTCTCGCTTACGGCTAATTGCAAGCTGAATGAGTGATGCAACAAGAGGGGCAAGAATAGCGGCAACTATCCCTAGCAGAAAGAACACTTGGTTATTGTCCTCTCTATCGCGATCGTTAAACCACGTAAGGCGCAGAATGCCATCGGCAATTACGGCGATTACAGCACTGAGCGCAAAGGCGAGCATACTCACTCGTATGTCGTAGTTCTTTATGTGCCCCAGCTCATGAGCCAATACACCCGTGAGTTCATTGTCGTCCATAATTTGCAGCAAACCAGAAGTTACGCAGACCGCCGCATGATCCGGGTCCCTGCCGGTCGCAAATGCATTTGGCGCCGGATCATCAATAATGAAAACACGGGGCGTCGGAAGGCCATCGGTTATGGCTAAATTCTCGACGATACGATACAACCGCGGATTATCAGCTTTCTGAATCTCTTGTGCGCCATTAACGGCGAGACTCCAGCTTCCGCCAGAGAAATACCCAACCGTGGCATATATAACACTAATGCCAATGAATAGGTACATTAGATTCCTGCCGTACATGTACCCAAGAAGGCACGACAGAGCGAATGCAAATAGGGAAAATCCAAAAAGGATAAAGATTGATTTACGTTTGTTGCTTGCGATTGCGCTATACATATGCGCGGGCGCCTTCTTTTCTTATTAGAACTGAACGTTAGGAGCGTTTTGGATGACAGCCTGTTGACTATCGTCTACCTCGTAATATTCCTTATCCTGCTTAAAACCAAGCATGTTTGCAAAAATGTTTGTCGGAAATACTTTTCGTTTCGTATTGAAGTCCCGGACTACGCCGTTATAAAAACGTCGAGCAGCCTGAATCTTATCCTCGGTATCGGTCAGCTGAGCCTGAAGGTCAAGGAAGTTTTGGTTCGCCTTCAAGTCAGGATAGTTCTCCGCAACCGCAAAGAGGCTCTTCATGGTCGTTTGAAAATCGCCCTCAGCCTTAGCCGCCTCACCCGGAGTCTGAGCATTGACGGTTGCCGCACGAGCAGCAGTTACTCGCTCAAAAACACCACTCTCATGAGCCGCGTACCCCTTAACAGTATTGATAAGATTGGGAATTAAATCTGCGCGGCGCTTCAGCTGTACGGTAATATCACTCCACGCCTCGCTTGCACGCTGGTTGAGACGCACCAGGCCGTTATACATTGCGCCGAATATAATCGCAATCAAGAAGACAATTACAACAATTACTATTATCGCCACCATAAGAATATGACTCCTTAAATATTTCTGCTCACCAGTATAGACTAAAGCAAAGATAGACGATAGGTATAATGAAGCCATGCATATCATCGATCCAATCCGATACCAGAAGGGCTCAAAGAAGTCTCATTGGCGAAAAGTTGCTACTCTTTGCATTATTTGCCTAGTACTCATCGCCGGGGTGGGAGCAATAAACTATTTCCGGCCTCTTCCGGCCTCAACGGCATCAATAGAGTTGCTACTGCCACCGTCAAAAGCACCAGACCTCAAATGGCCAACGGCCGGACAGGCCGCTATTGCCGCCGACAGCCTTGGTCTTCTGAGTACGAACGGTGAACAGGGCTCCGTTGCTACCGCCTCAACCGCAAAAGTGATCATCGCACTATGCGTGCTGAACAAAGACCCGCTGCAGACCGGTCAGACCGGCCCTACCTTTACCGTGTCTGCTAGCGACGTCAATATATTTAATGACTACGTCGCTGAAGATGGGTCATTACTTCCCGTAGAGCAGGGTGAACAAATTACTGAGTACGAGGCACTCGAAGCCCTAATGGTGCCATCAGCCAATAACGTCGCCGACTCACTTGCTCAGTGGGTATTTGGAAGCCAAAGTGCTTACCGGACGTATGCCAATGATTTCTTACTCCATAATCATATCTATAATACGCATATCGGCGTAGATGCTAGTGGGTTTGATCCATCAACAACGAGCACTGCCAGTGATCTTGCGCAGCTTGGGCTTCTTTCGCTACGCAGCCCAATACTTATGCAAATTTCGTCCCAAAAAACCGCTACACTCCCTATCGCGGGCACCGTTTCAAATTACGACACCGTACTTGGCCAGGAGGGTATTAATGGTCTAAAAACCGGCAACAACGACAGTGATAAAGGCGCCTTTATCTTCACCTCATCAGCTGCGGTTGGCACAAAAGTCATACCACTCACCGGGGCAATCATGGGCGCTGCAAGTCTTCAAGATGCGCTTTCGGAGAGCGTGCAACTTGCTGGATCATTTCAACAGGGGTTCCAACAAGTGACCATCGCCCATGCCGATCAAAGGGTTGGGCATATAACGACTGCTTGGGGAGAAGTAGTGCCTGTTACTATTAGTAATAACCTACAACTTGTCAGGTGGGTGGCAACACCTCTCTCGCAGCACTACACTGAGAACCTCAAGAACGTCAGCGGTAATATTGGAAAAGTAACGATTTCTGCAGGACCGGCAAATGCTTCCGCAACGCTTACGCTTGTACACTCCATAGCACCGCCGAGTTTTCTCTGGCGCTTAAGTCGATTGTAGAGCAAGTCATCTGGTATACTTATAAAAATGCAGGAGTTTGGACCAGATTTCTTTTATAAAAATCGCGTCAAACTACGCGATGCTCTTAAGCAAGATATACCAATCGTTGTAACCGCGAATGGTCAGCTACAATCCAGTGCAGACAATCCGTTTCCTTTCCACCAAGACCCAAACTTTTGGTATCTCACTGGAATAGAGCAGCCAGATTATACGCTCGTTATCGAGCCTAAAGAGACCTACATAATTGCCCCGACACTTAGCTACGTGCAAACACTTTTTGATGGGTTTGCGACTGATGAGTCACTGCGCGCGTTATCGGGAGTAGGTACAGTCCTTGACGCAGTCGAAGGGGAGAAAAGACTTAAAGCAAGCCTTGCACGAAACAAGCGTGTCTATTCGATCAGCGCAAGCCCAGCCTATCTCGAGCTCTATGGTATGTACACGAATCCAGCTCGAGCACGTCTCTCGCGGCGCCTGAAACGAGCAGTGCCCGAGCTTGAGATACTCGATATTCGCCCACAGCTTGCCTCGCTCCGTGTGATAAAACAACCCGAGGAGATCGCCGCGATAAGACACGCTATAACCATTAATGTCGATACACTAAATGAAGTACAGGCACGAAAATACGCGTTTGAGTATGAGATTGAGGCAGATATCGCTCATGGATTTCGTTCGCGTGGCGCTACCGCTCACTCTTTCTCGTCAGTTATCGCGAGTGGTGACAATGCGTGCGTTCTTCACTACCAAGACAATAATGCCCCACTTAAAGCTGGCAACCTCATTCTTGCTGATGTTGGCTCAGAATATATGCACTATGCTTCAGATCTTACGCGAACCTGGTCACCAAGCGCCCCCACAGCGCGACAAACTGCCGTATATAATGCCGTTAATGATGCGCTGCAGTTCGGTATTGAACAACTAGTACCCGGTGGGGTCAGCTTTTATGAGTGCGAGCAACGTGTGCGTGAATTCGTTGGGAAAAAGCTCATTGATCTTAAGTTAATCAAGCGAGCCGACAGAGATTCTGTGCATGAATACTATCCTCACGCGCCTCATTATCTGGGACTTGATGTTCATGACGTTGGAGATACGAAACAACCCCTGAGACCAGGGATGGTACTTACAATGGAACCGGGCATATACATCCCCGATGAAGGTATTGGAGTTAGGATCGAAGAAGACATTCTTATAACCGCATCAGGTTGTGAAGTATTAAGTAAGGCTTGCCCGAGAACTCTCAGACCCGTACAATAAGTACAAGTATTATGAGTTCTGTACATCATGGGTTTGTCTATAGGTTTCTTCTAAGATGGGTTGTATGCTCTTTAGGATTATGGATCGCAGCCGGCCTACTGAGTGGCAGCGTCTCATATCATGGGAATCGTCTCGCTTCAGTTATCGTGGCGGGTCTAGTGTTGGCAATACTTAATGCGCTTATCAAGCCACTTCTAGTCATCATTAGCCTACCCGCTATCTTAGTTACCCTTGGCCTGTTTATGCTCGTTATCAATGGCGGTACTGTCTTTTTAGCCAGCAAGCTTTACTCAGGTCTTCACATTCGAAATTTTGGCATCGCAATCCTGACGGGAATCATAATAGGGTTGGTAAATTATTTGGTCACCGCTATACTAGAGGAACGATGAGTATCTACAACTACGTAACGATAGTTTCAATGCTGTTCATGGCCTTACTTATCCTTGTGCAGACTCGCGGCGCATCTCTAGGCGCAGGGCTTGGTAGCAGCGGCGAAGTAAACACTGAGCGCCGTGGGACCGACAAGACTATTTATCAACTTACCATTATTACGGCGATAGTATTTGTAATGTCGATTTTGCTCGGCATTATCAAATAAACGCATGAGGCGCCTCGGGAGGGCAGGGGAAAATGGCACTCATTAACCGAAGTACTCGGCTACGAATGAGACGTCTCATCCGACGGCAGCAACGGCAAGTTGAGGCTGCGGCTGATGATATTGACACGTATCTAATCGGTCGACTCGACCGGCTTGTTCGAGTTAAGCGCTTTACTGCCGGATGGCTAATACTAGTAGCCCTGCTGACATTTTGTACCATCCTACAAACAACCAATCTGAGCGCCTACTACCAGACTACACAAGCCATACCTGGCGGCACATATAACGAAGGTATGATTGGCACATATACCAATGCGAATCCCATTTACGCAACGGGTTCTGTTGACCAAGCGGTATCACGGCTCATTTTTGCCGGCCTCCTACAATATAACGACCAGAATCAACTCGAGCCCGATCTTGCAAGCAACTATAGCGTCGACTCCACTGGGCGGCATTACGTTTTTAAGTTAAAACCCGGCCTCACGTGGCAAGATGGGCAGCCCTTGACAGCACAAGATGTTGTCTTCACGTATCGGCTTATCCAAAATCCCAATGCTAACTCACCGTTTATGCAGAGTTGGCAGAATACTACCATCAGCGCACCAAACGATCTTACGGTCGACTTTACATTGCCCAATCCATTCGCTGCATTTCCGTACAATCTAGTGAGCGGCATTCTACCCGAGCATCTCTTAAAAAACGTGCCCACTTCAGAACTCCGGTCGAACTCATTTAATACGACAAATCCGGTGGGCGCCGGACCTTTTTCCTGGCAGGCAATCCAGGCAAGCGTCGGGACCGATCCAAGCCAAGCCTTAAGCCTTATTGCGCTCAAACCGTTCCCGCATTATAACGGTGGTGCGCCAAAACTTGGAGGATTCGTTCTACACGCCTTTGGCGGCCAGAATGCAATGATTCAGGCATTTCAAAACCGACAGATTAATGCCATGGCCGGACTTAGTAGTGTGCCAAATAAAGTTGTCAAAGACAGCGATCTCAATATCGAAAGTTTTAACTCAAGTGCTGCAACTATGACGTTTTTTAAGACGAACGACGGAGTACTAGCAGACACCAATGTTCGACGAGCACTCATTCAGGGAACGGATACATCAGCCATCATTAAGCAGCTCGGCTACGTAACGTTGCCGGTAAATGAGCCGCTACTCATGGGACAGCTTGGGTACAACGCAAAATATTCCCAGGCAGCATACAGCCCGTCAGCAGCGAATGCATTGCTTACAAGCGATGGTTGGGTGGTCGGCAGCAACGGCATGCGCACAAAGAGCGGGAAGCAATTGGCCTTCGGTCTGTACGCTGAAGATACTACAGAAAACGAAAAGACTATAGCTTCCCTCGTTCATGACTGGAAGGCACTCGGCGCAAACGTCACGCCGCAGTTACAATCTCCGACTGACTTCCAGTCTACTCTTGCATTCCATACATATGACGCGTTGCTTTACGGCATATCTATAGGTGTCGACCCTGATGTTTTCCCGTATTGGGACAGTAGTCAGGCGGACGTGCGCAGTACATCTCAGCTTAATTTCTCCGAATTCAACGACCCAACATCGGACGCGTCACTTGAAGCCGGCCGTACACGGCTTGATCCTGCGCTCCGAGCAATCAAGTACCAGCCATTCTTGCAAAATTGGCAGTCTGATGCACCAGCACTCGGTCTATATCAACCACGAATACTCTACATTACGCGCGGTACCGTGTACGGTTTAAGCAACCACACACTCAATAGCGACAGTGACCGATATGAGTCAGTAAATAATTGGGAAATACTCACAGCCAAAGTCACCGATAAATAGGTCTATTGCGATTTAAGAGAAAAATCGATAAGATAGCGAGGTTAGCCATTACGTGCGGACGTGGCGGAATTGGTAGACGCGCTAGTTTCAGGTACTAGTGAGCTTAACACTCGTGGAGGTTCAAGTCCTCTCGTCCGCACCATCATCTGAACTAAAATACAAAAGTGTTCCACATTTGGAGCACTTTTTGTTTGGGCTGATTCTCCGATCTGTTGCGTGGGTTAAAGTCCTCTTTGGTAGCAAGGGTAATAATTTGTTACACTTTTTTCATGAGATCATATCTATTCTCCTTTCGTAATGGTAATAGGCCCGAAGAGCCAGTAAGGGCATGAGCCTTTCCGAAGAGCTACGTGCTGCTGATTCCGACGAGCTTTGCGCAGAGGTAGACGTCATTGGCTTCCATGCAGGCCCCCAAAGAACACAACCACTGAACGAGGAAGAAACACTTGCTATTGTAGACGGAGGTCGAATGGTTCAAAGATATCCAGCGATGCTGCAGCTCTTGATCCGCATGCGAGAGCGCTATACCGAGTCTGGAGACCCAGAAGCAGACATTGATATGCGGCTAGAAGGAGCTACCCTTGCCATATTATCGCTCATCAGATACGCGGAGCAGCAAGACCTGAACGCTATACTCGAGTAGTTCTTTCTGGCGTAATGGTAATCATTCCTCTCTATTTCTTCGTCGTAGCATGCGAGGCCAAGTTCAACGACCTTCTCCGTACATCTAGATCAGACTAGGTTCTATGGTGTTCTACGATAGGTCTATGTACCCTTGGATACTTGAAATCGTTAGGATTTACCAGGCTTTTCCTGTTACTGCCCCAGTCCTACTCTTAGGGTACTAGTCGTTCTATTTCCCCGCCAACTGCTTGTAGGTGTTATATGCTGGCGTACCCACCAATCCGAAGCTCCCATCACCAGTGTAGTCGTACCAGAAGATAGGACCGGCCCAGGCCTGGTTATTGGTTAAGTTA
>Ga0265338_10009926_pt1 | contig 11257 bp, 11 predicted proteins | sample 42126metaG_FD_193579 | JGI IMG/M metagenome (GOLD analysis project Ga0265338, IMG submission 193579) | Rhizosphere microbial communities from Carex aquatilis grown in University of Washington, Seatle, WA, United States - 4-21-26 metaG | ecosystem: Host-associated > Plants > Roots > Rhizosphere... | reverse complement strand
CTGGAAAACTCAGACCCGACGCGACACAGGAACCACCACGATAAGTGAGGGGACGGACATATCGCCCATCGCAAAGCGTGGTCAGAAACGTGCTGATCTGCCCTCGGATACTTTGCGCGTGCTCACCCGCCCCGAGGACGGATGACAGCGCGCCTGTGCGCGCGACAGCGGTCGCCACCCGAGGTAGGACAGAGGCACCAGTACCACCACCAAATGCCAAGGTGGCAGGCAAAGCAGCAGACTGGACGGTATCACCGACAATCTTCTCAAAGTTCGCGCTGTTCTCGGCTGCCTGCTGCTTGAGCGGCACCATACTGCGGGTCTTGATGGCCTGGAAGAACGCTTGGAGACCCCCTCCAACCGCTTTGCCGAGATTAGCGACCGGCAGCACCTTTGACGCGAGGTCGGCACCCTGGCTAAGCACGTCGCCTTGGCCCGGACTGCTGGGTACGCCACCAGTGCCGGGTATGGTCGCGGGCGTCCCCAGGTCAACTCGGTCGGCATATTGCGGATACTTGGCCAGCATCTTCTGCGTGAGCGTGGCGTTGTCCACGTTGGCATATGCGGGATACTTCGCCTTGATGCTCTGCGCAAATTGGTCAGAGGTCAGCTTGGTGCCCGCCAGGGCTGGTGCCGTAGCCGGCGCGGGAGCGGGTGATGAAAAGTCTCCCGGCGCTTTGGCTGGTGGGTTAAATGCCGATTGGCCCGGCGGAAGAATTGGTTGAGCGGTATTCATAGCTAGATGCCCAACCCCAACGGGTCGGTGTCGGATGAAGTGTCGCTAGGGGATGAGCCGTCACTCGCCTGCGCTTGACCAAGTATCGCGTCCTCGCGATCGGAGAGGAGTGCTTTGAGGTTGGCCACCTTCTGCTGCACTGTATCGTTCGTATCGTAGATAGTCGGCAGCTCCTTGTTGATGTTCGCCACGGCCGCCTGGCTCATGCGGCTGCCTTGCACGCCCTGCATTGCTTTGAGGATGTCAGTGCCAATAGAGCTGAGCACAGCCGCTGCGGCCTTTTGTGGGTCGGTTTGGGCCATGGTGGCGAACATCGAGAATGGGCCGCCATACAGGTCGCGTGAAAAGGCGCTCGGCTGGTCTATGTTCGCCAGGGCATCCACAACGGTATCCAGCTTGTTGTTTGCGTCGCCGATATTGAAGAGGTCGGTCGCGGTGCTCTTGTTGGTGATGACTTTGATGCCTGCGGCTTGCGCCTCGTTCACAATCTGAGATTTTTGGGCGGCCGTGCCCTGGATGGCTGAGAGGTCGGCATACGCTACGCCCGAGTGGCTGGTGGCAACGTACGGTGCCACGTCAACGGGCACGGTAATGGTCTTCCCGGTATTCGGGTCGGTTATCGGGACGGTGGTCGCGCCATTTGCTGCCTTGAGGTCGTTCGCCTTCTTCTCATTGTCGAGCTGCACACCCTGTAGCTGAGCCGCCTTGAGTGGGTCGGGCGAACCTTTGTACACCTGCACTTGGTCGGCAATCGGTTTGCTCGGGTCGATACCGTCTTTCGGCACAAACATCAGGTCGCCATTGGCAAGCTGAACGGTCTGCGAACCCTGCGGGATGGTGAAGCCGAGGTCGAAGTGGTCGGTCGTGACATTGCCCGTGATTGGATTTTTGGAGACCTGATAATAGGTGTGGCCATCGGGGGCGATACCGGAATTGAGCACGGTATCCTGCGGCTTGTTGAGCGTCATGAATCCGCGCAAGGCATCCTCACTGCCACCAAACGCCTGAAGAGCGTACTGATACACCTGCGCGTTCTGTGGGTTATTTTTGAATGAGTCAAAATCCACCGCGCCGCTTGCTGCCATCAATTTGAGATTGTTGACCGCATCAGTCTGCACCTGGGTGCGATGCGCTACCACGTCCTCGGCGCTCTTTTGCGCATCCTGTTTCTGCTGCTCGGCTTCGGTCGCCGCGTCGTCAGATATTTTGCCGTAAATGGCCTGAAGCGCAACCGCACGCTGGGCGTTGATAGCGTCAACTGATTTCGTGTTGCCGGCCGTCACATCATTGCTCGTGCGTACCGCATCGGTCGAACCCGAAAGGCCGGATAGCACGCTGACGGCGTTGTTCTGGTCGAGCCGCTTCTGTCCCGCCTGTTGCTCCTGCTGCACCTGGGTGTCGTAGAGGGCGTTGGTCGAGTCAATGAGTGCCTGCGCTTCCCGCTGCTTTTGGGCAGCGATGTCCGCCTCGCTTTGCGGCGGCGTAAAGGTATCGAGATACGCTCCGGCAGGGTCAGTCGTAGGGTCTGTGCTGGTGTCTACCGAACGGTTGATGGGTGCTGGCGTCGTAACTGACGCGGGGACAGTCGGCGTACCAGCCGCGACACCCGGCGCAACCCCGGCTTTCAAATTAGCTATCGCCGCCGCCTGAGCGGAACCAGCATTGGCAGCGGCGATTTGGTCGGGAGTGAGCGCCATGCGATTAGGGGTTTGTGCAAATAGCGTACACAACAAAGGACGCCGACGCACTGCAAGTCCCGCCACTAGCAACACTACATACGAACCCTACCGTCCAAGCATTAGGGGCACTGGCGTAGTCAGTATAAACTGAGTCTAAAGAGAAGGTATTAACTAGTTGACTCATTACGTTCGTCGAATTATATCCACCTCCCACCACCACTCCATTGCCTGCACAGTATACTGTTTCAGATGTTGAACCGCCCCCGGTGGATGTGATATTGACCGAAGCGCTCGTAGTCGCGACAAATAATTGCGAGGATTTCTCCCACGTCAGTCCTCCACTTCCATTCTCAGAAAGTATGGTTGACGACGCACCGCGTACCGATGGAAAGAGATACGGAAGGCCGTGAATCTGCAGAGCATTATTCGTCAGACTGGTATTGGAGATGGTGGTGGTCGCATTGAGCGTCGAGGACGCATTGGTTTCTATGCCGCCTGAAAAATTGAAAAACTGCGTTAAATCCAGGAAAAGCTGAGAGAGCTTTTCGTTTGTGTTAGTAACTGGCATGACATTCGCGCCGCTGTTGTAGGGAGTCGAAGTTGCGATGCGCGTGCTGAGGATCAGGTCGGCACCCGTCGAGCCGGTTGCGGTGCCAGCCGCCGCTTGAGCGCCCGTTGCTTCTTGGAAGACTCCTTTCGTGCTGGTGTTGCCATTGGGAGCGCCCGAGAGCGCAACGCTGTCCACATATCCCTTGGACGCAAAAGCCGCGTTATCGGCCCCCGTGTAGGTGGGAGAGCTGTCATAGTAGAGCTTGTTCGGATACGTCTCAGTACCGTTCGCCTGGTTCCGAAGGCGCTGCACCAAGGGGAAGTCGGTTATCTTCACGTCTGCGCCCGTGCGGTGCTGCCACGCCAGGCTGCTTGCGGTCGAAGTACCGTTGACGTAGCTCAAGCCGCGCTCAAGGTTGGTGACGGTCGTGCCGGATACGTTACCGCAGACAAACTCCGCGTCGCTGCGCCCCTCGTCTATGGTGAAGCAGTGGTAGCCGGATATGGCTGAGCCGCCGACACTGTTTGCCACCAACGTCATGCTGGTGTCGGTGGAGCTGATGCGGCTTTGGAGTGAAGTCTCGAACAGTGCTTCGCCACCGGGGAGAGCGACGGCGCGCACCTGGGTAACGAATACGATGAGTGATAGAGCTACGAGCGGCGGGGCGTAGGCTAGTTTCTTCATGCGCCCATGATAGACGGCAGGGGCAGGATGTAACGCTAGGGATTTTCTTTACCTTCCGAACAACCTTTGCGCTTATCTATCCATTCGTATATGAGCGGGTGGTCTCCGTCCCATATCCCTATATTTCGCAAAGCCCCCTTGAGTTCATCTGCGCTTCGTCCTTGGCGGAGAGCGTCAATGTCTCGGGCGTATGAAAACATCTTTGCGGTATGCGCATACAAATCGGCCGAATCATATATGCTATCGAGCGCTTCTGTCATTGACATCGACGGAGGTTGGTTCCTGAGCGACCGCCAGACCAATCCCTTGATACGAGCATTTTGCACCTGCAACTTGCTCAACAACGTCATCACATTTCGCGATACTGATTCATCGTCGCTCCTGGCTACCGCCTGCAACATACCGACGATTCCATCGGGCCTCTTTGGAGGTTCTAATCCCTGGGTCACAACGCGTGCTTGGCCGCCACCCGGAACAAAAGGCACAAGAAAAATAATGCAATCGAGACTATATTGTGTCAGCTCACTTAGCGCCAACGGCAATACCGCCTTTGCAGCCCGTTCCTCACGGATACGTCGGGCCGTCTCCCATTTATCGATTTGATTGATCTGCTTCTGAATCTTCGTTACCGTCAGCCACGCTCCCAAGAGCGCCAAAACACCAGCGGCGAGCGTCTGCCATTTGTCTAAAAAGTGCGGAAAGCATTGAACCACGTGCACAACCCATTCTTGCACGTCGTCCAAATGACCCGCATGAACTATATCGACCATCCATCCTCACGATTTGCTAGACCGTCTTAATCGGCAAGCTCCTACGGCCTTTGTCCCGAATATCCCGATACGTATAGCTGTTTATCGCCGCGTAGCCAATCCTCAGTGCCTCGAAACGCGCGCTGATGTACTGGAAACGGTCGCTGTGCACGGGAAAGGTCACGTCGAACGGATGTGCGCTGGCTTCTCCGCCGCCGCCGATAACCTTGGAGCCGAGTGTGTAAGAGCCGATAGACGTATTGATGCCTTGGTCAACATAGGAGCCGCTACCGTCGATGGTGAACACCTCCACGGGCGTCCCGTCGTCCAGAACTAGCGATACCTTCACCTGCTGGTCTTTCTGGATAAGGCCGGACACACGCATGAAATGCACTCGTTTGAGGTTAAGTGTGCCGAGTGGGAGCTGCCCATCCTGCCAGTAATTGTCTATTGGCGAGTCGTCGTCATCGAAGCCCGAAAAGAGGGTGAAGACGTTGTTGGATATGGAGTCGCCCGCAATAAGCGCGCCGTCGTAGATGCCGAGCACCGACGCGCGGTAGTCCAGCTTATCCCACGCTCCCGAGTAGACATTCCGCACATACATAGCCGAGTTGTAGGTGTTCGCGATTCCGTTGATGTACTCCTGCACGCAGATGATTTCGAGATCGCCCCACCGGAACGCCACGGCGTAGTCGAAAGCGTGGGCGCTGAGGTCGAGGGCGTCCGAAATGGGCGTGGGGACGATGGTGACATTGAGGGTCTTCTGATTGATTTCCAGTCGCCGCACCATGGGCACGTTCGGATTGCTGGTGTCGATGAGCAGGATGCCGTCCGGCGTCGGGTAGGCTGCCCTCGGGTAGCTGATGCCGACGTTGCGGTAAGGCAGGTTGGTGGTCGTGGTGTCATCGAGCGAGATGGTAACCGCCCACGTCTTGAGCGCGTGGATGGCATACTGCACGTCCTGAAAGGACAGCGCGGTCATGAACGCCCCGCCGTCATCCTGGCGGAAGATTTTGGCTTTGCCGGAGGCAGGATCTGACGTGTCGATGTCCAGCACACCTCCAACCGTCGCGATTTCCTTGTAATATGAGCAGATTATCGGGGCCGCGTTTGGCACCGCTGCGCTGAAGGTCACGGAAACTGCGCCGGTCGTGTAGTCCACGGTGCCCGTGCCACCAAGCGTTCCCAGCATGTTACCGTCACGGTCGTCCACAAACTGTTCGGAGTAGTAAATGGTGCCGCCGCTCGAATAGTTGGTGAAGCCGGTCGAGTCGATGCTCACCAGCACGTTGTCCGCGTCAATCACCGCCTCCACGGTGCCAATGAGGCCGTTTATCTCCACCATACCCACCACGCCGTTGACGATGACGATATCGCCGAACGCCAGTCCATGTGCCGGAGCGGTGATTTGTGCCTGGCTGGCCTTGTTTATGGCGGTAATCGAAACGCCCGCGCGCACCGGCCCGCACACGCTCGGGTACATGGCCGTAACGCCGGTTGAAAGCTCCAGTGTGTGGGCGAAGGTCTTGGTCGTGCCATCGCCTGCGCCGAAGCTCTCGCCGGTCGTCTGGCTGTAGTCAGAGAGCAACGCGTGGTCTATCGCCGAGAGGTAGAGGCCGGTCTTGTCCTGATTGCCCGGTGCCGTCCCGTTGCGCTGGCCTGCAAGTGAGCGACCCTGCCCGAACACCAAGTTGCCGAAGCGGAAGCTGCCGTTGAACTGCGGCGCAGCGCTTCCGGGGCTTGCGACAGGTATCTTGTAGGTGTCGGCCGAAGCAGAGCCGAGATACATAAATGACCCGGCGAGGTTGGCATAGGGCGCAAACCACACGTCGTCGCCGTTCGCCGCCGCGCCGAGCAAGTCGCTTCCCACCTCGTGAGTATCGTCGTCCGTGGCGTTGTAGTATTTGACCTTGGTCGTGTGGCTGAAGAACGGCACCTCCACGCCATCGTAGCGGATGCCGACGCCCAAGCCCGTGACTTTGCCCGAGCCGGTCTGGCGCGTCTGCCCCAAAAGGGCTTGGCCCCGGCGTAGTTCGATGTGGTCGCCAAATTTGCCTGTTATCCAGTTGAGCGACTGCGTGGCGATACCAGGCTTAAGGCTCTTCGTGTCTTTGACGTACGTGTTTAGGCCCAAAAATTGGGACACCGTGTAGTCGGGAATGTTCATCCGTCGATGTTGATAGCACCTGCGCGATGATGGCTGATGGGAGGATGCGCGTAGTCAGAATTGCGCACCGCCGCGAGTTGTTTGTCGGCATCCCAGGCAATGAGCGCTTGCAGTATGGTGGTCGCTTCGGCACGGTTCACAGGACTCATGGTCTGATTGATGCTATCGAAGTCTATGCCGCCTTTGTGGATGGCTACGGCGTAGAAGCCCAAGAGCGAGTGGGACCACGACGGAAATACCCATGTCGAGTTGTCGTCGTCGGTGATGTCGCCAGGGTCGCGGACGTAATCGATGTACAGCGTGCCGGAAAGGGTAACGATACCGTTGAGATACAGCAGCTTGTTCGCCTCGTCGTAGACGAATGTGTTCGGCACGTCCTTGTAGAACAACCTCTGCTCAAAGGGTCGCTGACGGTATTCCTCAATGCGGTTGTTGCCGTCGAATAGCTTAATGGGCGCGTTCTCCTCCGTCTCGTAGAAGCGCGACAGGTCGGTGATACCCGAGAGGTCAATGGCGGTCTGCCATGCACTAATGCTGGACTGCGTTACCGTCTTGGACGTGTCGGTCTTGCGGAGGATAACCCACGGACGGCGCTGCTCCACCAATGCGCGAGCGAGGTTGATGAGCTGAAAGAGCAACGTGCTGCCGATGGGGTCGCCGCCGTTCACTTCGGTAGCAAAGGTCTCTAACTCTGAGCCAGTCATGCTGGTAAGGATACGCGTGTAGGAATGGATGTAACGCTACGGCTCCTGACTCCTGACTTCCCGATCCAGAGCGATCCTCTGTCGCAGTTGGGGAGAAAGTCGCTCCACCCGCTCGAGACTCTGATAAAACTGTATTGTGATTTCTTGAAGGAACCGTAGCGTTTTCTCATCCAGATCGTAGGAGATAATCCTTCCCTCAAAGGTCGTTTGAAACGAACGATCCACCAGACCACTATGAATCACCAGTCCTGTTCCCTTTGTGGCTGTGGCTCCTTTGCTTCGCAGCGCATGAATGCCCCTTTTTTCCTCGGTGTCGTATGCCTCGGCGTCGTGCGCGATGATATTGCGCAGTGCGGTGGCATTCGGGAATTTGGCTGCAAACCGTTTCCGAGCGAGTTTCATGTGAGACGCGGAAACGAGACTGCCCAACGATGGGCAGGGCTTGAACGAGCAGCCGTTGAGCAGAACACACCCGAAGTGATAGACCGTCATTGCGCCTTCTCGCGCTGCAATGTGGCACCAGCGCCAGTACTGCCGATTCGACCTATCCGTTTTGAGGAGTGCAAGGGTATGGTCATAAAGCGCCACAGCCGCCTCAAAGGCCGCGACATAGCTTGAAAGCCGACCAATAGAGTTCTGCAAATTCCAAGCCGATTGACACTCTTCCTCTGGTAGCATCTCCAGCCTGAACATTGGGGAAAGAATGGAACTGGGCATCGGCTGACAAACCCCCTCAAATGGGACTACCGTATAGCCTGCTTCTTCCTCTTCGGGAAGCATGCCCCAGAGACTTACTGCCTTCCCACAAGAGACGCATAAGTTACTTATAGTGGGTGCAAAGCGCCGCTTCTGACCTATGAGGTTACCCCCCTTGACAGGATAGAAAGAGCGTGCTAAGTAACGGTTTCTGTCAAACAAGAAACTTGAAAGGAACTAAACTACGTGCCCAATTTAGTTTTCGACTATTTGATTGCGCTGATTTATCTGTTGAAAGCACTTTTCGGTAGATAGAAAAATCGTCAGGAACGGAGGCTCATGGCCTCCACCTCCTGTTTTAATGTCAATTCAGTTAACTTCCAATCTGCGGTGCGCGCAGGATGCGGGCGCCAAAGGTCCTGCTCTGCCCTATCCCACAGCAATACTCTGTCCTGCGGTAGTAGGGAGCGGACGAGCTGGTCGTATTGCGCTTTGCGCAGGTTATCGCCAAGCGACTTCCAAGAGTGGCACCGTTTGCAGACGCAGACAACGAGTCGTAAATCGCCAAAGGTTGCCGAGTTAGCGCGAGTGATAAGGTGATCTGCTTGCAAAACTACGCCCGGAACACCGGGCAGGCCGTTGCAATGGCGCACGTCGCGCAGGATGCAACCTCCGTCTCGGGCAATCACGCCCTGCCGAAGAAGCGCTTGGATGCGCTGCTTCGTCTTTGCGGTATCGGACTTTCCAAGAGTGGCGAGCATGGTGCGGCGCGATAGACTCCCGCTCGGGCCGGAACGCAAGGGCTTTTTGCGCTTGAGAAATCCGCCGCGTTTCACCCATCCATTGTAACAAAAAGTAACACTGCCCGCGTGCGTATGAGTAGATTCCGAGGCTACCCTCCGCGTGACCGAGCGATAACGTAGACATACTAACTCTCCTGGGAGGGAGGCGATTATGGCCCAAGCACTAAAATCAACTCCGAGCGCCTTCTCTGAGGGTATGAACTCTTACTTGTTCGACGCACCGCGCGAAAACTGTCCCTACCCGGCCGGATCAGACGAACGGGAAATGTGGTTAGAGGGATGGGACCAGACCGCGCACCACGAACGTCGCCTGTACTCCATGCCGCTGCTGAGCGCCCGCGGATGGTTTGGCACAGAAGAAAGCCCCGCATGAAGCGGGGCCTGTAGTCAGCTGGGTGCATAGGCTGGGATCTCCTCGAACGAGCGCCAGAAGCCTTTGCCTCGTCTATGTTTGGACGGCTGCTTGATAGGCGCAGTCGATATATCGCGCGCACGCATCTCTCGGCTCAACACGCCGCGGTCTATGCCGATGTCCTCTGCAATATAGGTAAGATTTCTTCCTTTGCGCCGGTGGGCAAGGATGACGCGAACCTCCTCGTCAGAGAGGGTGAAGCGTCTTGCTATCTGGACTGCGGCGAGCTTTCTGCGGTGCTCTTGCCAGCGAGGGTCATTCGCAACGTAGGCTCTCTGCTGTTGCGATTTGAGGGTGTGGACGCGCGGGGATGTCGGCCGAGGGGGTTTCCCTGGCGGCCGGTGATGGCTTCTCTTCATGCGGTTTCTCCTGGGAACTAACCGCTCCTCAGAATAACCTTGAGTAGAGAGAATGAATCGAAAAGGTGGGGACAAGTACGCTACGTTTGCGTATGGCAATCGTCGTCAAAACCATTCGTGGTCGAGAGTATCGCTACTCGCAAACGTCGCAGCGGGTGGCCGGCAAAGTCGTCACCAAATCGGTCTACCTCGGCCCCGTCATTCCCAAGCGAAAGCGAGGCGGGGGCGCGTTTGGTATCGTCGGCCTCACCGTACCCAACCTCCTCGTCGGCGCCGTCTTAGTGGGGGTCAAGACCCTCAAGGGTGACATGGGGCCGCCAGGGGGTCGGGCGTTCCCTCCACCAAAGCAATCCTTCCGCGTCGCCCATGACCCCCGGCGCGTGATTGGTGAGGATGAATGGTCAGCGCGGCGTGCGGAAATGACCGATGGCGAGTGGGAGCTGTATATCGGGCACGCACAGCATGCGCTCAAAACCAACCCCGAGAACCGCCAAGCAGCAATGAAGACCGCACGCTCTACGCATTCCCAAGCTATCGACACACTCCACAAAGAGCATGCCGAAGCTGCCAAAGCAGCGAGAGAGGCGGAGGCGGTCGAAGCTCCTGCGGCTGATGAGGGGGAGAGCTAATCCACTTCAACAGTTCCGAGGCCACGGCACGCCTTACAGGGTCGGCAGATGTTCTCTGGGGTGATGAACCGGCCGGTGCCTTCGCAATAGGTGCAGGGGGTCATCGCCTCTTTGTTCGCTTGTAGGTGTGGACGCACTGTCCGGTGTAGCCGTTGCCGGTGCAGTCGCAGTGGGTCTTGATGAATCGTCCCTTCGCATCACGTCCCTTCTTCCCCACTTTCTTTGCACGGGCTTTGGCTGCGTCCTTGCGCTGCTGTAGGGCGGCGGAGGTGAGCTTGTAGTGGTAGGGGCGCGGTTTCATACGGTGAGTAGTTCAGGATTCTCGTAGACGTTGCCGATGATTTTGCCGCACCATCCGGCATGGTCGCGCACTTTCTGATGTACTTGGGTTTGTGCGCAAGGCTCGCCAGTGCGAATGAGCACAAAGCCCGTTTCATCAGAAGAATACTCGACGACGTAGTGATGGTCTGTGTGGCCATCACGTGCGTACATGCACTCGAATATATCCCCCACGTATATCTCCTTCCCGTTCTTGTCTTTGAGGCCGGTGTATTGCCTGAGGATAAGGTCGTCGCCGTTCTCTCGTTCCTCGAAACGAGCGTATTGGCCATTCTTCGTATTCAATGCCGGACCCGGGAGCGCGACGTTGCAAATCTCTCCCGCTGCGTCGAACTCGATAACTGAAACGTGGCGCATGGTGCCGCTGATTAAATCCCACGCCCTGAATTTGATTTCTCTCATACGTCCTCTTGGTTAGCTGGTAGCTGCATCCACCTCTCAATATCAGCAGCCGCTTGCGCTACCATGCGGTGCTCGTCGAACTTGTTCTGCGCCTCAACGTAATCGAGGACGATGCGGAGAGCGGTGAGGGTTTCTCTAGTCATGGTAGTAGTGCCACTCGCCGCACAGGCAATTACATCCCACGCGGCGGCAGTTGCCTGAGCAGTGATGATGACATTCTGGGTGGATAAATACGTCGTACTCGCGCGTGTCGTGCTTCACTGGGAGGTTCATTTTTTGCCGCCTGGATTAGCGAATAGTGGCTTCATGCGTCCGTACTCGTCGTGCTTCCAACAGTGGCCTAAGAAG
>Ga0265338_10009924_pt1 | contig 11258 bp, 7 predicted proteins | sample 42126metaG_FD_193579 | JGI IMG/M metagenome (GOLD analysis project Ga0265338, IMG submission 193579) | Rhizosphere microbial communities from Carex aquatilis grown in University of Washington, Seatle, WA, United States - 4-21-26 metaG | ecosystem: Host-associated > Plants > Roots > Rhizosphere >... | reverse complement strand
TTTGACTCTTTTGGATCCGTGGCGATTGCGGGAACTCTGATCTCCTCCGGGAACGGAGTGATTACGGGGGGCACGGAAGATGTGAATCGTGTTCCGGAGTCTGCTTCGGATACAGGCATCGTCTCCAGCGCGACGTTTAATGGAACCTACTCACTTGGAATAGACGGCCGCGGCACGATGGAGCTTCTGGTTACGAATCCGATCACCAAGGTCATCCTCACAACCGATTACCAAATTGTGATGCGATCCGACCGGACTGTCCATATTTTTGAAAACGACGCGACCGGGACGCGCGGCACGGCCATCCTCAAACCCGTATCGGGACCGACCAACTTCGGGGCGGGAAGCTTCAATGGGAATTATGTATTTGAACTTACTGGGTTGGACTTTTCCACGAAGCGCACTGCTTTCGCCGGCGTCATCACTTCCGATGGAAACGCCTCGCTGAGCGGAGGGACCGGCGACTTCAATGAGGGCGGATCCTACTCGCCCGGAATCAACGTTTCCGGATCGTTTGCCACCGGAACGGTGAATCGCAGCACGGCCAGCCTGACGTTTCAGCTTCCGTCGAAATCGCAAGTGACGCTCAACTTCGCGTTTTATTTCGTCAGCGCGAAAGATGTCTTCATGGTCGCTTCCGACGTTAGCGATGCGACGCATCCGCGCCTGAGTGGCGAGTTTATTTTGCAAAATCCCGCAGTCCAATTCAGCAAATCGTCGCTGTCGGGCGCGAGCGTCGTTTCCGGCACTGGCCTGGATGGCACGACCGCAGACGTGATGGCGGGACTCTTTACCGGGACAATCAATCCAGACGGTTCCGCCAGCGCAACGTTCAGCTACGATGAAAATGATGGTGGCGCGATTTCGAGTTCGTCGTTCCCTTGCCTTGAATGCGCCGGGCCGACGTATTCGGTGGCCACGAATGGCCGCGCCACATTTACAAATTTTGCGCCGGCAGGGGGAACTTCGAAGCTTGCAGCGGCGTATCTTACGGGCCCGGGAACTGGTTTCGTCATCGGCAGCGATGCGTCTGCGACTGCGGGCGTGATTGAAGCGCAGCAGCAACCGCTGTTTCCTGCGACTACGTTCAATGCAGCGAGTTTAGAGGGTGGATATACGCTTAGCTCGGCCGCCATGGCGGAAAGCCTGGTGCCGAATGTGATTGGACAGGTTGTTTCGTCCGGAACGGGAAGCGTGACTGGAATTCTGGACGAGACGGATGCGACGGCTCCCAACCTCGATCAATCGCTGGTGACGAATTATGCCGTTGCAGCGAATGGACGAGGAACGATGACTTCGAGCGGGCTCGTGGGCTTCCCGGTCAACCTCGCCTTCTACGTGGTTTCGCCTGGGAGCGCGCGTCTCATTTCGCTCGATTCAAATCCCGGGAATGGGCATCCCTATATAACTTTCTTCGACCACTGATATTCGAGCCGACTGGCGTGTTTGCCTAGCGGCGAAAGGCGAAAGCACTTCGCACCAATTTTTTTCCAGGCCTGATTGCGCATATCGCAAATTCCGCTTGCGTGGTAGAGTGAACGAACTGATTCGAACTTCCGGAGGCGATGCAAAGACCTTTCTTTGCGGCGGGGGTGCCGATGACATCAAGTTCGCTGCGTTCCAAATGGCAAGAGTCTGAAAGAGTTTTGCCGGTGACGATTGCCGTGGTGTTGTTATTCTTCGGAAGCGTCGTGGCCGACGAGATGCTTTCCTGGCGAGGCGGGGATGCCGCTGAAACGTTTTTGAACGACGTCGCGATTGCGGGATTGGGCGGGCTGACCGTCTGGATTCTGCTTCGCGTGCAGGCCAGGCGCCAGGAAATGGTACGGGTGAGAGAACGCATGCAAATGACAATCACGGTGAACCTGCAAGTTCGCGATGCGTTTTCCGTGATGGCGAATTCCGCGCTGCTGAAAGACGAAACCGATCGTCTGCGTGGAATGGACGAAGCGTTGCAACAACTGGATCGCGTCCTGGGTGAAATCGGGCCGGGAACGCAAACGGACTTGAGGGAGTCGCCGCGCGGGCAACTTGCCGCTAACTCTTCTTATCCGGCTTCCCTTCGATCAAGCGCAACGAGGCAGAATTAATGCAATAGCGCTGCCCGGTAGGCTCCGGCCCGTCGTCAAAGACGTGGCCCAGATGCGCGTCACAGCGGCTGCAAAGAACTTCCGTACGCTTCATGCCGTGCGAAATGTCCGTCTCCAGCTCGACATTTTCATCAGCGATGGGCTTCCAATAACTCGGCCAGCCTGAACCGGAATGAAATTTCGCGTCGGAGGTGAAGACGGGCTGCCCGCAGCAGACGCAGACGTACGTGCCTTCCGTTTCGGTGTCTTCATACTCGCCGGTGAAGGGTGGCTCGGTTCCCTTTTTTCGTGAGACGTAGAATTGATTATCGGTGAGCTTTGATTTCCACTCGGCGTCGCTTTTCTTTATTTTTTCGCTCATGGCTATAGCGTACACCAACTTTCTTGTTTTTTCGCGCAGGGAAAATTCGTCTCCGGGCTCTCTTTGATGAGCATTGGTCCTCCGCTTCTCCACCCGGTTCGACGGGCCGATTCCCTTGAAGCTCCGCCCTTGCAGGCATATAATGCCGTTTTTACGGGCGTTGCTTCGCCTCCCATCCCCACTGAGAATGTAGGAACATCTTGGCTACAGCCATGAGCCCATCCGGATTTCACGAACGGCGCATTCACGCGCGGCGGCAGACGAGTTCGCTCGCCTACGTGGATCTGGGCGAGGACAACGGCGGGCTTGTCCTGAACATGAGCGAAGGCGGAATGGCCGTGCATGCGGCCGTGATGTTGGCTGACGATCATCTTCCGAAAATACGATTTCAACTGCCCCAATCGCAGGATTGGATCGAGTCCGCGGGGCAGGTGACGTGGACGGGCGACTCGCGAAAAAACGCGGGCATCGAGTTCGTCGAGCTGCCCGAGGAAGCCCGACTGCAGATTCGAAATTGGCTTTTGTCAAGCGAGACTGCTTATCAACCGCCCGCGGTGAGGCGACGAACCATTGATGCGCGCAAGCTTGCAGCGCTGGCATCGCTTCCCGTCGAAGAGAATTCAGCGCCTGCCGCGGAGGCGGATGGTTCATCGCGAGCAGTTGTTGCGACAGCCGTTCCTGGGGAGCCAAAGAAAAATGGGTCGGGTGACTCTGCCGCTGCGACTGCCTCAGTTGCCGGGAACGCGCCAGGCGAAATCGAATCGCCCGTTGTGCCGCTCACGTCCACGAGGCCGCGCCGCTGGGCCATCAACCCAACCTTCACGCGAAGCGAGACGGCGCTAACGGCACAAGCTCCCGGAATTGCGCCTGAGCCACGGCGCAATTGGACCGCTCTTGCGGGCATTGGAATCCTGCTGGTGGTCGCGTCTTTCGTCTTCGGGATGGCGACTGGCCGCGGCGCATGGACCCGCATTTTCGCAGGCACGCGAGGCTTTGTATCGAGTAAGTCCGCGCCATCGGCCGTGGAAACACCGCAGGCTGCGCCTGCCGTTGCCGCGATTGAAAACAGCACACCGTTGGATTCCGAGGGTGCAAAAAGCGCTACGAATGGCGCGACGATTTCTCCTTCGCGTGGAGCGCGTGGACCATCGGCTGGCGCACCGGCTGCGGCATCGCCAAGCGCCAACCAGGCCGCGCAGAGCTTGATTGTGCGCCGCGCTCCGCCGTCGAAAGGCGCGGATAGTGGAAATGTTGGCCCGGATGAAAACACCGGCTCGGTGCTAAGCATGCCGGACACGCCGGTCAGTGCGTCAAATTCGGTGGCGGTGAGTTCGCGGCTTTACATTCCTGTGCCGGCCGCATCGGGAGGGCCCGGATCACAACAGCGTGCGGGAAATGTACAAATCGGGCGGCTGGAAAGCCGGGCGGAAATTGTTTATCCGGCTGACGCGATTGCACAACACATCGAAGGGATCATTAAACTTCACATCACTATCGGGACCGATGGAACGATCAAGAGTGCAGCCGCAATGAGTGGCGCGCCCCAGCTTACTTCCGCCGCACTGGATGCGGTACGGCTGTGGCGTTATAAGCCGACCACGATGGACGGCAGCCCGATTGAAACTGAGGCAGACGTTACTGCCGTGTTCCGACTTCCGCAAACTCCACAGTAAAGTAAGAGCAATACCAAATTATTTTGTTGCCGTGGCGCCGGAGCTTGCCTGAATCAAGATCAGGATGGCTGGCGCGGGCATGAGCAAGAGATTCGCCTGCGGAATATTCGCTTGCGCGATCATCGCCAACTGCTGCGACTTCCATGCGTCTGGCGCAGCTTCATCTTTATCGATGAAATCGAGAGCCTGCAGGCCGGCGGCTCCGAGCGACGCCAGATTTTGCGAGAGCGGCGCGACTTCCTTCAATAAATAAGAGCCGGCGATGACGGGTTCAAGACGCGCGTCGTTGTCGCGCCAGGTATTTAATTGCGCGCGGATCTGCGATTCGATGGCTGCGTCCTTGAACTGGCTGGAGACGAAGGCGTTCACAGCGCCGAGAAATTTTCGCCCCAGATCGCTTTCCGGAGGTACGGCGTCAATCAAATGATTCAGCGGAGCGGAGCTTGTGGCGCTGATATTCGCTTTTTCGTTGGCTTCCGAGCGCGCGTAACCCTTAACAGGTTCGACGGCATCAGCGAGGACGCTGAGCGGGGCTGATTCGTTTGGCCCGGACAAGCGGCGCAACATCGCAGAATGAGTGGAGCGATGCGTCAAACCGACCCATTCGAGGCGACGGCTTTCGGAATCGATGCGGCGGTACATCGAATCCACGTCGCGCACGTTTTGCGGCGACCAATATCGCTCGGCAATCGCAATGTTGCGCGGCCAAATGCGCAAGTCAATGATTTCCGTGGAAACGTATTCGGCCCACATGCAGGATTCGCCACCCAGAACGAGTTTTTGTTGATCGGGAGTAAGAGCGGCTGCGTCGCCCGACATTGGATCAACGAGATAGTGTTGCGAAGCAGGCGACATCAGGTCGAGGTAGTAACCGTTGGAAAGTAAGCCGCGATAGCCCAGTTTTGCGGCGGCGGCGAGCGAGTCCTGCCCGCGCCAGGATTGGATCACGCTTTCTTTTGGAAGCCCGGGGGCGAGGATTTCGTCCCAGCCAATCATGATTTTGTGGCGCTTGGCGACGAGTTTTTCCACGTGGGCCATGAAATATTGCTGGAGCAGCTCGTCTGTCTTGATTCCCTGCTTTTGCTTGAACACCTGAATGTTCTTGTTCTCGTCCCACTGCTTGCCATTGACTTCATCGCCGCCGACGTGGAAATACGCGTCGGGAAAAAGCCTCGCCATTTCGCCGATAAATTTATCGAGGAATTTGTAAGTTTGCTCGCGCGTGGGATCCATCGCGGGATCGAAGACTCCCCACCCACGTTCAATCGCGTAGGGGCCGGGCGCGCTCGCGAGTTCGGGATAGCCGACGAACCATGCGGTGGAATGGCCGGGAATATCGAATTCGGGAACGATGCGGATGCCGCGGTCATGGGCATAGGAAACCAAATCGCGAATTTCGGCTTGGGTGAAGTATAGGCCGTCGGAACCCATGCCTTGCAGCTTCGGAAACACTTTGCTTTCGACGCGGAAACCTTCGTTGTCTGACAGATGCAGATGGAGAACGTTTAATTTCACGGCGGCCATCGCGTCAATATTGCGGCGAAGCGCGGGGAGGGTGATGAAGTGGCGGGAGACATCAATCATCAGGCCGCGCCAGGGGAATCTCGGCTGGTCTTCGATGTGAACTGCGGGAACGGAAAATCCGTCCGGCGTGATTTGGACGAGCTGGAGAAAAGTTTCGAGGCCGTGAAGAATTCCCAACGGCGCGGGAGCGGTGAGTTTCGCACCTGTGGGCGTGACGTCGAGCGTATAGCTTTCTTCTTCGATGGCTTGCTGGACGGCGTTGCTGGCATGATCCGAATGAATGACGATTGTCGCTTTCGCGGGATCGCCCAGACGCTTGTGCGTGGGAATGCCGGTTTCGTGCGAAAGATTCGTGAGAAAGCGAAGCGCGCCGGTTTCGAGCAGGCTGTCGTTGCGACCATCGATGGCGATGGAGAAGGAGTTGTCGATCAGGAGCCTGCCTGAGCCCATCTGGAAGTGAGCGGGCAACGGAGCGAGATCGAGTACGGCGGATTGGTCTTGCGGGGCCGCCTGCGGGACAAATAGGAAGCAAAGAATTGCGAAGATTAGAGTTGAACGCATGATTTTCTTCCCCGAGTTCTGGATGGCGCTACGGTTTGGCGCGCGACGCAGGATAGTACGAACCGGCGTGGAGAGACAAAGGTTTTCCCGAGGTGGCCGACGAGATGAGAACGCAAAATGTGAATTTGAGCTCCGTTAGCCGTGAAATGCGGGCGAGGAAGGTCGGGGAGAAGATTGCGGCGGAATTCACGGCAGCCAAGAACACACGGCATGTGCCGGGCCAGAGTTATCCGGCGCCCTTGCAAGGAGCTTGTGATTGGGGGACCAAACGACGACGCCGGCCTAGAAATTTTACCGGAGGTCGAAACTCGAGGCGCGCATCGGCAAGCGCTCGCCAGTCGCTTCGAGGCGTGCGTCAGTAAGCAAGCTATACACTTGAAAGGAAATTCCTATCCCCAGCTGCTTTCCCGAACGCCCGCTCGAATGAATGTGGATCACACGCCCCTCGCAACACCACCGTGGGACAGGCTTCCCTGCGATTTGTTCCGGGATCCTGAAGTACACCCGAACAGGCGTACCCAGCTTGAGCTGAAGGTCACTTGCAAAATAGACGCCGCCCGCCGAAACGTTGGAAGACACAACTGTGTGTTCTGCTGAGCCCATTTCATCAAGTCTGCGAATTCTGATGGGAATCTTCAGATTAAAGCGCGGCGTGGTTCGACTGCTCGAAAACATAAACCCTCCTGATGCGGAAATGAGCGGTTAGACTGCCGCAGATTTGGCATTGAACAACTCAGGAAGGGGTGCGGCCATCATGCAGCCCGCAACGGAGCAAGGCTGTCCCAAACAGCACAGTTTCACATTTAATCTGGAACTGAAGGGCGCGAGTGTCGTGAGGATTCGGATTGATTCGGCTGCTTCATCTGTGTAATAACTTCGGGCCACCATGACATTCACACTTTTGGACTGGTCCGCAATCTTGGGTTATTTGCTGATTACTCTCCTGTTGGGGCTTTATTTTCGGCGAAGCTCGGGGAAAACGACCGAAGATTATTTTGTTTCGGGGAGAAATGTGTCGTGGTGGCTGGCAGGAACGTCGATGGTGGCGACTACTTTCGCCGCAGATACGCCGCTGCTGGTGGCCGGGTTGATTTACACGCAAGGGATCGCGGGAAACTGGCTGTGGTGGGCGTTTTTGCTGTCTGGAATGATGACGGTGTTTTTATTTGCGCGGCTTTGGCGACGGTCCGGGCTGATGACGGACGTGCAATTCGCGGAGATGCGCTATTCGGGAAAGCCGGCGGCATTCCTGCGCGGGTTTCGCGCGATTTATCTGGGATTGATGATGAACTGCCTGATCCTGGGCTGGGTAACGAAGGCAATGATCGACATTGTGGGGACTACTCTGGGACCCACGATTGAGCACTGGGCGATTTTGAATTGGGCTTCGCAGGTGCTGACGAATATTTTCGGGCAGACGTTTTCGGGGACGGATGGGCGCGCGCTGATTATTTGCATATTTTTTCTGATTCCGTTTACTGGGATTTACGTTTCGTTGGGCGGACTTTGGGGCGTGCTGTGGACGGATATGTTTCAATTTGTACTGAAGATGGCGATTGTGATTGGCGTGGCAATTTACGCCGTGGCGGCGACGGGCGGGATGAGCGCGATGATCAGCAAGATTGGTGCACTGCGCGCTGCGAATGGAGGAGCTGACCCGCTGGCCTTTTTGCCGGATTTTTCGCGCGGTTTTGCGAGCGAGACGGTTTGGACGCTGCCGGTGATTACGTTTCTTGTTTATTTGGGCGTGCAATGGTGGGCGTTCTGGTATCCGGGAGCGGAGCCGGGCGGCGGCGGGTACATTGCGCAGCGGATTTTTAGCGCGCGGGATGAGCGGCAGGGATTGCTTTCCGTGCTGTGGTTCAACATTGCGCATTACGCGCTGCGTCCTTGGCCCTGGATTTTCACGGGGCTGGCTGCGATTGTTCTTTATCCGGGACTGGAGCGGCCGGAAAGCAGCTACATGCTGATCGTGAACGATCACGTGCCGCACGCATTGCGCGGAATTGTGCTGGCGGGATTTTTGGCGGCGTTCATGTCCACGATTGCGACGCAGCTGAATTGGGGGACGTCGTATCTGGTAGAGGATTTTTACCGGCGCTTCCTGCGGCGCGGGGCGACGGAGAGGCACTACATTCGCGTATCGCAGATCGTGACGCTGCTGCTGGTGGTGGCGACGGGATATGTTTCGGCGCACCTTGTGTCGATTCGAAGCGGATGGCAGGTGGTGCTGCAGCTGGGCGCGGGAACGGGGAGCGTTTATTTGCTGCGATGGTATTGGTGGCGAATTAATGCGTGGAGCGAGATCTCGTGCATGCTGACGGCGTTGACAGTGACGTTGGCGCTGCATTGGCAATGGCTGGCGATGACAGTGCTGGGGCGGCCGGAGGTTTTTTCGGGATCGGGCACAGTGGTGTTTGCGAAGACGGCGCTGACGAGCACTGCGATTACCACGGTGGTGTGGGTGATTGTGACGTTTCTGACGAAGCCGGAGCCGGAATCGATACTGACTTCTTTCTATCGCAAGGTGCGTCCGCAGATTACGGGATGGCGGCCGATTGCAGCGCTGGCGCCGGAAATTACCGAGACGCATGATCTGGGGCGGAATCTCTGGTGTTGGGTGCTGGGCACGGTGATGACGTACTGCGCGCTCTTTGGTGTGGGGAAGATGCTGCTGTTTCATTACGCGATGGGCGCGGCGATGTTGGTGGTGGGAGCGATTTCGGCCTGGCTGATTTCGCGGGAACTGGCGCGGCTGCAAGGGGAAACTGCGGCGGATGCGGCCGCGGCGAAGTAGTTGAGCGGGATGTAAAATTCCTCCGATGCGAACTTCCAAGAAAGATCTGATCCTCGGCGTGGATATTGGTGGCACAAAGGTTGCCGCTGGGCTTGTGGACATGTCCGGAAAGATTTTGGTTGAGTCGCGGGTGGCGATGGTTGCACATGAGAGCGCGGATCGCGGGATGCGAGCTGTGTTTGAGGCGATTGATGGCGTGATGCGCGACCCGCGCGCAAAGAGTGTTGGCGGGATTGGCGTGTGCGTGCCGGGCTGGGTGGATTTTCACGGCGGAAAATTGATCAAGGCTGCGAACTTGCCTTGCTGGCGCAATTTCCCGTTGGCTCGCAAGATTGCGGCGCGTTACAAATTGCCGACGCTGCTTGCGAACGATGCGGATGCGGCTGCGTTGGCGGAGGCGACTTGGGGCGCTGGCTCGAAGACGAAGAGCGTGTTTTACGTGAGCCTTGGGACCGGGATTGGAACGGGAATGGTGATCGATCACCAAATTCAGTTGGGGCATGGCGGGTCAGCATTTGAGGGCGGGCACATGACGATTAATTTCGACGGACCAGTTTGCCCATGCGGCAAGCGCGGGTGCATCGAGATGTATGCGTCGGGCACGGCGATTGCGCGGATCGCGCGTGAAAGGCTTGGCGAAGTGAGCGCCGCCAGCGATTCAAAAATGATTGCCCTTGCTGGAGGAGACATTGCAGCGGTTACTTCCGAAATTGTGAGCAAAGCAGCGGCGGCAGGCGATGCGCTTGCGGACGAAGTGCTTTGGAAAGCTGCGGACCATCTGGCGATTTGGCTGGGGAACATTATCGATCTGCTCGAGCCGGGGATCATTGTGGTGGGCGGCGGGACGGGGCGACTGATGATGCGCCACGCACGGCGAATGCGCGAGCGGCTGGATCAATGGGCGGTCAATCCTCGGCAGAAAAAAGTGCGGATTGTTGGGGCGCGGTACGGTGCGGAATCGGCGCTGGCAGGAGCTGCGGCGCTGCACATATTGGGGAAGTGATGCGAGCGGCCGTGCTGAAGTCGTATGGCGTTGAGAGGCGCGAATAGGTGCTGTAGGATTGGCGCGGATAGATTTTGGCTGGCACGTCTGGCACGGGGAGGCGCGATGGGAACGCTCATTCAGGATTTGCGCTACGGCGCGCGGATGTTGATGAAGAATCCGGGGCTGACGCTGGTGATCGTGCTGTCCCTGGCGATAGGAATCGGCGCGAACACGGCGATCTTCAGTGTGACGAGCGCGCTTTTGCTGAAGCCGCTTCCCTACCCGCATGCGGACCGTCTCGCGATTCTTTGGCTGCGTTCACCCGGAATTGGAATCCCACAGGATTGGCCTTCGCCGGGGCAATACCACGACATCAAGACTCAGAATCATGTGTTTGAAGAAACCGCGATCGCAATCGGCGGAAATTACACGATGACGGGGCTCACGCAAGCGATGAAGGTGGACGGCATCGAAGCGTCGTCAACTTTGCTGGATATGCTGGGCGCGAATCCTTTGATGGGGCGCATTTTTATGGAGGACGAGGACAGGCCGGGGAAACCCGATGCCATCGTGCTCTCGTATGGGCTGTGGAAACAGGCTTTCGGCGGCGATCAGAATATTCTGGGGCGGAACGTGACGGTAGATGGAAAGCCGCGCGCTGTGGTGGGCGTGTTGCGCCAGGATTTCATGCTGAATCATGAAGTGATTCCCACGATCGGTGACATTGATAAGGCTGAGATTTTTTTGCCGCTGCCGATGGACGCGAAAATGGAAACAAATTATGGGCCGGAAGATTTCAATATCGTGGCGCGATTAAAACCCGGCGTAACGATGCGGCAGGCGCAGGCGGATATCAACATCATCGCCACGCGGTTGCGTGAGGAAAAGCATCGCGACCGCACGTTTACGATTAGCGTGGTTCCGCTGATGGAACAGGTAGTGGGCAGCACGCGGAGCTCGATCCTGGTGCTGCTGGGAGCCGTGGGACTGGTGCTGCTGATTGCGTGCGTGAATGTGGCAAATCTGCTGCTTTCACGAGCCGCGGGGCGGCAGAAAGAGATTGCTGTGCGAACGGCGCTGGGCGCGGGTCGTGGACGGTTGATGACGCAACTCCTGACCGAGAGCATGCTACTTGGAGTGCTGGGCGGCGCGGCGGGGCTCGTGATTTCGGCATGGAGCTTGTATCTGGTGCGCGCAATTCATCCCGGGAATATTCCGCGGCTGGAAGAAATTGGGATGGATTACCGGGTGCTTGCGTTCACGTTTG
>Ga0265338_10009923_pt1 | contig 11258 bp, 9 predicted proteins | sample 42126metaG_FD_193579 | JGI IMG/M metagenome (GOLD analysis project Ga0265338, IMG submission 193579) | Rhizosphere microbial communities from Carex aquatilis grown in University of Washington, Seatle, WA, United States - 4-21-26 metaG | ecosystem: Host-associated > Plants > Roots > Rhizosphere >... | reverse complement strand
TGGGGCTGTTGGCGTGTGGAGACAACGGATTGGCGCCGCCCGACGCGTCGAGTTGCCCCGCACCGTTCGGGCTATGCGGCTCGACCTGCACCGACATAGTCAACGACACGCAGAACTGCGGCGCGTGCGGCACCGTGTGCCCGGGCGGGATGCTGTGCAGTAGCGGCGCGTGCACCGCGACGTGCGCGGCGAGCGAGGTCGAGTGCTCGGGCGAATGCATTAGCCCGGAGACCGATCGCCGGTTCTGTGGTGCCAGCGCTGACTGCTCCGGCGCGAACGCGGGCACTCAGTGTCCCGACGGCGAAGTGTGCAGCGCCGGGCAATGCGCCGTATCGTGCGTCACCGGCGAGCTCGTATGCGCCGATCACTGCATCGATCCGGCGACCGACAATCAATTCTGCGGCGCGACCGGCGACTGCACCGGCGCGAACGTCGGCACGCCGTGCCCGACCGGCAGCGTGTGTGACGGCACCGGCCATTGCGCGCAGCAATGCGTCTCGACCGAGCTCGTGTGCGGCACGCAGTGCGTCGACCCGCTGACCGACCGCCGTTTCTGCGGGGCGACCGCGGATTGTGCGGGCGCAAACGCTGGCATCGCGTGCGCGGATGGCTTCGTGTGCGACGGCACCGGTAACTGCGCGCTGTCGTGCGACGCGACCCGGCTCGAGTGCAACAGCGAGTGCATCGACCCACAGACCGACTTCAACTTCTGTGGCGCGACCGACTGCGCGGGCGGCGCTGTCGGCATGCAGTGCACCGCGGGCCAGGCCTGCGTCGCCGGGGTGTGCGCCGCGCTCGAGGCGGTCGAGATCGACTTTACTGGTGCCGCGGTGACGTTCACCGTTCCGCTGGCCGCGACGACGCTCACGTTCACCGCCGCGGGCGCGCAGGGCGGGAGCGCGCAGACCGCAGGCGGACTTGGCGCGATGGTGTCGAGCACGATCGCGGTGTCACCTGGCGAGGTCCTGACGATCATCGTCGGCGGTACCCCGGCGGACAACGGCGGCGGCGGCGGCACGTTCGTCCTTCACGCGGATGGCTCGCTCGTGATCGCAGCGGGCGGTGGCGGCGGCGGTGCGGGCGAGTGCTGTGGCGGGGAGCAACCTGGCAATCCGGGCGTCGCGACTCCCGACGGCACCATGGGGACCGATGGCGGATGTGGCCAGTCGCCGGGCGGCACTGCGGGTGCTGGTGGTAGCGCGGGTACGGGCGGGGTCGCGTCGACTGCCGGCGGTGGCGCTGGCTACCTCGGCGATGGCGGCGATGGAATGACGACCCCGGACGACCCGAGCGGGTCACCCGGACTCGGCGGCAAGTCGCCGGCCGATGACGCTGCAGGTGGTGCCGGCTTTACCGCAGGTGGTTTCGGCGGCGGCGGCGGCTCGAGCAACAACGGCGTCTGGATCCATGGCGCCGGTGGTGGCGGCGGTGGGTATTCGGGCGGCGGGACCTCGTGCAACACGTCGAACTGGTCGGCCGGCGGCGGCGGCGGCTCGTTCAATCCCGGCGCGAACGCGACCGGCAGCGACGGCGTGCAGGTCGGCAACGGCTTCGTGCGGATCCAGTCTCCGTAATCAGCCGAGATCGAACACGAGCACTTCGGCCTCGTTCACTCCGACGAACGCGAGCTCGCGTAGGTCGCTGATCTCGGCGCCATCGCCCTCGCCGAGCTTCTGGCCGTCGAGCGTGAGCTCGCCGCGCGCGACGTGGACCCACGCGTGACGGCCAGCCGGTAGCGCAAACGTCGTCGCGTCACCTTTGCCGAGCACGCCGGCATAGACCTTCGCGTCGGCGTGGATCGTCACGCTGCCGTTCTCGCCATCGGGCGATGCGACGAGCACGAGCTTGCCGCGCTTGTCGGCGTCGGTGAACGTCTTCTGCTCGTAGCCGGGTTTGATCCCGCGCTGATTCGGCATCAGCCAGATCTGCAGGAAGTGCACTTCGTCGGCAGGCGACGCGTTGAACTCGCTATGGACGACGCCGGTGCCAGCGCTCATGCGTTGGACGTCACCCGGCTTGATCACCGCGCCGGTGCCGGTCGAGTCTTTGTGCGCGAGCGCGCCGTCGAGCACGTACGAAATGATCTCCATGTCGCGGTGCGGATGCGCGCCGAAGCCTTGGCCGCCTTCGACCCGGTCATCGTTGATCACGCGCAGCGCGCGGAACCCCATGTGCTTCGGATCGTAATAGTCGGCAAACGAGAACGTATGGTGGGAATCGAGCCAACCGTGGCGGGCATGGCCTCGGTCGGCGGCTTTGCGGATGGTCAGCATGGCTGGATACTCCTGTAGCGCGAAAACATGGTCATCGAGAGCCATCTAAGGAATCGGCAATCCATAGATAGAAACCATCTGCTAGATTGATGGTCGTGCTCGACCCGATCACGCTCGACCAGCTGCGCATGCTCGCGGCCGTGGTCGACAGCGGGAGCTTCTCGGCCGCAGCGCGCAAGCTCGGTCGGGTGCAGTCGGCGGTGTCGACCGCGATGGCAAACCTCGAGAGCCAACTCGGGGTCGTAGTCTGGGATCGCACCCATCGCGTCGCGACGCTGACTCGCGAGGGCGAGGCGGTGCTCGGCATGGCGCGGCGCGTGCTCGGCGAGGTCGATGCGTTGCGCAGGCTCGCGGCCGGGATGGTGCGCGGCGTCGAGGCGTCGGTCGCGTTGTGCGTCGACGCGATCTTTCCGACCGCGGCGCTGATCGAGATGGCGCGAGGATTCGCGCGCGAGTTCCCGGCCGTGGATCTGCGGGTCGACGTCCAGACGCTGTCGGCGGTGGCGACCCGGGTCGTCGATGGCAGCGCGACGCTCGGGGTGGCGACTCCGCTCGCGACCGCGCCGAGCCTCGAGCGCAGGGCGCTGGCGCCGATCCGGATGGTGCCGGTCGTCGCGGCACGTCATCCGCTCGCCAAGCTGCGCGGTCCGATCGCGCGCGACGTGTTCGAGCAATACGTGCAGATCGTACTCGCCGAACGCGCGACGAGCGGCGTGCCGGATCAAGCGGTGCTGTCGACCCGAACCTGGCGAGTGGACGATCTCCACACCAAGCACGCGATGCTGCGCGCCGGCCTCGGTTGGGGGAATCTGCCCGAGCACCTGGTGCGGCGCGATCTCGAGCGCAAGCGACTGATCGAGCTTCGCCCGGCCGAATGGGCGCGCGACGAGCATCTGCTGCGACTCGCCGTGATCTACCGCCGCGCTGCGACGCTCGGGCCCGCCCATCGCTGGATCGTCGACCAGCTCGTCGAGCTGTGCGCGAAACAAGCGCGCGGCACGTGATACGATCCGATCTGCGTGGACTTCGTTTTCATGCTGACGCGCTCCGACCAGACGGTCCCTGACTGTCTCGAGGTGCTCGAAGACATCCGGCCGATCGGCCTTGGCCACATCGGTTTCAAGGATGTCGGGGTGCCACCCGACGTGTTGCGCGAGCTCGTCGTGCAGATTCGCGCGCAAGGTGCGACGACGTACATGGAGGTCGTCAGCACCTCGATCGAGGCGAGCTTGAATTCGGCGCGGGTCGCGCGCGACATCGGGGTCGAGCGGCTGCTCGGCGGCACGCAAGTCGACGAGGTGTTGCAGATCCTCGCCGGCAGCGGCACGACCTACCACCCGTTCCCCGGTAAGCCGGTCGGTCATCCGACGAAGCTCGGCGGCACGCCCGCTGACGTCGAAGCCGATTGTCGGCGGTTCGCGGCGAAAGGTTGCGCTGGCGTCGACTTGCTCGCGTATCGCGCGACCGAAGCGGACCCGATCGAGCTCGTGCGCGCGGCGCGGCGTGGCACGCCCGGTTACTTGCTCGTCGCCGGCAGCGTCGCCACCGCGGCGCAGATTCGCGCACTCGCGGCGGCGGGCGCCGATGCCTTCACGATCGGCTCGGCTGCATTCGACGGCTCGTTCTCGCCTCTCATGGGTGGGCTGCGCTCTCAGCTGAGAGCGATCCTCGATGCCTGCCGTTAGCGACCCGATCGCGCGGCTGCTCGCCGGGACCTATCCCGATCCCGAAACCGGCGAGCTCCTCGCCTGCGAATCGCGCGTGGTTGCGATCGAAGACTCACTCGTCGGTCGCGAGATCGAGCTCGTCGCTGCAACCGGCGTCGCCGGCAAGCTCGCGGTGATCGGCGATCCCGATACGTACGTGGCGCTCGGCGATCGCGTGGCCGCCGCGCTCGAGGCGCGGTTCGCGGTGCAGCGGATCGAGCTGCCACGCCATCCGCATTGCGATCGCACGACGATCGACAAGCTGATCGCGACGCTCGAGCCCGACGTCGCCGCGGTCGTCGCGGTCGGCTCCGGCACGATCAACGATCTATCGAAGATGGTCGCGCTTGCTCGCGACATTCCGCAGCTCGTGTTCGGCACCGCGCCGTCGATGAATGGCTACACGTCGGTCAGCGCGTCGGTGAGCGAAGCGGGGTTCAAGCGCTCGGTGCGCGCGCGCACGCCAGTCGGCGTGTTTCTCGATCTCGGCGTGCTCGCGGCGGCGCCGGCTCGGTTGATTCGCGCTGGCCTCGGCGACAGCGTGTGTCGCCCGACCGCACAAGCCGACTGGCTGATGGCGCACCTGCTGCGCGATCGGCCGTATCGCGCGGTGCCGTTCGAGTTGCTCGCCGCGGACGAGCCGACGCTGTTCAGCAATGCCGCAGCGCTCGTCGGCGGTGACTTGGCGGCGATGCGCTCGCTTGCACGCACGCTCGTGCTGTCCGGCTTCGGGATGACGCTCGTCGGCGGCAGCTTTCCGGCGAGCCAGGGCGAGCACATGATCAGCCACTACCTCGAGATGATGCGACCGGCGCACATCCCCGAGCCGCTGCACGGCGAACAGATCGCGGTCGCGACGATCGCGGTCGCGCGAATTCAAGCCGAGCTGCTAGCTCGCGCCGAACCACCCTATGTTCAGCCGACCGCGATCTCGCGCGATAGCGTCGTGGCCCACTTCGGCCCGGCGTTCGGCGACGCGGCATGGCCCGAGCTGTCGGCCAAGGCGCTCGATCGCGCTGCCGCCGACGCGATCAACGCGCGACTCGCCGCGCATTGGCCCGAATTCCGCTCGCGGCTCGCAGCGGTCGCGACGACTCCCGACCGCGTCGCAGCGATCCTCAACGCCGCCGGTGCACCGACGACGCCGATCGAGCTCGGCTATCCCGATGCGCTGTTCGATGCCGCGATCGCGCACGCGCGCGAGATTCGCGACCGCTACACGTTCCTCGATCTCGCCGGCGACCGCGTCTAGCCTTACGAAGGCCTTACCGGCGCGACCCAAGGCTTGCGGCATCGTCTGGTCATGACGATCAACGCTTCGTGCTTCGCCTTGGTAGCTCTTGCTGGATGCGCCGCGATTCCGAAACCGCTCGCACCGGCGACCGCGTCGCCGTTCACGATCGCGACGCTCGGCATCCATCGCGCCGAGATGATCGCGGCACTCGAGCACTACGAGCAAGCCGGGGATTTTCCGATCGATCCGAAGACGTCGTATCCGGTCAGCGAGTTTCGCGACGAACGCGGCGTGCGTTGCCCGATGGCCGAGCTGATCTATCAGTCGGGTCACGGCGATCTGGTCGATGCCGTCGTGCACACGAACAACAAGCTGCGGCTAGCAGACGTGCACAGCGGACCGCTCTACGACTGGATGCTCGACTCCGGTCTCACCGTGCAGGAGATCGCGATGGTGCAAGGCGCGCTCCAGCTCGACGTCAACAACAGGTTCCCGCGGCAGCTCGTGATCGCTGCGACGAACGCACGCATCCACGGCCGGCTCGAAGTCGCGGTCCAAGCGCTGCGCACGGCCACGCCGTATAGCCTCGCCGAAGCAGCGGCGAAACTCCCGCACGGTGCGCTCGTCGCCGCGCGCTGAGTTATTGGATGACGAGCTGGAAGTTGTCCCAGGCCGGCGTGTGGTTGTGGTCGGTCGCCGGTTGATTCCACAGATAGAGCGCCGGATAGGTCTCGAGCGTGCCGCTGCCGTCGTCGACCACCGGCGTGACGAACAGCTGCGGGATGCCGCCGGTGCGCGTCGACGAGAACGTCACCCAGTAGTAGGTCTTGCCGGTCGCGTTGTCGACGGTCGCCTCGGGCGCCCACTTCGGCCAGCTGTTCTCGATGCCCGGGCTGGTCTTGCCGCTGCAGCTCGTCGGATCGTTCGCGGCGATGCGCGTCGGCGTGCCGCCCGCGGTCGGGATCACGAACACCTCGGCTTGGGTGTTCGCGTAGCTCGATTGGCCATCGGTGACGCGGTTGTACGCGACGTATTTGTCGTCGGGGGAGAACGTCGGGTAGTACTCGTTGTACGTCGTCGTGTCCGCTCCCATGATCGGGCTCGCGGTGCCACCAGCGCGAGCGCCGTAAGGCACGGTCATCAAGTCGCCGTGGCTGACCGTGACGCCGGACGACACGGTCGGCGCGCTGACGTACAGCAGCTGATCGCTAGTGCGCGCGAACGATGCGTAGGCCGCCGCTCCGGTGTCGGTGCCGCGTGCGATCACGCCCCAGCCGGTGTTCTGCACGGTCGAGGTCGCTTCGAGATCCGTCCACATGATCTCGAACTTGCTGCCGACCGTGAACATGTTGACCGCGGTGTGATCGCCGGTCTGCCAATGCTGTTTCGAGAACGTCGGCGACTCTTGGCCGGATCGGGCCATCATCGTCTGCGCCGACGCGGTGATGAAGCTCGGGCGCGTGCCCATCGCGTCCGAGCTCAAGAATCCGAGCGCGGTCGGGTCGCCGTTGCCGGCGTTCTGGCTCGCCGAGTACGCGACGAACGTGCCGTCGGGCGTCGACGAATGGCAACCGATGCACTTCGTCGCGGGCGCATCGTCGGCCGGCTGCACGATCGTGGTCACCGTCTCGTCGCCGATGTGGAAGCCGCGCAGGGCCGTACCGCCGCTCGTCGTCCAGTAGACGATCGCGCCCGGCGCTTGCGCGTTCGCGACCGCGATGTCGCCCATCGATCCGATCTCCGGACCACTCGTCAGCGCGGACATGCCGTCGTAGGTCGCACCGCGCACGGTCATCGTGATCGGCTGCTCGACGGTATCGGCGCTAAGCCGCCCCCAGATATCGGCGGGCATCGTCCAAGTGCTCGCGCTCGTGTAAACGACGAGCGGGTTGATCTGGTTCGCGGCGGTCAGCCGGATCTCGAACAAGTTCTCGGTGCCTGTCGCGATCCACGAGAACCGCGGCCGCAACCAGTTCTGCGGATACAGCGTGCCGACTTCGGGCTCGACCATGCAAGGGCCGCCGCTCGTCGCGCCGCTGCCGGCAGCGCCGAACAACGTCGCCGAATTGGCGGGTGCGCTCGGGTCGACGATCGGATCGACCGGAAAATCCGCCCACGGTCCGGCGAACGCATCGGGCGTTGCTACGCTGTCGGAACCGCCGGCATCGCCAGTGTCCGCTCCGTGGTGACCGCACGCGACGACGAGCAACAGCGACGCGAAATAGTTCGAACGCACGCCACCATTGTATTGGTGATCTCGATTTTTCGTCAGGGACCGCCGTCCTACCTAGGCCTACGTCCTCCGGGCGTATCGCCTCGCATATACTGCGTAACGATGGTGACGCGGGGTGTTCTGGTCATCGCGGTCGTCGCGTGCGGCGGGCACAGCAACGGGCCCCGCGATGGGGCACCGAGCGATGCCGCGGTCGATGCAGTCGTCGATGCCAGCTGCGAGCCGCCGATCACCGTCGACGCCGCACCCGCGAGCACTGCGCCTGCATGTCTGAACGGCGCGATTCCCGGATCGTGTATCGACGTCAGCCTGTGCTACGGCTCGCGCGAATCGGTTGCGGGCCAGTGTACCGGCCCGCTCAACATCGAGTGTTGCTCGCCGCGATTCGCCGACGCGATCGAGTGCGATCCCGATACCGTGCCGCAGCCGAACGCGTGTCTCGTCGAGCAGCCGGGCGATAGCGGCTGTCCGGCGGGAATGAGTCATGTGGATACGTTCTGCGTCGATCGGTTCGAAGCTGCGCTCGTCGAAACGGTCGGCGGCTCGGAGCAACCGTGGTCGCCGTATTTCGATCCGACCGGCCACACCGTGCGCGCGGTGTCGATGCGCGGCGCAGTGCCACAGGCGTACATCTCGCAACTCGATGCCAGTGCGGCGTGTGCGGCATCGAATAAACGGTTGTGCACCGACACCGAATGGCTACGTGCGTGTCAGGGACCGGCGATGACGACGTATCCGTACGGCAACACGCGCGAGCCGGGCGTGTGCAACGACGCGCGTGCCGAGCATCCCGCGATCGAGCTCTACGGCACGACCGACAGCTGGATCTACTCGCACCTCGACAGCCCGTGCTTGAACCAAGAGGCCGCCGGGCTCGACCGCACCGGCGCCGAAACCGGCTGCGTCACCGCCGAGGGCGCGTACGACATGATGGGCAACGTGCACGAATGGACCGCCGATCCTGCCGGAACGTTTCGCGGCGGTTACTACGTCGACACGGTCGAGAACGGCAACGGGTGCCTGTACGCGACGACCGCGCACGACGTCAACTATCGCGACTACTCGACCGGATTTCGGTGTTGCGCCGATCCGATGTGACCGTGACACGCGCGCACACGCGCGAAACGGCGATAGAGACAGCTCACGATCGCGATTGCCAGCCGGCCCTTCGAGTGTGAGGCTTGCCGTATGGCTACCCACGCGATCGCTGCCGACGACGACCGGATCGAACAGCTGTTCCGCAAACAGCGCGCGAACCAAGCGAAGGTCAAGCGCTCGACCGCGGCCGAGCGCATCGCGAAGCTCGAGAAGTTGCGCGCCGCGATCCTCGCGCGCGAAGGCGCGATCCGCGATGCGATGTTCAAAGACTTCCGCAAGTCGGCGACCGAAGTCGACATCACCGAGATCTACGCGTCGCTCGTCGAGCTCAAGGACGCGATCAAGTCGGTGCGCAAGTGGATGAAGCCGCAACCGGTGACCACGCCGCTCGCGCTATTCGGCACGAGGAGCCACGTCAACTACGAGCCGAAAGGCGTCGTGTTGATCATCGGGCCGTGGAACTACCCGTTCCAGCTGATCATCGCGCCGCTGGTCGCCGCGATCGCCGCGGGCAATTGCGTCATCTGCAAGCCGTCGGAGCTGACCGAGCACACCGCGAAGGTGATCGTCGAGCTGCTCGGCGCGGTGTTCTCCGAAGACGAAGTGGGCGTGGTCGAAGGTGGGCCGGCCGAGACCCAGCGCCTGCTCGCTCTGCCGTTCGACCACTTCTTCTTCACCGGCTCGACGAAGGTCGGCCGCATCGTCGCGGAAGCGGCGGCGAAACACCTCGCGTCGACGACGCTCGAGCTCGGCGGCAAGTCGCCTGCCGTGGTCGACGACTCGGCGGACATCGCGCTGACCGCGAAGCGCATCGTGTGGGGCAAGTTCGTCAACGGCGGCCAGACCTGCATCGCGCCGGACTACGTGTTCGTCTCGGAGCAGCGCGAAGCCGAGCTCGTCAACGAGCTACGCAAGTCGATCGCTGTCATGTACGGCACGAGCGAGGACGACCGCAAGAAGTCGCCCGACCTGTGCAGGGTGATCAACGCGCGCAACTTCGATCGGCTCAAGAAGATGCTCGACGACTCGGTCGACCAGGGCGCGAAGGTCGAGATCGGCGGCGGCAGCGACGCGGCCGAGCGCTACATCGCGCCGACCGTGCTGACGCATGTCAAAGCAGAGCAACCGGTGATGGCCGAGGAGATCTTCGGCCCGATCTTGCCGGTGTTGACGTACCAGAAGCTGTCCGAGGTCCCGACGTTCATCACGGCGCGCGACAAGCCGCTCGCGCTTTACGTGTTCGCGAACGATCAGCAGGCGGTCGATCAGATCATCGACAACACGACGGCGGGCGGTACCTGCGTCAACAACGCGCTGATCCATTTCGCGAACACGCACTTGCCATTCGGCGGCGTCGGCCCGAGCGGCACCGGCAACTACCACGGGTTCTACGGCTTCAAGGCGTTCTCGCACGAACGCGCCGTATTGCGCCAAGGCCGTGTCGACATGCTGAAGACGGTCTACCCGCCGTACGGCCCGAAGGTCTCGCGCATGCTCAAGTGGATGTTCAAGCTGTTCACGTAGCGCCGAGTCGACGCACCAGCGCGGATCTCCGTGGCAGGTTCCTGTTTCGAGCACGACCACGCGAGCCCTCCTACGATGACCGTCACGCACGCGATCCGGTGCGCGCGGAGCACCCTGATCGTGCGCGGCGCCGAGCGAGTCATCGCGGCGTTGCGTTCCAGCGCTGCGCGACCGAGTCATTGCAGTCGAACAGCTCGACCTTGGTCCGGTTCGCCGGATCGGCGCCAGTAACGTCGAGGCACTTGTCCGCGTTCGGGTTGTAGAAAGTGACCGTGCTGTCCGAGTTGCGCCACACGTTGAACTGCTGCGCTGCGGTGCCGTTGCACGACCACAGGTCGACCATGCTCCCGTCGCTGGTGCCGGCGTCATAGACGTCGACGCACTTACCGCTGTGCGGGTGGTAGAGCGCGACGATCCCGTTGCCGTCGTCGAGCTCGGTGAACGTTTGCGCCGGGGTGCCGTTGCAGGCGTACTCCTCGATCTGCGTCTTGTTGGCCGAGTGATCGCCGGAGACGTCGAGGCACGATCCCGGGTTCGCAAGCGGTGAGTACGCGTAGCTGTGATACGCGAGCGCCGAGGTCGCGCAGCTCGCACAGCAGCTGTCGAGCATGTAGTTCGGATTCTCCTGGCACTGGCTCTCGGCGGCCCACGCTTCGCAGTCCGCGTTGCTGTCGGAACACGACAGCGCGACACCGTCGATCACCAATGCCTCGGCGACATTCGGCAGGCCGCCGAAGCTGCCGTTGATGAAGTCCCAACTTAGCTCGGCCCAGCCGCTCGAGCCCCAGTCTGTGCCCCACTGGTTCATGATCCACACGCCGTTCGCGTCGTAGCCGAACGCGGTGATCGCATGGCCGCCATAGACGATCTCGCCGGCGATCGGTGGCCCGACGAGATAATCGGTTGCGGTCGCGTTTTCGAACTCGGGATACACGTACATGCCGACGAGCACCGGCCTGCCGCCGGCGAGGGCTTGCTCGATCGCCTGCTGTGGGCTCGCCGAGATGTCGAGCCGCGTCCAACCCGAGATCCGGAAGTGCGAAGCGTTCGCGCGCTGCACCGCGTTGGGCTTGACCGAGCACATCAGCGAGTCCTGCATCGGCTCGAAGTCGCTCGCGGTGTCGATGCCCTGGTCCTGCAGGATCTGCATCGCGTCCGCAGATTCCGCGCCGACCGCGCAGTTGCCGGAC
>Ga0265338_10009922_pt1 | contig 11258 bp, 11 predicted proteins | sample 42126metaG_FD_193579 | JGI IMG/M metagenome (GOLD analysis project Ga0265338, IMG submission 193579) | Rhizosphere microbial communities from Carex aquatilis grown in University of Washington, Seatle, WA, United States - 4-21-26 metaG | ecosystem: Host-associated > Plants > Roots > Rhizosphere... | reverse complement strand
GATCGGAAGTCGCGCGCGCCCGTCAAATCATTAATTTTAATGGTGCCGACGGAGGGGGTCGAACCCACACACTCTTGCGAGTACCAGATTTTGAGTCTGGCGCGTCTGCCAATTCCGCCACATCGGCTTACCAACCAACAACTTATGAAGTTACTTTTGCTCAATCATTCCATTGCACCCCGTCATTGCACCCCAAGCCATAAAAAAGCTTCTGAATGAGCAATTCACTTTTCTAAAAGCCACTCTTTATCAAAATGAAAATCCAGTGGCTTGAGCAGAGTTCGATAATGAACATCGCCAATGTTTTCAATGATGCCAAGAGGATAAGCAAAGGCAAGATTTTTCAAAGCAAGTCGATCTTAAGAAAATGCTAGGCAACCGTTTGTTGGTAATTGCAGACTGGAATCTGGCGAGTCTGACGTTCGATGGCTACTTCGTGCTCGGCCCGAAGCCAGTCTCCGTTTAGGTCAAAAATGGTTCGGTGTTCCAAATCTCTTTGGCGTATTCGGCAATGGTGCGGTCGCTGGAGAACCTCCCGGACGCGGCGAGGTTCAGGATCACCCTGCGTGTCCACGCCTGTTGGTCGGCGTACAATTCACCCAGCTGTTGATGGGCCTGGGCGTAGCTGGCGAAGTCGGCCAAATGCCGGTAGTGGTCGCCGTGTTGCAGCAGTGCATCGAGGATGGGCGTGAAGATGCTGGGTTCGTTTCGGCTGAAATGATTGCTGGCAATCAAGTCGAGCGCGGCGCGCGTTTCCGACTCATTCTCGTAGTGCCAGCGCGGATCGTGCCAGCCGCGACTGCCTTCGACCTGTTCCGCGTTCAGGCCGAACAGAAAGAAGTTTTCCTCGCCGGCCGCTTCGGCCATTTCAATGGTTGCGCCGTCGCGCGTGCCGATGGTCAGCGCGCCGTTCATCATAAATTTCATGTTGCTGGTGCCGCTGGCTTCGTAGCCGGCCGTCGAAATTTGCTCGGACGCATCGCTCGCCGGGATGAGATATTCCGCGACGGAGACGCGGTAGTCCGGCACGAACACAACCTTCAACCGGCTTTGGGCGATCGGATCGCCGTCAAGTGTGCCCGCGAGGTTGTTGATGAATTTGATGACAAGCTTGGCGAAGTGATAGGCGGGCGCGGACTTGCCGGCGAAGAAGAAGGTGCGCGGCGGAACGTTGAGTTGCGGGTTCTCGCGCAACCGATTGTAGAGCATGACGACGTGAAGCGCGTTCAACAGTTGCCGTTTATATTCGTGGATGCGCTTGATTTGCGTGTCGAAAATGCTGTCGGGATCAATTCCGGGTTTTCCCAGCCACTTGATGAACCGCACCTTTGCGTCGCGTTTCGCTTGACGGACGGCGTCGCAAAACGCTTTGTCGTCGGCGAGCGGCTTTAATTTCTCCAACTGCGCGAGGTCGGTGATCCAGCCATCGCCGATCGCGTCGGTGATGACCGCCGCCAGCGACGGATTGGCCAGCAACAGCCAGCGGCGCGGGGTGACTCCGTTGGTTTTATTGTTGAATCGCTCGGGGAACATGGCCGCGAAATCCGGCACGACTCGCTGCTTGAGCAGCTCTGAATGCAGCGCGGCCACGCCGTTGGTGCTGTGCGAGCCGACGATGGCCAGATGCGCCATGCGCACTTGCCGGTTTGCCCCTTCTTCGATCAGACTGACCCGCTCGACCCGCCCGGCGTCGCCGGGATACCGCACGCGGACATCGTCGAGGAATCGGCGGTTGATTTCGTAAATGATTTCGAGATGGCGCGGCAGCAAATCCTGAAACCACTGCACCGGCCACTTCTCCAGCGCTTCCGGCAGCAGCGTGTGATTCGTGTAAGCCAGCGTGCGTTGCGTGAGCGTCCAGGCGTCGGGCCAGCTCAGTTTCGCCTCGTCCAACAACAGCCGCATCAGTTCCGGCACGGCAAGCGTCGGATGCGTGTCGTTGAGTTGGATCGCGACCTTGTCGGGTAGCGCGGACCAATCATTGCCAGCCGCGCGAAATCGCCGGACTAGGTCGGCCAGCGAGCAGGCGACGAGAAAGTATTCCTGCAGAAATCTTAGGCCTTTGCCTTCCATCGTGTGATCGTCGGGATACAACACGCGTGTGATCGTCTCGGCGGTAAGCGTTTCGGCCAGTGCACCGACGAAATCCCCGCTGCTGAATTGCGCGAAGTTGAAATCATTCGACGCCTTGACAGCCCACAGGCGCAGCGTGTTGATGGTTTTGCCGCCATAGCCGACCACGGGCCGGTCATACGGAATGCCGATCAGCGATGACGGACGGCCTTCGACGATGCGCAGCGCGCCGTCACGAATCTCGAACGACACGTTAAGCTTCACTTCCACGGCTTCGTTGGGCCGCGCCACTTCCCACGGATCGGGCCGGGCGAGCCAGTGGTCGGGTTGTTCGGCCTGCCAGCCATTGCGAATGCTTTGCCGGAAAATGCCATAATCGTAGCGCAAGCCGTAACCCATCCCGGCAATGCCTAGTGTCGCCATCGAATCGAGAAAGCAAGCCGCCAGCCGGCCCAAGCCGCCGTTGCCGAGACCGGCATCCGGTTCCTGCTCGATGATCTGGAGCGGATCGAGTCGGTGATGTTTGGCGAATTGTTGCGCATCCGGGCCAAGCCGAAGATTGGAGATATTGTTGGCCAGGGCGCGGCCGAGCAGAAATTCCATCGAGAGATAGTAAACGCTCTTGGCGTTGCGTTGCCGGTAACGCTGCTCGGTTTTCACCCAGCATTGCGAAAGCATGTCGCGCACGGAACTCGCGATGGCTTCGAACTTGTCGCGGGCGGTAGTTTCCGTTTCCGCGACGACCTGGTCGAACGCAACGTGCCGCTCATAAAAAGCATTGGAGTCGCCAGATAATTTAACCGGCCCGCAGTCGTAACGTTCCACCAGGGATTGTTTTGTTTCAGGTCTGTTTTTCATAAGTGTGGTGTTCATGGATTGTTCAATTCCTGTTTTCAAAGATTTGGTTTGTGGCGTGCTCTGAGGAGATGTCGCTGCCGGCTCCGGCCAACCAGGTCGCAGCAGCTGCCTTCAGTGCTTCCTCGTCCCGGCTGTACGCCACAACTACCCGATCCGCCAATTGCAAACCCTGGCGCTTCAAAGCAAAGGCCAAATGCCGATACTCTGCTGGAAACCTGGCGAAGCGCGCGAAACGATACACCAGCCAGAAGAAGAGCGACGGCTGAACCGGATCCATGCGGTCCTTTTCGTAGATGCCTGTCCGCTCGACAATGCGCCAACGACTATCCTCGCAGAGCACAAAGCGATCGAGGAAGCGCGCGTGGCTCGTCACATCAATTTCCAGCGAACCGACGTTCGAACGCATCATGATCGCCACATCAACTTCACTCAAGGCCCGCTTGCCTCGCACCTGAATGCGCGGTGCCCCGAGCCAGTGTTTGGTCGAGACGCGCGGCGAGCCAGGCATCGAGCGAGATGCCTCAATGAAGCCTTCGATACGGCCACGATACCAACTGACGGCAATGGTCGCCTGCGGATGAAACAGGTCACGGAGGGCATCCCACTGTCCTTCGTCACGGAAGGCAAAGCTCGCAATACTTTGTTCGATCGCGCAGCGCATCAGCGCGTCGGTGGTTGTCATGGGTGTGAGGTTCATGGATTTGCCAGTTGTGTGGCATCTTTCGCGGCGGCAACGGAGGGTCGCGCCGGTGAATCCGGTTTTGTTGGCTGGTCCCGCAGGTCAGATACCAATCGTCTAAATTCCACGTTATCGGCAAGCTGGCAGGCAGCCAACTGGCGCAAACGGTCCACCGTTTTAGACGGAAGCTGAAGCGACGTGGGGACGGCATTGAAGAAGCGACGGTCGGGCTCGTTGGCAAGTTGATTGAAATGCAGCTCGATAACGTAGGTGGTGATTTCAAGCGGTGCGGACTCGCCCGAGCCCCTGTGCTCACGAGAAAGACGCGCCATGACTTCCTTGAATAATTCAATGGTTTCGAAGGAATAATGGCTCACCGTAACCTGGCCAACGGAGCCGAGCAGCGCCCTAAAACCAAGCGGGTCTTCTTTGGCGTCCCAGCCGTAATCAAAGTCCCTGTCTGCATCAACGATTATCAGGGCAACGCGGCGGGGGATTCTCAAAGGCACACTGGGCATTTGAGCGGACTGTTCGCGGGCAATGACCCGATCGATGGCGCCCCGCAACCCGAGATAGTCGGAAAATCCACCATCGACCAAATGGATGTAGTGCCGATGCCCGTCCGCGTAAGAGTGCGCTTGCGAAGCGACGTATCTCAGGCGAGGCGAGGCCGCCGGGTCGTCCAGTATGGACTGGATCCATTCCGGCTCGGCCGCTGCTTGCTCCGCCGAATGGTTTTTCAGGGTCACCGGGGTTAGATAAAGAGGGAGCGCCGAGGAGGCTGCCACGGCGCGGGAAACCGGGAATTGCGACAGGTCCGACCGGATCAGGTCAAATTCATCCTGAGTGAATTCAAACCGCGCACCGGAAGCGACGTCCGTGGCGTTGACGCAGAGAAATGGGCGGCCGCCCTGGGCCATTATATCGGCATACGTCGCGCCCTTGAAAAGCAGGTGATCATAATACTCCGCCGCCAAATCGCTCCGGCTAAATGACGGCGAGGCCAGCCTGACCAGATTCCAAGGAGCCAGGGCCCGAAGGAGCAAACCGGTCTGCACATGCTTTTTGAGAAACTGCGATTCGTAGTCCGAGAAAATGCGGTCGCCATAGAGCGCATAATAGGCTGCGGTGAAGCTGCCGCCGGATACTGAAGAAATGCTGTCCACCTCGTCCAACAACCGGTGTTGCTTTCCCTCCGCGCCCACCGGCGTGCGTGCGAGTTCCTCCAGCACCCCATACGAAAGCGCAGCGGCGCGCGTGCCGCCGCCGGAAAAGGCGAGCATCAAGAGCAAATCGGAGGAATTCGTTGGCGAAGCAGTGTTTTGAAAACGGTAACCGGTGCGCTCGTCCGTTGAAACCAACGGTGCATTCCGCTGGAAATGTGCGCAGCCGCTGACCAGCAGCAGAACAGCGAGGAAAAATGGAACGCGTTTTATGACCATGGTTAAGTCAGGTTATGCCCGCCGTTGCTGACCATGGTGCGGACCGGCTTCGGCACCACAAAGTTATAGCCAAAACTCAAGGGATAGAAGAGGTCGCGGAACAGCCACTCATTCACCCCCCAGGAACAGCGGTTGAAACCTTCAATCGGATCGGGCACGGCATCGAAGTAGGGCATCTGCCCGGGCTGCAATTTTTCCGCAGGTGGATTCGACGATGATGCTTGGGCATAAAGACGCCCGGAAAGGAGTGCCAGCATCAGGAACAAAGTTGGCAGCTTCAACTTCATGGCTTTTGTAATGAGGGATTCATGGAAGTATTCAACTGACGGCCACGAGTGAAACCCGCCCGTTGCGATTGTTGCAGGCGATGCCGCTCGCTTTCGGGTCGAGCACCGGCTGGCCATCCACCAGAAACAGGTATTGATGATAGCCGTGAGGAAGTTCCAGACTGGCCATCCAGCGGCCGTCGGGCATCCGGCACAGCGGCGTGGCTGCGGAATCCCAATCATTGAAATCGCCCACGAGCGTCACGTGCTGCGCTTTCGGCGCCACGCAGAAGAAATTTACATGATGCAGGTTGCGTCTCGCAGAAACGTGCGGCCGGGCGGCGGTTAATGGAGCTGATTCAGAAAGCATAGTGTGAATTCCTTTCCGATATTGGCACAGACGCCATGGTACGGTTTTCGCGCCGATGCGTTGTGGTTACGCGATTCGAGTCCGGATGGAATCGCTTCCTTGCGGAGGTCGAAGTGGGTGTGCATTTTCGCTCATTCCCTTGCTCCAGGTTAGCGAACAGATGCCGGCGGTAATCCGTGGGGGACTGGCCGGCAATGACTTTGAAGATGCGATTGAAATGGGTGAGCGACTGAAAACCAATCTCGTAGGCGATCTCGCCGATCCGGTAGTTCGGATTAAACAGGAGGTTCTTTGCCTTCTCTACCCGCACGCAGGAGACGTAGCGGGTGAAATACACCCCGGTGACCTTCCGGAACATCTTGCAGAAATAGAACGAGCTCATCCCGGCCTGTTTGGCCACGATGGCCAGGGACAGGTCTTCGTGGGAATTGGCTTCAATGTACTGCCGGGCACGGGTGATTTGCGCCGGCTCGGCATCCTTCTGTTGCAATAGAATCTGATTGGCCAGCACGCCGAGTTGGTCGGCGAAGAACTGCAGCAGCCGGATCGTTGCTTGATATTCGCCCGGTTGAACCACAGAGGTTTCGTTGTACTGTTGCGCTGCCTCCTGCCGGTTCACGCTCAGGCCGAGGGCCTTAATCTGGTTCAGGACCCGATTGGTCTGTTCTGGCTTCGGCGCCTTGAAAAGAACTTGGCCGGTCTGGAGGTAGGCGATGATATTCTTGCCGATTTTTACTCCCACCGCCGACTCAGCGAGCCCAAACTGACAATGCAATGTGCGCGGCACGCCGTTGACGCCTTCGCAAATCCGTTGCTGCATCCGCAGGCAGGCGGCGCACGAACGGTTCTCCTTCGCCATCAGAGCGCAAAAGCCATTTTGGTGCCGGTCGCCCTGATGGGCGAGTTGCCAGCCCTCAACCGCCCGCAGGGTCAACGGCAAATCCGTCGCCTCCCCGAAGGCCCGTTGATACTCGCGAAAGATCTTGGAACTAGCCAACGCCTCGACCAACCCGTTGTTGGAGGCAGCATTCGTCAAGTTGCCCGATTTGGGATTTGAATCCGCCGCCCCTGCGCCGGGCAGGCGGGACACCGTGGGCGATGCCTGCCGCAGAGCGATCTGCAACTGCGGCAGCGGTTTGTTAGGCTCGATTTTCGTGGTCGAATCTTGTGGCGGGTTGAGCGGGTTGAGCTTTGACATATTATCAACTAGGGGTGTGTTCATATTTTGGCTCCTCGGCATGGACGATGAATGGTTTCTCGCTTTCATCCTCCAGCGCTTTCCTGGGGACATGCACTTGAAGGACTCCGTCCTGAAGTGTGGCCTGAATTTCGTTGACGCAGGAATCCGGCGGCAGGGCGAGCCGTTGAACGAATGCTCCACTAGGGCGCTCGGTCCACAGACCGCTTCCGCCGTGGCTCAAAGTCGTGTGCACGCCGGTGAGATAGAGCGCAGCCCCATTCAGGCTAATGTGGATTTCCTCCTGCGTCAGCCCGTGCAGATCAAATTCGAACAAATACTCTTCGCCTTTGGCAGAGACGTCCACAGCTACATCATTGGGTTTTTGACCATTCATTTTCAATTCTCGTGTAATTCTTTCTACGGAGCCGACTTGGCGATGGATGTAGCATTGGGCCTGATTCTCGAGCAACCGGCCCAGGACGATCCCCATCGTTCTCCTTGGCTTCCGAAATTATTAGTTGTGATTTCCAAACTCGTTTCGTTCATGGCTTCATCGTCAGAGAAATAAAATAGGGGAAATGAAGGGATGAAGTCCGATCGCGAGAACTTTCGGTTCAGGACGATGTTGATGTGTGTTTCAGTCAAAGTGAAACCAGTCAGTGCGGGAATTAACTCGGGACCTATTGGTCCTCTGGCCGCTGCTGCCTGTATCGCTTCCGTGCTTATTACCGTCCGAAGCTGGTGAATCAGAAAATCCTGCTTGCCAATCCAAAGAGTGTTTGTCTGACCCTGCGATTCTCGTGTAAAGACGTAGCAATTTATATCTCCCACTTTCCCGTCGGCCTGGCGCTTTTCTCTTAACGCCAAATCATCGAGTTGTTCTTCCCGGTTTCCCGGTTGCGGAAAGAATATCCGGGGAATAGTCGCCGTTGCGCCTCCGGAAAAGGCGGCTGCATTGGCCAAAGCGAACTCACGGTTGCCTTGTGGTTGCACCCCGCATTCCGCCTGCAAAAAGTCACCCGCTCCGGAAGACCAGACACCTTGGGCGCCGGTATGCCCGGTGTAACCGGATGATCCGCCGGTCCGATTCCATTCGATTAGATAAAGATCCGGTCGGGCCAGCCGGGTTGTGAAAATGATGAAAGTGATGGTGGCATCGCCGTCCATGGCTGTGGCGACACGCCCTTCATCACTGTAACTTGTCAATGAGGCATAAGTCTCTTGAACCTTCTCGAAGATTTGAGCCGTCGAGAGATCATCACCGGTTGCCTCGCCCGCGAGGACCACCGATGTTGTGTTACTTGCCAACAGAATGGCAAAGCAAAGCCGGCTTAGTGCGGCATAACACCGTGATAAACATTTTGCAGGCAGTTTGGGCTGCGCTGCGGTTTGTTCCACCTTCTCGTGCATTTGCGTTTTGGCGTTCTTGTTTCGTTGTTTCATTTTTTGATTTGTTGATTTGGTTTATTGTCCTCGCTTGGAGGACTTCAGGAATTCATCTACCGTTGCATTTGGCCCAAATGACGTAACCGGCGAAGAAAAGCGCCGCGAAACAGACGACCACAAAACTCCAGATGGCGAACATCTGCCAATTCAGATGACTGGATTTGTTGTGTTGTGTTGTTTTCATTGTGCAAAGGCTTCGACTGCTTGTTCGTCCTGTGTTCCCTCCAAAACCCAAGCTTCGGCTTGCTCCTCGCTTACAAAAACTGTCAGCCACATCCCGAGAGTCCGAACTAGCATTTCAAGCGATTTGGCCAACCTCGATTGATCCCACCGAATCACCAAGGCAATCCGTCCGGATGCAGGAAAGTCCTGCCAAAAAAGTTTCGCCAAATCGAAAAGCTCTGCCGTTGTGGGACTGGTTCGCAGGGCCGTGACATCCACCAAAACCCGGTTCAAGCTCTTTTCGCCCAGTTCGCCTCGAACTTCCCTCCAGGAGGCCGTCATTTCATCCAGGGAAGAAATGCCCTTGCAAGTGAGGAACACGCAATTGTCAGTTGAAGTCATGTAATAGGACATAGTTTCAATCGGTGAAAAAAGGATTTTTGCCGGCCTGAAGTTCCCGTTCGGCTTGAAGCCAGTCGTCCAGTTCGCGATCCGCCGCTCCACCCCGCGCCAGAAAGATTTCGTGTGCGCGTTGGCGGATTTGTTCCGGGGTGGGCGGCAGTTTGGGTGTGTGAATGGTTGGCGCACTCTGAAACTGCCCGACATGTTTTCGTTTTGATGTTTTCATATCGTTGAACCTCTCATTTGTTGTTTAATCGGGGACTTTTTATGATCCTGTGAAAACCCGATTCGTCCTGGTAACCAATTGGGATTTCGATTTTTAACGCTCTCCGTAGTTTTGCGACGATGCCCCGCAAATTGCCGTGCGAGAAATAATCATCGTGGTCGCGTCGGCGGACTTGTTCCAGGGTTAGCGGCAGTTGAGGGGAATGGACGGTTGGTGCGCTTTGATGCTGTTCGTTGGCTTTTTGTTTTGATGTTCTCACACGGGAAAACAAGACCGCCGGGTCCGGTCTTTCACTTTCGTGTACGCTTTCAGATCGCGGGGATTTGTTGTGCCACATTGCGCCGAACGCGAACAATTCAGCCACAAACAAGACCAACAGGGCATTCACGCTTCGCTCCTTTCCGTAACGCAAGTTCTGCTGGAAGTCACAGGATCATTGGTTTCACCACCGTTAAGCACATTCTCCCGAAGAGTTGACGAGAAACGTTCTGGGAATCCATTGCAACCAGGACAATGGTCATTGCATCCCGAACCGTCCGCGTTTATCCGCAAGTCTGGCGATCTGTGATCCCCAAACGAAATGTCCAGTGTGCGCGCGGTCATCACGCCGTAGTCGTCTGCGGCAACGAGCTTGAGCTTGGCGGTCGCCACCTTCAGCGGAACGTAATCAATTCGCGGCGGGTTGAGGGCGACCATCACGCCGTCGTGACCTTCCACCAAGGCGCGCACCGCTGCCGCGCCGAAGACCAATCCGAGTGACCGGTCGAGCGAAGTTGGCTGGCCGCCGCGCAACAGATGACCGAGCACTACGGCGCGCGTTTCCTTGCCGGTCAATTCCCGCAACTGGCCGGCCACGATCTCGCCCACGCCGCCGAGCCGTTCGACGTGCCCGGCACTGGCCGCTTCTTTCAAGGTCACTCCGCCGCCGGCCGCCTTCGCACCCTCGGCCACGACGACGATGGAGTATTGTCGGTCGCGGCCCGCTGTCTTGCGTTTGACGTGCGCGGCGACTTTGGCGATGTCATACGGGATTTCCGGGATCAGAATCGCATCTGCGCGGCCGGCGATGCCGGCATGCAGCGCAATCCACCCCGCATACCGGCCCATCACCTCAACCACCATCACCCGTCGGTGCGATTCGGCGGTGAAATGCAGGCGGTCAATGCACTCGGTCGCAAACGACACCGCGCTGTCGAAACCGAAGGTCGTCATCGTGGATTCAAGATCGTTGTCAATCGTCTTGGGCACGCCAATGACGCGCAGTCCCTTTTCATTCAAGTCGCGCGCGATGCTGAGCGACCCGTCACCGCCGACGGAAATGAGCGCGTCGAGCTGGTGTTCCCGGAAACAGCGCACCACTTCGTCGCTGCGGTCAATTTCCTTGAAGGAACCATCCGGCTGCGGCACGCGCAGCTTGAAGGGATTGCCGTAATTGCTCGTGCCCAGAATGGTGCCGCCGAGATGCGCGATGTCGCGAACGAGCGGGCGCGTCAGTTTCATCAGCCCGCCATCGGGATAGTTTTCGGGATGGAGCAAGCCATCGAATCCGTCGCGGATGCCGAAGATTTCCCAACCGAGATTGCGCGCGGCATGGACGGCCGCATGGATGACGGCATTCAGTCCCGGCGCGTCGCCGCCGCCGGTATTGATGGCGATGCGTTTGATGGCGTTCATGGTCTTGCTTTTCCGGTCAAGGTTCATATTTCGAAGATCATTTTACGGTCGTTGCCTGCGCGAGCTGCGGCTGTCCGTCCAGCGTTTCCCATCCGCCGCCGAGCGATTTGTAAAGCGCTATCAGATTTGCCGAAATGGTCCGGTCACTTTGAACTAGCGCGTCCTGTGCCTGATAGAGCGAGCGTTCGGCGTCGAGCACGTTGATGAAATTCGCCAGACCGTTGGAGTAAAGCTGATTCGCCAGGCGCAAGGATTCCTCACTTGACTTGACCGCGGACTCCAACTGCTGCCGGCGGATTTGTTCCTTGGCGTAAGCCGTCAGCGCGTTCTCGACGTCTTCAAACGCGCTCAAAGCGGTGTTCTCGTAATTGGCCAGCGCCTGTTCCTGACGCGCGTTCTGGACTTTGATGTTCGCGCGGATGCGCCCGGCATCAAAAATTCTCCACTGCACGGCGGGACCCACCGACCAGAATTGGCTGC
>Ga0265338_10009921_pt1 | contig 11259 bp, 1 predicted proteins | sample 42126metaG_FD_193579 | JGI IMG/M metagenome (GOLD analysis project Ga0265338, IMG submission 193579) | Rhizosphere microbial communities from Carex aquatilis grown in University of Washington, Seatle, WA, United States - 4-21-26 metaG | ecosystem: Host-associated > Plants > Roots > Rhizosphere >... | reverse complement strand
AGGAGAAATAAAACAGGAATGCAGTAAAAAAGTTTGGTAAACGGTTTGTATTTGCTAATCAGAAAAATAAGTACACTAAAGAATAGATACGATACTTGCTGACCTCGAAATGAAACTTCATTTGCAGGTGAAATCACAAAGACAAATAGCGGGAATAAAATGGATTCAGAAAGAAAATCAAGATCTCCTGCGCGTGCGAAAAAGAAAAACGTTGCTGTCACAATGCCTGCGCTCAAGAGCGTAATTCCCAAGAAGCCGCCAATTTTATAGAGTGCATAGGTAATAATGTCAGTACCCCACGTTCCATTTATCCACTGATACGGTGCCATCATTGTGGAGAAAATATTGTCTCTAAGGAGGTGATGATGAAGGAAGAAATATTCTCCGTATTTCAAATGCCAACCCAGATCCGGGTCAGTGGGAAGGTACAATGATGCAATAAAAACAAAAAGATACGGAAGAATTCTGACAGAGCGTTTGAGAAGAACGACCATGGTAAATTCATTCTACCATAGGCAGATGAGACGAGTTTGTTTTATTTTTCCGTTAGGTACGAAAAATTTTTCTCCGTTGCAGTTCGCGCTATCTTTATTTTTGTAGGAGCTCAGTTGCAACCGAAAAATTTTTGCACCTCACTCCAAAATGATTTGATAGATACCAAAAGTATTGTTCATAATAAACCTCTATGCTAAAGTTAGTTTTAGTGAAACGTTGGTATCAGCCGCTTCTTATTTTTTTTATCACCTTACTGGTTACTTTCGTCTATCGTTTCCCGGATGTCTACGCATATCTATCGACTCCGCCGGGAATGGTTTTCCTCGGACAGGATTCGTGGTTTGATCCGCAGGATATCAATACATATGTAGGAGTTATTCATTATTCCCAATCGGGACATTTTCTTCTTCCCAATCTTTGGACAGCGCTTCCAAATCAGCCAATAGTATTTTTTTCGATTGAACAATTATTAGGCTACATTTTCAGAAACGTACAACCGTATTTTCTTTTTTGGTTGGCAAGTGTTGTTTGTGGAGCACTTCTTGTGATCGGGATGTTTTGCTTAATTCGAAAAACTATAACGTCGCCGCTGTTGGCAGGACTCACGACAATTGCCGTTTCATTGGGCGGCGGATTCGGCATCTTTCTTTATCCGGCTATTGCATCGTCAGATATTACAAACAGCATTACTTTTTATGAAACATTTTTTAAACCACATGAGGCGATTTCACTTTTATGCTATTTTTATGGAATAATTGCGTTTTATGATGTGTTTATGTATACGCCTTCTCATAAGAATAAAAAAACTATAACAAGTATGTCTGTCGCACTTGCCATAGCATTTCTCATTTATCCTTATCTGATTGCGACCTATCTTTTGACGACTATTCCTTTTGCTATTTTTTCAAAGATAAAAATCCGGATCAACGATCTTGTCCTACTGCTGATCCTGCCATTATTGTCGGTGCTTTTTGTGGCATATCAATTATCGGTAAATCCGGGATTTTATGCACCGGTTATGCAATATCTTACAACTGCGCCGCTGCCGACAGTGTTTGGGTACGGCATCCTGTTGCCATTGTTCTTGGTGCAATTATTTATGAAGAAAACGCAATTCATGAAATATCTCAACTGGTGGATCATTGCATCGTTGCTATTGGCGTTTCTTCCTTTCGGTCCAGGAAAAATATTTTTGCGTGGATTGTTCTTCCCCTTGGTCTTGCTTGCTGTCCTGCAATTGCAAATCCTTTTGAAAAAATTGGAATTAGTGCCGCTTCGATATTTTTATTGGATGCTTTTTTTTGTGTTGGTGTGTATGACAAATAGTTATATATTTTATCTTCGGACAACTATCATCCAAACGCCGCAAGTGCTTGATGTCATCTATATGCCAGAAGATGAATTTGCAGTTTTCAGTTATCTTAATCAACATACCAATCCCGGCAGTGGCGTCCTTGCAAGCGGCATCATGAGCAATCTTATCCCAGCATATACTGATGATAGAAGTTGCATCGGAAGTCTTTGGTCATTTAACGCGACATATGACACGGAACTCAATACCGTTAATGCGTTTTATGCGGGTCGACCAGTTTCAAAAAAATATCTCAAACAACAAAACATTTCGTATGTTCTCTGGGGACCAAATGAACAGCAAATAACACAAAGATATGTCAGTGCTAATGTTACAGATCTGCGTCAGATCGATAAAAATGTGCAGTTAGTGTATCAGACGAATTCCACCAAACTTTACCGTGTAAGATGAAAATTCATTTACTCCTTAGTTAACTACAAGCCAACTTTAATTTACTATCCACCAGCTTATCTTGAGATCAGTAGATTGTGGTCCGGCGATCTGGATAGTGAAGGTGTTGTTGCCGGTCTTGGTTGCAGAGACTGCTACAGGTGTTCCTTCAGGTGTCGCAAAGATATGTGAATTCTTCGTCAATGCATTTGTCGTCACGGTAACTTGTGTCGCGCCGGCTTTTACTGTTGCTGTTCCAAGTGATGCAGACATGACATCTGAGGTGTCGATGTTTACTTTCTTAACAGTGATTGCGTTCTTTGAGACAAAGTTCCCGTTTGGATCAATCTTGATCTTGCCGTTGAGAATATCGATTCCACCCGCACCTTGATCTTGCAATTTAAGATCACCAATGGTGTTGATACTTGCTTGCCCTGTTGCATCAAGACCTTGGATTGTCATGACACCTGTTGAAAGTGTTCCGGTGATGCCGACATTGTTGAGTGTTGTGTTACCCAAGACATTCAATGTGCCGGAGATGGTTGCATCTTGTGATGACAATTCATTGCTCATATTGACTGAGAGCAATTGCTGTTCAAGACTGGAGATCTGGTCTGAGAGTTTGGACAGAGCAAAGATTCCTTCAGATGATGCAACAGGAATTGATTGTGCTTGTGCAGGTACGCCTGCTCCTGTGACAGGTTGTCCGCTGAGTGATGCGATTTGTGATTTCAGGGATTGGATCTCACTTGTGTTATTTGTTAACGTAGCACTGGTTGATGCTTCAAAGGTAGCAAGATCATTTGCTTTTGTTTGAAGATCATTCACTGCAACAGTAAGTTGTGATGTACTCATTGGCTGACCGTTGACTGCGAGGTTGCCATCAGCAGTCATCGCAACTGTTGGATCAAACCATCCGACATTGATAGAGACAAGAACTTTGCCATTTCCGGTTGTCGGATCATAAGCGGTAAGTGCGCGTCCGAGAATTTGTCCGGCAGTTGTTGCTTTGGTTGCTTCGCCAGGATAGGTGGTTGAGTAGGTGATTGGGTCACCTGATTTGATAACAGGACTGTCAGGTGCGATCTTAACTTGCAATTGTCCGATAAGACCGACCAAGACATAATTAGGATCATTTTCTTGTCTGCCGTTGCCGACAAATGATGCATCATCTGAGAGGACACCCAAGATGCCTGTGCTGTTATTGCCACAAGCTTCAACGCCGTCGGTTGCTGCATGACAGATAACTTCTCCTGTTGTAAGAGATGCAGTCGGATTTGCTTTCTGGAAGTATTCAGCAAAGTCTCCGCCATTGCCGTCAAAAGTTACGGTGTTGGATGTGCCGTTTCCTCGGATAGATCCGAGTTGGTCACCATTGCCATCCAAGAATCTAATGAACTGGTTGGTTGCTTGTGGTGAGGTGGTGCCAAGTTTGATTTGCAAACCAACTGATGTCGAATCACTTGATTCATTGTCAATCTGTGCAACTGCACTTGATGTTGCATCTTGGATCGAGAGTTTGTAATCGGGGATAGTTGTACCGATCCCGACATTTTCCAAGTCACTGATAGTGATCGCGGACTGCGTTGCAGTTGAATTGTTGGTGATGCCAGAGAGCAGGTTGCCGACTTTACTATTCAGATCAGAAATAGTGGCACTTGCTGATGCCAATTGGTCGGTCAGACTGCTGACGAGTGAGTTGGTTTGTGTGATTTGTGCGGAGTTCGTCGCAATTTGCGTCGTGTTAATTGCAATTTGTGCTGTGTTGGAAGCAACTTGTGTCAGAAGATCACTGTTGCTGTTAGCCAGATCAGCAACTTGTGATGACAGTGCAACAGTTTGTGATTGGAGAGCCGAAAGTGATGCTTGGGTATCAGTTTCACTGCCGAGCAATGTGTTCACAACCGCTGATAGATCAAGGTGGTTTGCATCGAGCCCGGTGCTCAGAGCATCTCCGACTTGTGAGAAGGTTTCTGCAGTCAATGAATTCTCAATAGAGGAGAGGAGTGTTGTGTTGATATCTCCAATTTGTACTGTGTTGGAGGTGATTCCCGGAACATCCAAATTACCTTGACTGTCGAGAGTCAATTTAGACAGAATATCATTTGGATCTGCATAGCCAACACTCATAAAGACGGTGATTTGTCCGACTCCTGATCCTGTGTAATCTGCTAAGGCTTTTCCGATAACAGATCCAGCTTGTGTCGCTTTGACAGCAACTCCCGGAACATCTGATGAAGTAAGATAATCGCCAGCGTGGATATCTCCATTGGCTGTTGAAACATTGACCGGAACACGTCCGGAAAGAGCGACCGGGACAGGATTGGTCATTGAACCATCATTAAGAACTTCTCCTGGATTGGTGGAAATAACACCGAGCATTGCTTGATCATTTGGTATTGCATCCGGTGTAACCAAAGCAGCGCTTCCTGATGCAAGTAATGAGACAACCTGTCCTGGAGTTGGTATATTATTCGGATCGGCTTCATAATTTTCAGCATAGTCAAGACCACCATTCAGAGTAGATTCTATCAGTCTCACAGAGTCGATGTTTGTTGTAGCATTTGCGCTGTTAACTGCACTTGCAATAAGGATATGTACTCTTCCCCACGTTGCGGTTGCTGCCGTAGCGGACAATGTTCCACCAGCATTTATAGTATATGTCGTAGCAGTAGCATTTGTACCCGCTGGCCCTAAAACAACAGCAGTACTATTACTGACACAGTTTGCTTTGCTTGTATATGTATCCAAATATGCACGGACCGTTGATCCGTTATTTGCTCCTGCCTTCATTGCATAATTCAATTGGAATGCCTGTCCGCCAGTGATTGGTATACAGGCAGAGTAGAATGCAGCCGATTGGAGTGTTTCACTGGTGGTCCATTTGATTGAATTATTGCCTTGTACGGCATCCGTATTTGTTGTATCAAGTGCCAAAGTTCCTGCACTTGTTGCCGCTGGAACCCAACCATCACCCAATACAGAGCCTGAAAGATTGGCCTCAAATCCTGCATTTGGTATGAGACTTCCAGTGTCACCAAGACCGTTGATTTGATCAGGACTGCCGTTGTTGGTTGATCCACTAGCACTTGCTGATATTGTGTCGCCTCCGAAGAAGATATTACCACTATTGGTAACAGTAAACTTCGTCCTTCCGGCTGATGACGCTGTTACAATATCACCTGTTCCTGAGTTGTTGATAACAAGTGCCGCGAAGGTTGTTTGCGCTGAAATGCTAGCAGCTGAACCTGTCCCTGTACCTCCTGCAATGTGAACACCGGCTGCAGCTGTACGGTTGTCAATCGTTGCACCATTTTGCAAGCTAAGATCGTTGGTGATATCTCCACTCGTTCCGGAACCAGATATTTGAAGAGCATTTGTTACAGCTCCTGCAACAGCCGATGAGTTAACGAGACAGAGGATACAGCCGATCTGACCCGATCCGACGCTTGCGTTGGTAGAGTTATTAATTCTCAATCCGTCCAATGTACCACCAGCTTGGCTCTTGGTGAGCGCCAGAGTTTGCCCATATTGTGTTCCAGAAGATGCAGACATCGTGTAATTTTGACTGAATCCGACATTGTTTGCTGTTCCCGAAGTTGTGTCAAGTTCAAGAGCTCCAGTTGTGAAAGAACCATTATTTGCTGTATTTGAAGTAGATGAAGCATCGATTTTGAAGTTCGCACCGCCACCAGGGACAGTCAATGTGGTGTTACCGACACTTCCGAAGATATGGAGGACGTTAGCTCCACTATTTTGGACTTGGAAGTCTGTACCTGATCCTACCAAATTAATATTTGCTTTGTTACCGGTAGGTGGCTGGATAAGAATATTTCCGGTACCACTTCCAATAATTGTTGTGCCACTTGGAGCTTGCAGCTGGATATCTCCGGTTGAATCTGTAGACAAAGTAGGAGCTTGCAAAGAACTTCCTGATGTACCGAAGACAATAGATGCATTTGTAGAACCGTTGATGCCGAGGTTTTCTGTTGGTGTTCCGCCTGCCATATTGATGAACGCGATCTTTGCTGATCCTGTTGCAGTGCCGCCGAGTAACAAATCATCAGTGATGTTCGCAGGAGAGAGTGCCCCTGACAATCGCTGGAAATAGCCGACAACACCGGTGGTAGCACAGGTTTGACCGCTGACACAGATGGTACCTCCTGCATCGGGGAAGATGATTGATCGTGCCGCAGTTGCCAGAGAGCTTAATGTTGTCAAGAAGTTGCTCCCGCCAGTAAATTGCAGGTTGCCACTGTTGTTCACAACAAACTTTGTTGAACCACTCTTGCTTGCTGTGAAGAGATCTCCTGTTCCTGCATTATCGACTAAGAAGCTTGCAAAGGTTGATTGTGCAGAAACAGAAGCTGCAGGTGTGGTCGCAGAAATATCTCTGACATCAAGTGTTGCTTGTGGTGTGGTTGATGCATTTGTCAATGTTCCGACTGTAAGGCTACCTTGTAACCAACCATTGCCGGCTGAGGTGAAGTTAGCAACAAATGCGTTGTTTGTTGTTGGGAACGAAGCAGATGTAGTAGTTCCACCGATATCACTAAATGAGTTAGTAGTTGATGTGTAATAGACGTTCTCATTGCTGGAACTTGTTCCACGGTAAATTCTGTATGAGCTTGCTCCTGATACTGCAGTCCATGTGATGTTGATATGTCCTGTAGCTCCTAATGTTGCTGAATTTTCAGCTCCACCCGCAGTTTGATTGCCCTGTGAATCGAGCGCTACAATTCTGTAGAAGTATGTGTTTGCTGCTAATGATCCACCGCCACTGGTTGGTGTCAGTGTTGGAATTCCAGGTGTTGCAAGATACGTTCCAAAACTATCTCCTGATGCAAGAGTGAGAGCTTCGGTTGGAGTTGTGGTTCCGATACCGACATTCCCACCATTAAATGATGCGGCATAATTTGTATCGCCGTGGGCGTTGGAAGTTGAAGTAACGTACAAACCATACGTTGTATTTGCCAAAGTTCCGCCATCAACCATACTGATGTAATCTCCGTATGCTGTATCTGCATTGGTTGTTTGGTTATTGTTAACAGTCGTCTTTTCTCCATAGTAGGAAGCACTTGATCCGTTGCCGCTTATTGTGACGGTGTTGGTAAGTGCTGCGATGTTGGATGTTGTCAGTGCTGATGTATTAAGGTTAAGAACAGGATTACCTGCTGAAGCCGTATTAAGGGACAAGGAATCAGTTGTGTTGGCAGTAAGGAATGAAATGATACCGGTGTTAAAGTCTCTTTGGAAGTAGCCAAATGGAACAACGCCTGTTGATGCAGTTGTTGAGAATCCTCCAGCACATGCAATAGCACCTGTTGAATTTGTTATTGTACAACCTGTTGATCCTGATCCGCCGGCGATTAGCACATCACCGGTTGCATTATTATTCAAATTAAGTGCGCCTGTTCCTTTAGAGTCAATACTCAATGGAATATTTGTTGCGACGCCATTTGCTGCGATAGCTGGTGCTGTGCCGCTTAAGTTAATACTATTTGCAGCAACGGTAAAGGCACCTGAGCCAAAAGTGACCGGTCTGTTAGTTGCAGTATTAATTGACAGCGTTGCTGAAGCTCCTGTTGTGTCGATGACTGGTGCTGTGCCGGTGAGATTGATCGTGTTAGACGCAATTGCGGTTGTCGCACCTGAAACTGTGAAGTTGCCGTTGATCGTTGTTAATAGAGAGGAGCCACTGATGTTGACGGCTGCTGCTCCACCCAAATTGACTGTTGTTGCGTTGGCGTTAAAGATGGAGGCAGTCCCTGTGGATGCTGTTGTAATGGAAGGAGTACTGCCAGTAGTTGAGCCGATCTGTAATGTATTGCCATTGACATTGACTGCGCCTGAACCAAGGAAGTTGAAGGTAGGATTAGTTGATGTATTGCCAAACCCAATAGTCGATGAGCCGGTGGTGGTTGTGATATTGATGTAATCATGTGATGATGCATCTTTGATATCCATAGCACTGGCCAAATTGTTGGCGATAGTTTCTGTGATAGCGTTGGAACCATTTGCGGTAAGTGAAATCGTTGTCCCGTTCAATGCAATCGCGTCTCCACCATCGCCGATATTTGCTATACCATTTGCTGTAAACGTTTGATTATTGGCAACTGTCAAGCCACTATTAAACGTTGCTGTTCCCCCGTTTGCACCGAATGCCATGGCAGTTGCAGCGCCACCGATATTAACAGTGGTAGCTGTAGCGTTGAAAAGTGTTGCAGTTGTCTTATCTGTTGTAATATCAGCTTGTGTTCCGCCGCTGACTTTAACACCTGCTGAAGCAGTGACCAAACCGGTGAGTTGTGAGGCTCCATCAACTGTGAGTGTACCGTTTGTTGAAATATTGCCTTTTGTTGCGTCAATTGTTGCACCATTTCCTGTGCTTGGTACATATCCACCATGAACTGCCAGTGCATTGACATTTGCTGTAGCACTAGTCGCGTTGAATTGTGTTGCATTCGAGAGAGTGACAATTGCATTTGCAATAGTTGTCGTTCCTGTACTTGCACCCAAACTAAGAGTAGTGGCTGCAGCACCAATAGCAAGTGTGGTCGGACTTGCAAAGATTGTCCCTGATGATTGAGTCGTTGAGAGTGTCCCTCCGTTTACTGCGACATTGCCGGCAGCAGTAACTGCGCCAGCATTAGTGACAGTGAAGTTGGTTGAATTAATTAAATTAGTAAAGTTCGTCCCTGTGAAGTTAATGGCATTGCCAATTGTGCCGGAGAAGTTAAGACCGTTAGTAAGTGTTCCGGCTGATTGTTGGATTTGAATACCGTTGGTTGTTGTTCCACCGGTACTATTCATATTGACTGATATGCCATTGGTCGATGTATTGCCGCTGCCCGGATTTTGTGTGAGATCAAAGGCATCTGCTGTGCTGTTGTTTGCCAAGGTGAAGGATGTTGGAGCCGCAAGACCCGATGCCAGAGTGAAGGCGATGTTTCTTCCAGTTGTCGTGGTGATCGTGTTGCCATTGTTATATGCAGATTGCAAACTTTGTGAAGCAGCAGAACAAAGACTTGTATGATTGGAAGCGTCTACACAGAGGGCTGTTCCTGTGTTGGTTGGCAAGCCGGTAAGTGTCAAGAAGGAATCGGAGTCACCAGTGAAGGTAACACCATTTGTACCATTTGGTGAAAGATTTGTCTGGCCGTTGGCCGTGAATGTCTGACCGGTGTTAACAGTAAGGTTGCTGTTTACTTGTGTTAGTCCGGAAGTATTTCCGATTGCGATCGTTCCGGTTGCACCGCCGCCAAAATTGATCGCTGTTGCCGTGGTGTTGAACAAATTGGCAGTTGTTTGTGTTGTAGTAATTGAGCCGCCATTGACTGCGACGTTGCCGGTGGTTGTGATATTGCCATTATTTGCAACAGTGAATTTAGTGACACCAGATGCGGAAGCGGTAATGATATCCTGATTTTCGGATTGGTCAAAGATTGCAACTGCTTTGCCTGTTGCGCCGAGAGTCAGCAGATGTGTAACATGCAATGCCGCGATGGGGGATCCTGTGCCAATACCGACCAAAGCATTCGGGAAGACAACGTCACTGTTGCGGATTGTTGTGGTGCCGGTTGTTGCACCAAAAGTAACACTCGTTGCCGCGCCGCCAATGCCGAGTGTTGTTGCTCCTGAGTTAAAGAGATTGCCGGTAGTATTAGTTGTCGTCAATGAACCTCCGTTAGCAGCAAGGTTTGCTGTAGAAGTGATATTGCCGGTAGCAGTGATTGTTCCATCTGTTGAGATATTGCCATTAGTGCCGGTCAATGTGAAGTGGGTGGACGTAATGTCATTTGCACCAAGAGCAAGGGCAGAACCAATAGCAGGATCAGAGAGATCGATACCGGTTGTGATCGCACCGCCACCTGAAGAAGTAATAGCAAGGCCAGCAGGAAGAGTATTCGAAGCATTGGCGTTGTCAATCTTGATCAATTGATTTGGTACAGAAGTATTCGCGCCGCTTGCAAGCGAGAAGAGACTGGAACCAGTTGAACCGTTAGCAGTTGTGACAGTGAAGTTGGAATCGGTTGTTGTGTCAGCAAGAGTGAAGGCAATATTACTATTGTCGTTGGTAAGAATGGTATTTCCATTGTTATACGCTGTCTGCAAAGTTTGTGAAGTAGTAGAGCAGGTAGTGACATGATTGGAAGCATCAAGACACAAACTACTTGTACCGGTATTGGTTGGAAGTCCTGTCAGTGTCAAGAATGAGTCTGAATCACCTGTGAAGGTAACGCCATTTGTTCCTGAAGGTGAGAGATTAGTTTGACCGTTTGCAGTGAAGATCTTTCCTGTCGCAACACTGAGTGCACCATTAACTGTTGTTGTTCCGCTTGCAGCACCGATACTGAGTGTTGTTGCTGCGCCGCCAAGGTTGAGCGTTGTTGCGCCAGTGTTGAAAACGTTTGCAGTTGTCTTGGTGGTAACAAGATCAGCTGATGATGGACCATTTACTGTAACACTACCGCCGGTTGTGATATTTCCTGTCAATTGAGAAGCGCCATCAATAGTAAGAGTGCCATTTGCTGAGACATTGCCGTTGGTATCAATGGATGCACCAGAGCCACCGCCGCCGTAGCCGCCGCCAACAGCGAGAGTGTCGATATTAAGGGTTGCACTGTTAGCAGTGATAGAGGAGGCATGTGGGAAAGAGATTGCAGCATTGTTAATAGTTGCAGTACCAGTTGTTGCACCAAGATTAAGCGTAGTAGCAGCACCACCGACATTGAGCGTAGTAGCAGTAGCGTTAAAGAGACTGGCAGTAGTTTGAGTGGTAGTAATGGAACCGCCGTTGACAGCGAGTGTTCCATCGGTTGAGATATTACCATTTGTGCCGTTGAGAGAGAAGTGAGTTGCAGTGATATCATTTGCACCAAGAGCAAGTGCAGTACCGATAGCAGGATCAGAGAGATCGATACCGGTTGTGATCGCACCGCCACCTGAAGAAGTAATAGCAAGGCCAGCAGGAAGAGTATTCGAAGCATTGGCGTTGTCAATCTTGATCAGTTGATTCGGCA
>Ga0265338_10009920_pt1 | contig 11259 bp, 7 predicted proteins | sample 42126metaG_FD_193579 | JGI IMG/M metagenome (GOLD analysis project Ga0265338, IMG submission 193579) | Rhizosphere microbial communities from Carex aquatilis grown in University of Washington, Seatle, WA, United States - 4-21-26 metaG | ecosystem: Host-associated > Plants > Roots > Rhizosphere >... | reverse complement strand
ATGCCGTTACCATTATCCCCGGCTTCCCCGGATGTATCTGCTCCGGGGCAACAGCATAAACAGATCGCACGGCGTTTCAAGCGCTGGCAAATCTGGCTGGTCATTGTCGTGCTCGCTGTCGTAGTAGCAACTGTCTGGCAGTTGCTCTACAAACAACAGAATAGCATGATCGCCGGGCGCCCTTTATCTTCCCCGCAAACACACCTGCATACAGTCGTAATTAGTGGCCGTCCGGGCGTCGTCTACCTGGGCACCCATTATGGCCTCTTCACCAGCACCAACGGTGGGCAAAGCTGGCCACAGAGCCAGGGTGCCCTCAATACCAGCATGGTCACAGGCATCGCCGTCAGTCCGACCAATCCCGAACTTCTCGCCGTACTGACTATACCCACAAGTGGCCTGGGGCGCTCAATGGGTATCGAGGTCAGCGCGAACGGTGGAAAAAGCTGGCGCTTTACGCTGCCTGCGAACCTGCCCGCTGTGGCCTATCCCTATGCTATTCAAAGCGCACCCGGTGCTCAGGGCCATTTCTATGCATTCTTTACTTCGGCTGGCTGGTTTGAAACTCAGGACCTGGGCCAGCACTGGCAAAGCATTACCAGCGGTACCCTGGCAAGTATTCAGACGCCCACCATTCTGGCCGATCCCGCCAACCCGCAGCATCTCTTGATGGGTGGAGACCAGGGACTTTTTGAGACCCGCAACGATGGACAGAGCTGGCAACCTATTACTGCAGTCCAGGGTTCCGTCGCCGCACTGGTCGCGACAACTCCAACAGGTGGACAGCCACGTACCATCTTTGCGGCCACTGACCAGGGTCTCTATCGCTGGCAGGATGGTCAGACAGCGATTACCCGGCTCAGTGATTTTGCTGGTTCAATGTCTCCCACACGCCTGGTCTTGAGTGACACCGGGAGCGCGCTATACGCTCTTGTCGGCTCAAACCTCTGGTTTTCAGCCAACCTGGGAAAAACCTGGACGCAACGCTGGCACTTCACACGCAGTGATCTGACCGCGCTGGTCATGAACCCGGCCAACGCTTCCCAACTACTGGCAGGTTTCTTCGCACCGGGCCTGGTCTTAATCAGCAACACTGCAGGAAAAACCTGGCAAACATTGACAAATTAGTCGTTGGGGCCGCGAGTAGAACTGTTTCAACCAGGATCAGAAAACGAGAGCCAGAAATTCAGGCTCACAAACAGGAAATGGAATTATGCACGTCAGACCTTTTTTCTGGATTTTTCTGGCAACTGTCTGTGTCAGCGTCTTGATTTTTGCCGCCACGATCTCAGCCTACAGAATGATGCCAATGCGAGTTTCCATTGACCAGGTCTCGATAACCGGGGTTAATGCGACAATGGTACGTCTGCACCTGACGGACCCTGATGGTATGCCCATCGACCAGGCCAGTATTACGCCTGATGCCTATATGCTGGATATGGCTATGAGATCGCAGCAGATCAGCACCCGCGCACTTGGCCAGGGTATCTATCTCGCGTTGATACATTTTTCGATGGCTGGTCCCTGGAATATCGATATTATCGCACATGCAAGCGGGTTTAATGTCACCCGGCAATCCATTAAATTGAACATACCATAAGTCAGATATCCCAAACAGTGCAACAAAAAGGGGCAAAACCAGAAAAGATTCTGGTTTTGCCCCTTTTTGTTGCACCAGCTACTCGCTACGTAGAGCTACAATCGGGTCCAGGTGCGCGGCGCGGCGCGCTGGATAGAAACCAAACACGATACCAACTGCTCCGGCAAAGCCGAACGCGAGCAAGACCGCAATGGGAGAAAGCACAAAAGAACTTTGCGTAAAGAAGGCATAGGCCAGGCCACCGCTGATGCCCAGGATAATTCCCACGATACCACCCAGGATGCTCAACATCACAGCCTCAATCAAGAACTGCGTCATGACATCTCCCGGACGAGCGCCGATAGCCATACGAATGCCTATTTCACGCGTGCGCTCGGTGACTGAAACCAGCATGATATTCATAATACCGATGCCACCAACGACCAGTGAGATTGACGCTACCCCCACCAGCAAAATTGTCAGGGTCTGACTGGTACTTTCCACCGTTGAAAGTACCTGCGATTGATTCTGGATGGTAAAATCGTCATTCGCCGAGCTTGTAATATTATGGCGCTGCTCTAAAAGCTGCTGAACAGCCGTCTGGACCGAGGTCACATGCGAGGCATCCGAAGCCGTAACATCAATCGAGCTGACAAACTTACTGCCGGAAAGTTGTTGCTGGGCGGTAGTAAACGGTACATAGACAATATCGTCAGCATTGCCCAGGGTAGAACCACCCTTGGATGCCAGAACCCCAACCACCGTAAACGACACGCTACCAATACGAATTTGCTGACCCAGGGGATCAACACCGAGCGGGGTAAACAGATTATTCGCGACAGTCTGTCCAATCACAGCGAATGCACCCTGCTCCGATGAGAAAAATGCGCCCTCCTGCATTTGCCAGCTACCGATGATCTGGTAGTCAGGATACACACCCTGGACCGAGGTTGACCAGTTCTGGTTCTGAAAGACCACTTGTCCGTTGGCATTCATCACCGGACTGACCGCTGAAACATTTGGCAACGAGGCCAGTGCATCGGCATCGGCCTGGGTCAGAGACTGGAGGGTTCCCGCGCCACCACGTACGCCACTAGTAGTTGAGCTACCTGAGCGAATTACAAGTTCGGTTGGGTTGAGGCCAGACAGACGATTATTGATAGAGGCCGCGCTGGCCTCACCGATTGAAATCATCACGATGACAGCCCCGACACCAATGATAATGCCCAACGAGGTAAGCAGAGAGCGCATTTTGTTCGCCCGCAACGATTGCAAAGCACTCAAACAATTTTGATAGATACTCGCCGGCCCACGCAAACGCTGGTGTTGGGATGGTTTGCCAGGCTTTACGACGGGCAGAGGCGGGCGTGTAACTGCCGGAGTCGCGACAACTGTCTCGACCTTCGATTTCGGCATACTCATGACTTCACCTGTTTTTTCATGGCGAGGCTCTCCTGCAAAAGCTGTTGCGCGAGAAGCGGCGCTGGATTTTGTACGTCCTCAACCATACGGCCATCGCGAAACTTGATCTGCCTGCGACTATATTCAGCCACGCCGGGATCGTGGGTGACAAGAACAACCGTGATACCGTGCTCGTTGAGTCGTTGCAAGATCATCATGACTTCCAGGCCGGTCCGACTATCCAGGTTACCGGTTGGCTCGTCAGCCAGGATCATCGCGGGCCGCGTTACCAGGGCGCGGGCGATAGCAACCCTCTGTTGCTGTCCCCCAGAAAGTTCAGTCGGACGATGGTCCGCGCGGGCACCCAGACCAACCATAGAGAGTGACTGTAAAGCGCGCTCACGCCGATCGTAAGCCGGCAAACCAGCGTAAATCAGCGGGAGCTCCACATTTTCCAGGGCAGTCATACGTGCGAGCAGATTGAAGCCCTGGAAAATAAAGCCAATTTTCTGGTTCCGAATATCCGCCAGTTCATTGGTATCCATCTCACTGACCGGCACCCCATCCAGCAGATAGTTTCCGCTGGTGGGGCGATCCAGACAACCAAGCAAATTCATTAACGTTGACTTGCCTGAACCAGAGGGGCCCATGATGGTTACAAAATCACCACGGGTCACCTCCATACTTACTCCGCGCAACGCCTGAACGACGTTACGCCCCATGTAATAATTCTTACCGAGTTTTTCCAGGCGAATCACTGGTTGCGCGCCAGGACGAATGGCCAGCGGAGGCAGTGTCTGCCGAGCACTGGACATTGGAGCGGAATTATCCATCAGGCTTAGCCTCCATTTCCGCTACCACGACCAGTACCGCCACCAGTACCACCGCCGAATCCACCGGTGCCAGTGCCTCCGCCAAGACCGCCGGTGCCTCGGGTAGTACTACTGGTGGTGGTGGTAGTGCTGCTTTGTCCACCAGTCTGACTGGTGACAATTTGATCGCCTTCTTTCAGACCCGAAAGGATTTCCGTAAACTGGCCATTGGTCAGACCTGTCGTGACAAGCACCGGGACCAGTTTGCCGTTTTTCAGTTCGACCACAATACCCCGGCTACCACCAGCCGCCGTACTACCAGTGCTGCTACTGGTCAAAGCTGATAACGCACTGCGGGTCAATTCGCCGTTTTGCAGAGCAGTTGTCGAAAATGTCAGGGCGGCAGAAGGGACAAGCAAGGTACTGATGCGTTCTTCTGTTGTAATATTCACTGTGGCGGTCATACCAGGATAGACATGCGCAGTACCAACGCTTTGCATATCTACGGCCAGATTGACCAGGTAGGTGACCACGTTTGAAGAGGTAGAGCCCATAGTATCGATGCTACTGACGCTGGCGCGGAAGGTTTTTGAAGGGTAAGCAGAGACAGTAAACGAAGCTGGCTGATTCATTGCGACAGAGGCAATATTGGCCTCGTTGACCTGAGCCGCCACATCCAGGATGCTGGTATCAACCAGAACGATAAAGGCCGAGGAACTGCCGGAGGAGCCACCAGAAGAGCTACCACCGCTACCCGCTGTTTCACCGACCAGACCATTGATCGATTCGATCACTCCAGCATGAGGGGCGACAAGTGTTGCGTTTTGCAAATTGTCTTTCGCCGTCTGCAACGCGGCCTGAGCATTGGTCAACTGCTGTTCTGCGGATGTTACCTGGTTGGACGCGGAATCGATGGAAGAATTGGCCTGATTCTGGGACTGAGCATATTGATCTCTCGCCAGCTTCTCGCAATTCGCCACGGTGGTTGGATTGGGCGTAGGCGTCGGAGTAGCAGTGCCACCACCGGAGCCGGAAGATGAACCACCAGAAGTACAGGCTTTCAGAGCGTTCTGTTCATTGATAGCGGCGATGCTGAGCGATGTGCCCTGTTGATCCTCCGTATTCCCCAGATTGGTCTCGGCGGTATTGACAGCCGTCTGAGCAGAATTGAGGCTATTTTGCGCCTGGGTGACTGCGTCTTGTAAGGTGGTAGGATCAATCTGAGCAAGTTTTTCACCCTGCGTCACCTGATCGCCGACTTTCACATAAATAGCCTGGATCGCCGCGGAAGTAGTAAAATTCAAATTATACACTGCATTTGGTTCAACCGGGCCGGTGCCTGAAACAGTGACAGCCAGGTTGCCAATGGTCGCAGTGGATTGAGTATATTGAACTGGCGGAGGAGCGTTGAGATTCATATAAGTAAGGATGCCGCCGCCGAGCAGCAGAATTAATAGTCCAACGATTAATATAGGCAGCCAGATTCTTCGTTTGCGAGCAGGGCGTGCAGATTTCGGCACAGGGGTAAGATCCAGATCGTCAGGATCACTATCGAAAAGCGCCCCTAAATCCATTGGAAAGGGTGATGTAACAGACGGCATGGCAGGTATAGTTTCTTCGTTAGATATATCTTGAGTTTCAGACATAGCATTTCTTTCCTTCTCGTTATGCTCTGCCAGAGCGTGTATATACAGTGCTATGGTGTTGGCGTTGGTGTTGAATTTGGCGTACGCTGCGTGGGCAGGCTCAGAAGAATCGCTATTGTGTTCGCTGCAATGGCCCCCTGACTACCTTTCGCGCCTGTAACTGTCAAAGGTTCTCCAACTTTGAGTGCGGTAGCTGTGACACTATTGGTCTCGATAATTTGCGTTTTCGCCGTAATGGTGACACTGTAGCTGGTACCTGTCGAGTCAGTAATGGTCAATACATTACCACTGAGTTGACTGACTGTGCCAGTTAAACCACGGAAAGTGTTGGTAGTGCTACCAGTGCCGGTTCCGGTTCGGGGAGTACGGCTAATGCAGGGATTGTTACGAAACTGGCCCCCATTGCCCGCGCCAGGCGTACCCGTGACTGGTGTACCTGTACCCGGTGTGCCTGTTCCTCTGGTAAATCCGGTAGTGCCGGTAGTCACAGTAATAGTAGTCGCATCATAATTATCGCCATCACTGGTGACAGCGGCTCTGACAGCAGTTCCTTCCTGCAAAGCAGTTGCAGGTATGTTGACTTCCTGGGTAAAGTGTGTAGCACTGGAGTAGGTCACAGTGGTGCTACTGCCCTGCGTGGTGGACAACACCAATGTCTGTCCATTGATACTCTTAAGAGTTCCAATGGTTGTCCTGAATGATGAAGTAGGCACAGTCCTGGTGGCCTTAGCACAGGCCGTAGCCGTAGATGAGGTAAGTGAAAGAGTGGTAGTTGATGTTGTTGCCTTCGCTGCATTGCCGCATCCTGCGAGCACGAAAAGGCTAAGGGAAATACAAAGCAAACCTACCGGCATTTTCCGGGATGTCCGGTTAAGACGCATAAAATATATCCTCCCCTGATAATAATAGAAACACGAGTTACCCGAAAATATCCCCGCGATCCGATTACTGGTCTCTCTTAGCGATGCAGACCATGCTTTTCTTTATTCCTTCTATTTATATGTGCCATAGTATTGTCCATACACCATCTCTCTTCCCCTCTCATTGCATACATATAAATATTTTCAGGTACCCTAGAATAAGGTAGCACTGGAAACTCCAAAAAGGTTAAAATCTTTGTAAAATTTTTTTAAAGTCGATCGCTCTTCTGACGCAGTGTTCTGCAATGCTCATGATGTTACGCCAGAGCAGAGAGAGTCAGAATGAAGCAGATGGCTCTGGAGCACGGTGCAGCGGCATCTATCTCTCTTTGTTATGGATAGTCATGGCCGGTGTCATTCCGAGAGTTTTAGCGTCGGATGCTCCCAGACCGGAGGTAATTGAGTTCGCGTGCGCCGCGTCAGCCAGACCAAAAGTACTAAGCAGGGCAGCGTCGCTGCTGGTTGGGCCGCAAGCCACATCTGAGGCAGGAGCAATGATAAAATAATACCTGGCAGGAGCGCGCCAGTGATCAGCGCAAGCGTCTGAGGATGACCCCAACCGCTGCGTCTACTCCAACGACCTGCAACATTAAGCAGCACTATCCCTACCCCCAGGATCAGTACAATATACACCACCTGGGCCAGGTTGTTCCGGGAGGGACCAATAAAGTGAACACCTATGGCGGGCACGAGGGTAATTGTGCAGAAAAAGAGGATGGTACCAGCAACCCCCGCGATACGCAACCTGGCCAGTCCTGGCAACATCCCTGGACGTTGACGACGCAACGGAGACGCCAGGGGCAGAAGAAGCGCGATGATCGCCAGGGCTATAACCGCAAGCAAAACCAGGAAGCGCGCGAGACGATAGGTTGGCGCGAAAAAAGCCAGAGAGGTTGTCAAAGCCAGCAGCACACCGAAGCCAATAAAACCTCGACGTTTCAACCAGGGTCGGTCAGCCAGGGCAGGAAAAAGTGTTTCAACCAGGAGAATAGGAACGATCACACTATAAATCGTATGAAAAGTGGTCAGGGCAACCGCCCAGGCCCAGTCAACGCCACCAATCAAGGTATAACCACCAGGTACGACGTTATACCATGTGCCAGCAAGGATGCCTTCATTAACAAAGCCAAAAGCCACTCCCAGCAGGAGAAAACTGACCCGGCCACGCGGATGTCTACGCATCACCTCGCGAATCAGCAAGTTAGCCGAGCCATAGAAGGCCGTCTCGTAGAAGAGCAAGGCGGGATTGGAGAGAAAGGAGCGCGGCGCAGTGTTATAGGTTGCGACGCATTCAGGAATAATCGCGGCGAGCACATAGAGTGTAAGAATCGCTGGCCAGATTCTCTGGCGCCGGGCCGGTTGTACCTCCATCTGAGATCCCTCTTTTCGCCGTGCGGTTGTTTTCGAGATAGCATTATTGGGTCACAGTTCGACGCCGCTGTCAAGGAATAGCCCTTATATCTCTCTGCTAAGAGGCGATATTTACCCAGATAGGGGAGTCTTTTTGAAGAAATAGCCATTATCTGTTATACTCAGTGTGGTTCTCTCAGTAGAAATACTGCGAATAAATATAGTTGTATAGTATTTTTGCATGAATAACATTATATTTTTATATTTTTAACTTACTTTATTTCATAAAGTGCTGCACGTTTGACGTGCAGCTTTTTAGTGAAGGGACATGCTATGAGCATGAAAAGTAAAAAACAGCAAAAGCAGCCCACTCGAAAACGACAATGGGGTGCGGAACGTCGTACACAGCCCTTGCCAATGGTACACGACAAGCCATCAACATTGAAAGTTGCCTTCAGTCGTCTCGCTGTCGTCCTGACAATAGTTTTATGGGTAATGTACCTTATCTCGACAATTATTCGTCAATTCTTTCAGGGACCCAAAACGTTTTCCTTTACAATGCAGGCCGTTGTCTATCTGCTCATCGTAACGATGCTGACATTCTCCGCACTCATGTACCTGGTGGCACGTCAGGGAGCGCTTCAGAGATTTAGTAAGCACGTACGTGTACCACGAGCCGAACTCGATAGGCATTTCTCGGAACGACAACCCTCGATCACTGTCCTCGTCCCATCCTATAGTGAAGAACCAGGAGTTATCCGTAAGACCATTATGTCGGCAGCATTGCAGGAATATCCTGGTATGCGTGTCGTGCTACTGGTTGATGATAACCCTCATCCCTCGAATCAGGCTGTGGCTGCCCAACTCAACGCGACTCGTGAACTCGGCAACGATATCATGAGGCTTTTTACTGAACCACGTATCCGCTTCAGTGGAGCACTCGACCAATTTGAACACCAATACACAGGTAATATGCCAGTTACGCAGAAGACAATCGTCGAACTTGCGTATCATTATACCTGGGCAGCAACCTGGCTCAATTCGCTTGCAGCTAAAGAGGAGGTCGATGACCATGTTGATATCTTCTTTGTTGAACAGGTGCTCAATGGTCTGGCCGATGAATTACGTCTCGTTGGCCACGCGCTGATGACTTCTTATCAGGAAGGTAGCCAGCTATCTATCGAACGTGTACGGCAACTCTACCGCCGGCTGGCCTGGATTTTTGATGCCGAGGTAACTATTTTTGAACGGAAGAAGTACGCTTCACTTTCCCATGAAGCCAATAAAGCAATGAATCTCAATTCATATATCGGGTTGATGGGCGGTACGTATCTCCAGCGCGAAACCCCGGATGGATCTATTCTAATACCGGTTGGCGAAGGCAAAAAAGGCGATGTGACGTTTCCTGATAGCGAATTTCTCTTGACTCTCGATGCGGACTCTATCTTGCTCCGTGAATATTGTCTGCGCCTCGTCTATTTCTTGCAGCAGCCAGATAATGCTCGGGTAGCCGTGACGCAAACTCCCTATTCCTCCTTTCGAGGTGCAGGAACACGCATTGAACGCCTGGCTGGTGCAACGACAGACATCCAGCACATTCTCCATCAGGGAATGAGCTATTATGGTGCAACATTCTGGGTCGGCGCCAATGCTGTTATTCGCAAGCGAGCACTTGACGATATTGCCGAGACTGAATGGATCGGTGGTTTCAAGGTGCGTCGTTTCATCCAGGACCGCACGGTTATTGAAGATACGGAGTCCAGTATTGATCTCACACTTCATGGCTGGTCGCTGGTAAACTATCCTGAGCGTCTGAGTTATAGTGCGACACCACCAGATTTCGGGTCCCTGATTGTGCAGCGCCGTCGCTGGGCAAATGGTGGCCTGCTCATCTTACCAAAATTGTGGGCACAAACGCGTGAGCGCAAACATCGTGGTGAACTGGTTTCTCGCAATGAGATTCTACTCCGCCTTAATTACATGGCCTCAATTACATGGGCCAGTGTCAGCCTGATCCTCATGCTGGCATATCCATTCGACGGCCAGTTGTTGAGCCCTTTCGTGGTGCTTGCGGCACTACCTTACTTCATCTGTATGGCAAGTGATCTCAAATACTGTGGCTATAAGCGAACTGATATCCTGCGTATCTATGGATTTAACTTAATCTTACTGCCTGTCAATGTCGCTGGCGTCTTGAAATCGCTCCAGCAAGCGCTAACCAGTAAGAAGATACCATTTGCCCGGACACCAAAAGTCAAAAACCGCACTATTTCACCGCTCCTTTATATTATCGTACCCTTATTGATCGTTGCCTTCTCGGTGTTTACCTTCTGGCGGGACGAGCAAACCTTGAACTGGGCCAATGCTGCATTTGCGTGCTTTAATGCCTTGACAGCTTCGTGGGCTATAGTTGCCTATATTGGTATATGGAATGTCCTGGTAGATATATGGCATGGCTTGATAGACTGGCTCTATGTAGAAGTACCTCCCAAGAAATCCGCCATTGTCACGGATCCGAAACTGGCGCTTGATTGGAGGGCGGTACTCTATCATGGCAATGCTCAGGAGAGAGTTCCTCTGAGCGTATTACATTCTCTCTCAGGACCATTGCCGTCCGTAATTAATATGCAGCATGTACCAGATGTCGATGTGACCTCACTAATTGACACACAGCGTTTACCAGGTGCCGATGTAAGTTTGCTTTCTACAATGAAGATGAGTGCAGGCCCTGAATTAAGGGAAGCAGGTAGGCATCAGACAGGAGACAGTCAGCATCATGAGTAAGCCAGGCACAAAAAATGAGCACTATTCAAGCGAGCCACGGCGGAGGCTATCACCCTGGCGAGTAATGCTTGCAATCTTCGTACTTATAACCCTGCCCACCGGTACCGTCTTCGCCTTACAACAATGGCGCGCAAGTCAGCCAACTGTGTCTGACAAGCCATGGTTTGCGAGCTATGTCGATGTTACAGCGACGCCTACATTTGCCTTTGAACAATTGGGGACAACCTCAAAACGCGATGCGGTACTTTCCTTCATCGTCTCATCGCCTGCAGATGCGTGTACGCCTTCGTGGGGAGGAGCATATACATTGAGCCAGGCCGCCAGCAATTTGGATCTCGATAGACGTATCGCTCGCTTGCAACAACTGGGTGGTAGTGTGGCTATATCTTTTGGCGGCCAGAGGAACCAGGAGCTTGCTCTCGCCTGTACCGATCCAGACAAGCTTCTCAATGCATACCAATCGGTTGTCGATCAGTATAACATCAACACCATTGATCTTGACCTTGAAGGAACAGGTCTGACGGATGCCGCCGCCGCTGGCAGACGAGCCACTGCCATTGCTCAACTCCAATCTCAGCGACGAACTGCAGGGAAACAGCTTGCGGTATGGGTGACGTTGCCTGTTACTCCTCAAGGGTTAGATGAAGATGGCACGAATGCAGTGAGTCAATTACTGGCGCACCATGTTGACCTGGCTGGGGTAAACATTATGATCATGGATTACGGCTCCAGCCTTGCCAGGGGCACAACTATGGTCAGCGCATCGG
>Ga0265338_10009918_pt1 | contig 11260 bp, 3 predicted proteins | sample 42126metaG_FD_193579 | JGI IMG/M metagenome (GOLD analysis project Ga0265338, IMG submission 193579) | Rhizosphere microbial communities from Carex aquatilis grown in University of Washington, Seatle, WA, United States - 4-21-26 metaG | ecosystem: Host-associated > Plants > Roots > Rhizosphere >... | reverse complement strand
AATTGTCCTTGGGAAATCCGCAGGTGTCAAGAATGCCAAACTGCGAACTGATGGCCGGCCAGTTGAACGGCGTTGTTTCGCCGCGATAGTCGAAGCCCGTCCATTGAAAAAGTCCGGCTACGTACGTCCGCGCGGCGTAGTGGGTCCATGAATGCTCTGCCCGAGCGCCCCAATCAGGGTGGTTCACATCGTACGCGGTCAAGTGTTGATGCTCGCGGTCTTGAAAGTAGATGCCGCGTGTGGAAAACGTGCTGGAATCCTCGCTGCCTACGGACGGCTTGTCTGGGAATTTCGCGTGATAGCGGTCGTTGCCAGTCTCCCGTCCGTCCCCGTGCGTGTAGTAATTGAACCCCATCACGTCAATGCTCACGGAACTGCCCCCACCCCAGCCGCCACTGATGGCCACAGTGAATCGGCGCGTGGAATCCAGGCGTTGGGCGAAGGTTTGCATCGTCTGCGTGACGCGTGTGCCCCTATTATTTCCCTCGACGGACCATTCCTCGTTGCCGAGAGACCAGATGATCACGCTCGGATGATTGCGGTCGCGCAAGATGAGCCGCTCCAGTTCGCCGAGTTGCTGGGGGTTGATGCCGTATTCGCGGTTCTCGTCCATGACCAACATGCCCAGCCGATCACATGCATCGAGCAATTCCGGCGTGGGCGCGTTGTGGCTGGTGCGAATGGCATTGGAACCCATCTTCTTCAACTGCTCCACACGAAACACGTTCAGTTCATCCGGCACGGCCACACCGACTCCGGCGTGGTCCTGATGATCGCACGTTCCCTTCAATTCGACGCGCTTGCCGTTGAGGAAAAACCCTTCGTTGGCGTCCCAGCGAAGCGTGCGAATGCCGAACGGGGTCTCATATCTATCCACCACAGCGCCGCCCTGGCGAATGGAAGTGACGAGCTTGTAGAGGACCGGCGTTTCCACCGACCATAGCTTCGGGTTGGCCACGTTGAGCACGGAGGAAAATTCGCCCGGCGCACCCGGTGCGAGCAAGAGTTTTGTCATGCGGCCCTTGGCAACGGTTTTGCCTTCCGCGTTCAGAACGGTTTGCTCGATTTCAAACGACGCGGCATTCGTGGAGTCATTATCGACGGTGACCCGGGCCGTCACGTCGGCGGAATTCTTTTTCACGTCAGTGGTGACGAACGCGCCCCATTTCGCGACGTGTAATGGCGCGGTCTTGGTCAGCCAGACGTGACGGTAAATGCCCGCGCCTTCGTAGAACCAGCCTTCCTCAAGCGAAGCGTCCACGCGCACGGCCACGACGTTATTGCCGCCGTAGTTGAGATAATCGGTGATGTCATAGCCAAACGGACTGTAACCGCTGGATTCCCGCCCGAGATAAAACCCGTTGACCCAGACCTGCGAGTCGCGAAATACACCGTCGAAATCGAGAGTGATGTGGCGGCCCAGATCAGACGCGGGAATGAAAAAGTCTTTGCGATACCACCCCGCGCTCGTTTCGGGAAAGTGTTTTCCGATGGCCTTGTAACCGTGACTGGCGCTGCCGCGTTCGCTGAACGGAACTTCCACCGCCCAATCATGTGGCAGATTCAACACCCGCCAGCCGCGGTCGTCAAAATCGGCAGCGGCCGCACCGACGCCATCACCTGCCTTGGCGAGATAGGTAAAGAAGTTATTGGCCGGATCAAAATCCCGGGACGGATCCGTGGCGTGGCCGAAGGCGAAGCGCCAGTTGAAGTCCATCAGCGACTGTTCTCGTCCGGCAGGCGCGGAGGCCAATGGCGAATCTTCGGCCGCAGCCAACATCGGCCCGGCCATAGCCAACAGAGCCACGGTTGCGGCCAGGAGTTTTCGTGTAGAGCGCTTTACTTTGTGAGTTTGATAAATCATTTCTCGACCATGAACACGCTATAACTGTGTGGCGGCAGATGCACGTTGAAGGACGCGCGCTGTTCGCTGGCGCGATTCCGAACTCTACGGCCAGCACGCTGAGATTGTTCCTGCGGTTGGCGATTGAGGACCTCGCCGGTGACGAGGTTGCGCAGCTTGCTGAATTCACCAAGGTAGGAAACCTTCACGTCGGTTTCCGAAGGCAGATAGTTCTCCACGATGCAGGTGTTGTTGTCGTAGGCAAACAGCGCCACCTGGCTCGGGCCATCGAGGCGCACCGGGAAGCCGGTCATTACGTAATTCTTGATCGCGCTGGTGACTGACACCGGCAGGCGATAGAGATCGTTGAAGTTGTCCGGGATTGTCCACACGTACAGAATCCCTTTCGAATAACGGTTTAACAATAGCAGCGGATAACCCCGGCCATGGGCCAACGCGCGCACAATGGGCCAGGAGTCGTTGGTCAGAAAGCGAATGTCCTGGAACAGAATCCCCGAATTCTGATCGTCGCCGAGCGCCGCGCCGCTGCCCGCCCCAAATCCACTTAGGTATTGCGTAGCCAGAATTTTCCGGTCCGTATATTGAAGCTCAACAATGTCCTCAATGCCCTTGCCTTGAAGCGCGCGAAGCAAACCGGAAGTAATGACGACCGTTTTGCCTGCCGTCAATTGACCTTTGATCCTGGTCACAATCTCGGGATCAAACGCCGCCGCTTCGGTCAGCAGCACCAGTTTCGCATCGGTCGGAAACGTCGGATAAAGGTCGATGGGAATGCCGATCATGCCGAAGTAGTTGTGGAGGAAATCCTCGCCCCAGGCGTGATAAGGCCGATAACTGGCGATGCCGATGGGCTTGCCGAGCCTGCCGAGAAACTGGTCGGCCTGCTCCAGCGCGTAGCCCGCCGCGCGGGCCATGGTCGGCTCCGGCGGCGCGCCGGCGGGAGCATTAGACCCGTAGGACTGGAGCATTTGTTGGTAGTCGAAACTGGTGTCAAAACTCTCCCAAGCCGCCCGGTTCCCCGGGCGAATGCCCTGCGTCAGTGCGTCCCAGTTGAACAACATCATCTCATCCGCTTTCGCGAACACCGTATTCCACAGTTGTTCAACGTAGCGATCCACCGAGCGCACACTGAAGGTATCCACCCAGCCACCGCCGTTGCGACCGGGCGCGATGTTGTCGAAGTAGCGTATGATGAGATAGCTTTCGTACGACTGAAGATTCTGGTCGGTCAGCTCGGCATCGCGTGTCTCCGTGCCTGTGTAAATCCCGTCGAAAAGTTTCGGCTCCTTTTCCAGGTCGTAGCCCAGCCCCTGAAAGTGCTCATACCAGTTTGGGAATTTGATCACCATCTTTACCTTCGGATTCACCGCTTTGGCCGGCTTGACCAACAAATTCGCCGCCACCTCGTTCATCAGATCGAGACGGTACTGGGTCCAGCTTCGATTGCCTTTCGCGGCGATGTCGGAGTCGTACTTGGTCGTGTTGAAAAAGAAATCGTCCTGGATCACTTCGTCAAAGTGACGCGCGGCGAGTTCTGCGGCCTGTTTCACAAACTCGCGGTCATTCGGATCGGTGTAGCAAAACGTGCGGAACTGACCGCCAATGCCGCCATCTGACAAGGCCATGCCGCCGGCCACTTTGATCCCCCGGTCGAGGAAGAACTTTTTGACCGACTCGATCGTTTCATCGCTGGCCAGGTTGCGGTCGCGCTGCACTTCGATATAAACCTTGTCCACCTTCAATTGGCTGCTGATGAGCTTCCATTGGTTGCTGAGCGTCGCCGGATCGCCAAGGTTGCGGACGACATTGACCGGCGTATATATCGCGACGGTGAAATTGGTGTACTGGCCGCCCAGAACCGTCGCCAGCGGGAGTGGCAGCAGAAGCGCCCAGGCGAACGAACGAAGAACATTGAATTGGATTCTCATGTTTTTGCCCCCCCGCGCTTCAAAGCTCATATCTCTTCCAATTCCCTGAAAACATTGGAACAGAGGTTGGAGGCGGGGTGTCGGAATCGAACCGACGATAGGAGTTTTGCAACCTGAAAAACCCGACTCTTAGCTTAAGCTGTCTTTTGCACCGATTGCAGAAGACATCTTGATTTTCAGGCTATTGCAAAGTTCGGGCAAACACAAGCAAAGTTTGAAATGGGGCAGAATCGGGAGCACAATAAGTGGTATCCACGTGTGGCATCCACTTCTTCGGACTCTTAACCGGCTCGTTCCTGTCGTTGTCGGCAGAAACGCGGTCTTGGCTATAGTATCTTTCCCGTCACACGAATGAGAGAAGGCGCTTGCCCTGCTCCTGACCGATTCGTGTTGATTATGAAAACTTCATTTGGCCCGGCAAATTGAAATACTGAGTTTGTCAGGATAAGATCGCCTACGGCGGCGACTGAAATGGTGTTTGTCGTCGCATCCGTTAGGTTGATGAAATCGACTACTGTGGTGCTGATCATCCCCACGCTGACCGTGTAGAAACACCTGAAGTTGCCGTTTTGGAAACTCACACCCAAGGCGGCTGTGACATTTGTTAGAGGGCTGGCTGCGGTGGTCGTTTCCAGGCCGTTCGTCACGATCTTCGTGACGTAGCCAGCGTCGTTGGGGAACAGGCTGACATTCTGGTTGGTGGCAGCTTTGCCGGCCAGGGTAGCGGCATCGGGCAACCCATTGGTCACGGCCTTCGTGACGTAACCGGCGTCATTAGGGAACAGGCTGACATTCTGGTCGGTGGCCGCCTTGCCGGCCAACGTGCTGGCATCCGGCAACCCATTGGTCACGGTCTTCGTGACGTAACCGGCGTCGTTGGGGAACAGGCTGACATTCTGGTCGGTAGCAGCTTTGCCGGCCAAGGTGGCGGCATCCGGCAGGCCATTAGTGACGGCTTGCAAGCCAATGCGGATGGCGGCATTGGTGGCGAGCAGATCATTCAGGTAGGCGAGCCCATTTGTCGCGCCCGCAGGAGCGATCCATGATCCATCCTGGCGGAGGAACTTCGTGGGATCGGGTGCTTCGGCGCTGGCCACCAAGCCGGTATTACTGCCGCTGAAAAGGTTAGTGGCAGCTTTACCGTCCAAGATGTTGGCGTCGGGCAACCCATTCGTCACGGTCTTCGTGACATAGTTGGCGTCGTTGGGAAACAGGCTGACATTCTGGTCGGTGGCCGCCTTGCCGGCCAGCGTGCTGGCATCCGGCAATCCGTTGGTCACGGTTTGGGTGACGAAGCCCGCATCGTTGGGAAACAAGCTGATGTTCTGGTTGACCGCGACCAGACCATTGGTGATGGCCAGCGTTGCGGTGGCCAGTGTATTGCTCAGGGTATTGGCGGCGGTGATCGTTTCCAGGCCGTTCGTGACCAAGGACGTTGCCAACCCGTTCGTGATGCTCGCACCGACGAAGCCATTGGTCAGTGCATCTGCGACCGCGATTGTCACCAAGCCGTTGGTGATCGCGGTGGTCGGCAGCCCGTTGGTAACGGATGCCGAAACGTAGGCAGACGGATTCGATGCCAGGTACAAACCATTCGTTATCGAGACGGTCACGAAACCGTTGGCTGACGAAACCAGTCCCGTATTGCTTCCCGTGAACAGATTCGTGGAGGCAAGTTGATTGGTATTCGCCGCGGCAAATAATCCGTTGGTTACCGAGACCGTTACAAATCCGTTCGTGCCTGCTTGTAGAAGGTAGGTGGCTGCGTTGAAGTTGCTGGCGGAAGTATCTGCTGACGCCAACGTGTTACTGGTCGAGGTCAGAAGGATTATCGTATCCAAACCGTTTGTAATTGCCGTGGTCGGCAGACCATTGGTGACACTCGTAAGCGCAAGGCCATTCGTGATCGCAGTCGTCGGCAGACCGTTGGTCACGGAAAGAGTCGCCGCTGCCAACGTGTTACTGGTGCTGATAACGAAGTTGGTGGAAGCCAATGCTCCCGCTGCAGAGGTAGTTTCCAATCCGTTGGTGATCGCAGTCGTCGGCAGACCATTGGTGACGCTTGCCAGAGCAAGCCCGTTTGTGACTGTCGCACTGACAAAGCCATTGGTGACGGACGGCAACGCCAAGCCATTCGTGATACTGCCCGTCACCAGGCCGTTGGTTAATGCACCCGCCGCCGTGATTGTCTCCAATCCGTTGGTGACCGCAGTCGTCGGCAGGCCATTAGTGACGGCTTGCAAGCCAATGCGGATGGCGGCATTGGTGGCGTAAAGATCATTCAGATAGGCGAGGCCGTTGGTCGCGCCCGCAGGAGCGGTCCATGATCCATCCTGGCGGAGGAACTTCGTGGGATCAGGGGCTCCGGCATTGGCCACCAAGCCGGTGTTACTGCCGCTGAACAGGTTGGTGGCGGCTTTGCCGGCCAGCGTGTTGGCATCGGGCAGGCTATTGGTGACTGAGTTCACGAAGTTACTCCAGCCAGAGGCCGGGAGATTTCCGAGACTGCCGGAATCGGAGGCGAACGTGGCGGTGCCGGCCGTCATTCCCGAATACGTGCCATTGGTCTGAGCGACGACATTGGTTACCGAGTTCACAAAGTTGCTCCAGCTAGCAGTCGAGAGACCTCCCAGATTACCAGCATTGCCGGCGTACGAGGCGAACGTGGCGGTGCCGGCGACCGAGGCGTACGTGACTGCGCCGGCGACCGTGGAGTACGTGGCGAACGTGGCGGTACCGGCGCTCATTCCTGAATATGTGCCGTTGGTCTGAGCGACAGTATTGGTGACTGAGTTCACGAAGTTGCTCCAGGCCGAGGTCGGGAGATTTCCGAGACTGCCGGAATCGGAGGCGAAGGTGGCAGTGCCGGCCGTCATTCCCGAATACGTGCCATTGGTCTGAGCGACAGCATTGGTGATGGTTATCGTGACGTAGCCGGCGTCGTTGGGGAACAAGCTGACATTCTGGTTGGTGGCAGCTTTGCCGGCCAATGTGTTGGCATCGGGCAGGCCGTTGGTGACGGCTTGCGAGCCGGTGCGAATGGCGGCATTGGTGGCGAGCAGATCATTCAGGTAGGCGAGGCCGTTTGTCGCACCCGCGGGAGCGATCCATGATCCATCCTGGCGGAGGAACTTCGTGGGATCGGGCACTCCGGCATTGGCTACCAAGCCGGTGTTACTGCCGCTGAAAAGGTTGGTCGAAGCCTTGCCGGCCAGCGTGTAGGCGTCGGGTAAACCATTGGTCACGGTCTTTGTGACGTAGTTGGCATCGTTGGGGAACAGGCTGACATTCTGGTTGGTGGCAGCTTTGCCGGCCAATGTGTTGGCATCCGGCAGGCCATTGGTGACCGAGTTCACAAAATTGCTCCAGCCAGACGTCGAGAGATCTCCCAAATTGCCGGCATTGGAGGCGAACGTGGCGGTACCGGCGCTCAATCCTGAATACGTGCCATTGGTCTGAGCGACGGCATTGGTGACGGTTATCGTGACGTAGCCGGCGTCGTTGGGGAACAAGCTGACATCCTGGTTGGTGGCAGCTTTGCCGGCCAATGTGTTGGCATCCGGCAAGCCGTTGGTGACGGCTTGCGAGCCGGTGCGGATGGCGGCATTGGTGGCATTGAGATCGTTCAGATAGGCGAGGCCGTTTGTCGCGCCCGCGGGAGTGGTCCATGACCCATCCTGGCGGAGGTACTTCGTAAGATCGGGTGCCCCGGCGTTGGCGACCAGGCCGGTGTTGCAGCCGCTGAAGAGGTTGGTCGAAGCCTTGCCGGCAAGCGTGTAGGCATCGGGCAGGCCATTGGTCAGGGCCATCGTGACATAGCCAGTGTCGTTGGGAAACAGGCTGATAAACTGGTTGGTGGCAGCTTTGCCAGCGAGCGTGGTGGCATCAGGGAGGCCATTGGTGACTGAGTTCACGAAGTTGCTCCAGCCGGAACTGGAAAGATTCCCAAGATTGCTGGAATTGCAGGCGAACGTGGCGGTGCCGGCCGTCAGTCCTGAATAGGTGCCATTGGTCTGAGCGGCAACGTTGGTCACGGTCATTGTGACATAGCCGGCGTCGTTGGGGAACAAGCTGACATTCTGGCTCGTGACAATGACAAGTTGCGGTTGGTGGGACGTCCCCGTGCTCTCTTTGCTGTCAAATGAGACATTTACACCGGACGCGTTTGGAACGATGGCAATGCCGTAGTTGGTGATCGTCCCATCCACCCAATTTCTCACCAACTCCGTCAAATCCGCTCTAACGAATTGACCCTGCACCGCGACCACGCCCGCCGCTTCGATCTGGAGAAGAGCGGGTGCGGTCGCCCACGTCACCGTGCGTTCGTTCCATGCTCCTCCGACCGAGACGACATCAAATGTACCACCATGAATGAGGGTGTCTGCCCACAGGATCAGTGTAGCTTTCAGTATATTCGTGCTGGTGGTACCGTTGGGGATTGTGGACAGGTCAAACTTCAGAAGCGCGTCACATTCCGTGCGCGAGTCCAATGGTCCCACGACGTGAAGAGAACGTTGTGACGACGCACTCGGAACGGACCTCGGCTTGGCCGCTACGACTGTAGAATTATCGGTGAGGATCGCTTCCTGTGCGTATGATCTCCCCGGGCACACCCCTACCAGCACCAACACCAAAGCAGTTAGCATCGATGCCGTGATACGTATTCTTCCCCACATAACTACGTGTTGTCTCACATGTGTAGAAGCTCTCTCGGGCACGGGACAGGACCATGCAGCCCTGCAAGAGCCCGCATATAAGGTATCGGCCTTTGCCGCAGGAACTTAAGCCTTTTCAAGCGGGTTGTTTAGAACCCCGTGGGAGGCTTGGGCAATCGCCGCGCGTAGCCTGGTTGATCGTGACAGGCTTGGACACGATGTAATCCACACCTGCAGGCTGTTCTCCGGCTGTCGCCAACTGATCGCCGCGTCACCGGGGGGTTCCTCCGATATTCGCTGCGGCGGGCAAATTCACGCTGTTGCGTCGAGAGCGTCACGCACCTTGCGGGCCAGCACGTCGAGAGCGTACGGTTTGGCCAGAAACGCCACGCCTTCGTCCAGAATACCGTGATGCACAATCGCGTCCCCCGTCCAGCCAGACGTGAATAGAACCTTCACGTCGGGACACTTGGCGTGTATCTGGTCGGCCAACTCCTTGCCCCCGAGTTTCGGCATCACCACGTCCGTCAACAACAAGCCGACCTTCTGCTCCCCGCGCTGGTCGAACACCCGCAACGCCTCGACCCCGTTCTCCGCCGGCAAGACAGTGTAACCGAGATTGCATAGGATCTTGGTGGCCAGAAGCCGGAGGGACGGTTCATCTTCCACGAGCAGAATCGTTTCCGTACCGCCGGGTTGGCAATGTGATTGACGTTGTTTGCCGACGGTCGTGTCCATGACGTCCGCGCGAGGCAGATAGATCCGAAACGTTGAGCCCCGCCCCGGTTCGCTGGACACGGCGATATGACCGCCGCTTTGTTTGATAATCCCATAACACGTGGCCAACCCCAGGCCGGTGCCCTTGCCGAATTCCTTCGTAGTGAAGAATGGCTCAAAGAGGCGGCCTTGCACTTCGGGTGTCATCCCGACGCCTGTGTCGCTCACCGCGAGGACGACATACTTGCCAGGCGAGATACCCTCGTGAGTAACAGCGCGATCCGTGTCCTGAAGCACGATGTTGGCAGTCTCAATCGTTAACTTGCCACCTTTCGGCATGGCATCGTGCGCGTTGATGGACATATTAATGATCACCTGCTCCATCTGGTTTGGATCGACGTTGACTGGCCACAAATCCGCGGTGTTGACGGTAATCAGTTCCACGTTTTCGCTGATCAGATGGCTCAGCGTCTTCAGCAGGTCGTTCACCAAGCTGCTCAGATTCGTAATCTTCAGTTCCAGAATCTGGCGACGACTGAAGGCCAGGAGCCTTCGCGTCAGTTCCGCGGCCCGCTGTGCCGACTTGAAGATTTCCTCGGCATTGCTGCGGAGCACGTTGTCCGAAGCCGCGTCCTCCAGAATCAACTCGCTGTACCCCATGATGGCCGTCAGGATGTTGTTAAAGTCATGGGCAATACCCCCGGCGAGCCGGCCGACGGCCTCCATCTTTTGTGCCTGAAGCAGTTCGGTTTCGATCTGTTCCCGTCTGGCAACCTCGGAGCGCAGCTTCTCATTGGCCGACTTCAGTTCAATCGTGCGGGCGCCGACCATCTTCTCCAGGTCATCGACCTTGCTCTTGGTGAGTTGGAGTAATCGCCATTTCTCGGTGAGCGAATGAGCCAGTTGCATCACTTCAGCGGCGTCGAATGGTTTCTTCAAGAGCAGCAACCGATCCGAATGGCCGGTCCTGGTAATCATCTGGTCCCAGGAATAGTCCGAATACGCCGTGCAGATGACTACCTGCATGTCCGGAGCAACTTCCCACAGCTTGAGGACTGTCTCGATACCATCCCATCCCGGCATCCGCGCGTCCACAAATGCCAGAGCATATGGCCTTCCCATTTCGACGGCGCGACAGGCCAACTCGTAGCCCTCCTCTCCCCGGGGTGCCGCATCGATCTCGAAGTTCAAGCAGCCCGACTTGCAGGACATGCGGCCGGACTGAATTTCGGTGGTGCCATGGATCATCGCGGACTTCCCGCCGCCCAGAACGCTACGGAAAGTGGCGTGTATCATGGGGTTGTCGTCGATGACCAGGATGCGATAACCGCTTTCCGAGTTGGTCGTAGTCATAAGTTCTTGCCCTCTTCCCAACAGGAAACAAATCGAAATGTGCTTGTCCACGCGGTTTTCAACATCAGATCCAACCGAATGTGCTGACGCGCATTCCGCATTCTTTGATGTTCATGGGCAGTCGATACGCGCTTGGCGAATGCCGCCGGCGCAGCGACCATGAGCCAAACCATCGCTCGCGTATTGCCGTGTCGTCCTACGTGCATGGGACTTCTCTCGGGCACGGGACAGGATCGTGGAGTCCTGCAACGGCCCGCATATAAGGTATCGGCCTTTGCCGCAGGAACTTAAGCCGCTTCGGGAGGGTTGTTCAAAGCCCGCGGGAGGCTAGGGCAATGGCTGCGCGGAACTCGTTGATCGTGATGGGCTTGGACACGATGTAATCGACGCCCGCAGGCTTTTCTCCGGCGGCCGCCATCATGGCGCCAAAACCGGTCAGAAGAACCACCACGACTTCGGGGGCAATACTCTTGATGGCGGCCGCCAGTTGATCGCCGTTCATGCCAGGCATCGCGCGATCCAACACGGCAATGTCGTACTTACCAACCTGGAATTTCTCAAATCCTTCACGCCCATCGCCGGCGGTCTCCACGGTGTGGCCGTCACCGCGCAGGAATTCCTGCATCACGAGGGACACTTGTGGCTCGTCGTCTACCAGCAAGATCCGCAGCGGGCGCGCGGGCTCTTGCGAACCGGTGGTCGTCCCGGCGACAAAAATGTGTTCGGGTCGTAGTGGAAGACGA
>Ga0265338_10009916_pt1 | contig 11264 bp, 8 predicted proteins | sample 42126metaG_FD_193579 | JGI IMG/M metagenome (GOLD analysis project Ga0265338, IMG submission 193579) | Rhizosphere microbial communities from Carex aquatilis grown in University of Washington, Seatle, WA, United States - 4-21-26 metaG | ecosystem: Host-associated > Plants > Roots > Rhizosphere >... | reverse complement strand
CACCATCCGAACATTGTTGGTCAACCACGGGCTCATCGATCGGGACACTCTCAGCATGGAGATGGAAGCGGTCGCGGCCTAAATAGTTCAAAGCTTCTATATTCAAAAAGGACACTTCAGCATGAAAGTCGGCGTGATCGGTCTCGGCACCATGGGCATGGGAGCCGCTCTGAACCTGCACAAGAAAGGCCACGCGGTGACCGGCTGCGAAATCCGCGAGTCCGTGCGAGCCGAGTTCGTGGCCGCCGGCGCCACCGCGGTAGTCACGCCAGCCGCGCTGCCCGCGGACCTTGAAGCCGTCGTGGTCTTCGTCATCACCGCCGCGCAGACCGAGGACGTGCTGTTCGGCGCGCAAGGCTGCCTGGCCCGCCTGCAACCGGGCACGGTGATCCTGTGCTGCGCCACGGTCGCCCCGGAGGCCTCCCGCGCGCTCGGCAAGCGCATCGCCGAGGCCGGCTTCCTGATGCTGGATTCCCCGGTCTCCGGCGGCAAGAACGGCGCACAGGCCGGCACCATGACCGTCATGGCCTCCGGCTCGGATGCGGCGTTCGACAAGGCGCGGCCGGTGCTCGACGCCATCTCCACCAAGGTGTGGAAGCTCGGCGCCGAGCCGGGCATCGGCAGCACCGTCAAGATGGTCAACCAGCTCCTGGCCGGCGTCCACATCGCCACCGCGGCGGAGGCCCTGGCACTCGGCATCCGCGCCGGCGCCGATCCGCGCACGCTGTTCGAGGTGATCTCGTCGTCAGCCGGCAGTTCGTGGATGTGGCAGAACCGGGTGCCGCACATCCTGGACGGCGACGACGCACCGCTGTCGGCGGTGAACATCTTCGTCAAAGACCTCGGCATCGTGCTGGACCAGGCGCGGGCGTTGACCTTCCCGCTGCCGCTGGCTGCCACCGCGCATCAGTTGTTCCTGGCGGCGGCCGCCCACGGCGACGGCGCCAAGGACGATGCCTTCGTCATCCGCGTCTGGCAGGCGCTGGCCGGGATCGCGCTACCCGAGCGCAAGTAGTGCGGCACCGCGGCGCGGGCTGACCCTTCGGCTCGCTCCGGAACAATCGGTTCAACCGGAGGCGGGTAACAGCAACCTGTGTCATGGCCGGCCACCCACGCCTTCGCTTCTGGCAGCAAGACGAGAAGTGGGTGGCCGGGCCAGACCCGGCCATGACACAGCGCTTCGCGGCGCGGCTGGTTGAAGCTGCGGCTAGGCCTCAGCTCCCGACGTTCACCACCAGCACCCGGCGATTGCGTGCTTCCGGCGTGTTGGCGGGGGTGGAGACGAGCAAGCCGTCCTCGCCCATGCCGACCGCCTGCAACCTGGACGCATCGATATGGTATTTGCTTGTCAGGTAGCTCACCACGGTCTCGGCTCGGCGCTGCGACAGCGTCTTGTTGGTGTCGGCGCTGCCGACCGTGTCGGTGTGGCCCTCGATACGGAAATGATAGCTGGCGAGCGTCGGGGTGGAGAGCGCCTGGCCCAGTTGATCCAGCGAGCGGGTCGCCTGCGGCGTCAGGTCCGCGGAGCCGGTGAGGAACTGGATATTCAGGCTGACCGCCGCCGGCTTGCTCGGCGCCTGCGCCTGCCCCTGCGCAGGTGCCTGCGTTGGCGCGGCCGATCCGGCCGGGGCGGTGCCCATGCGGATGCCGCGTGTGCTATTGTTCAGCCCGTCGGTCGGCGTCAGCGATTTGACGATCGAATCGGCGCCGGGATTGCTCTGCGTTTGGGCGAATGCCGGGCTGAGAAGGCAAGCGCCGGCAAGCAACGTGGCAGCGAGAGTGGTCCGAGCAAACATGGTGACGTCTCCTGATGTAGCCTTGTACCGCCTATAGCATGAGTTTCACGCCGTGATGCGGCCGTCCTGGTCACGCGCTGAGAATAGAGCCGCACCCGGCCGCCAGCAACGGTCGGGCGGCCGCCGTATCCACCGCATTCGCCCATTTGGCGCAAGTCCGTTTATGCAGCGCCTTCAACCCGGAAAACTGGCGAGCTTTCTTCGTTGTTGTGAGGGCCGTGATGCGAGCCTAGTGTTGTCCGTCATTGACTCTGGGGTGCTGGTGCGGTGCGGCCGTAAACGGGCCGAACACGGCTGGCCAGCGTAGGACGACCTACCGAGGTCATCGGCTCGGCGCAATGCCGGAGGCCGAGGTGCGGCGGTCCTCGGGTTCACGGCTGCATCGGGGTCGGCAGGTGCTGACTGTTGCTGGAATATTCATAAGAAAAGTTAGCAAAGACGCAAAGATAGCAAAGCAGTGTTTATCGACAACTGGACCCCAACGCTGTCTGAGCGGCGCGGCAATGCACTTCTATCTCATGATGTCCCCCGAATGGGCGCACCGGCATGGATCAGCAACTTCTTCTCATCGTTCTCTGCGCCTTGGCTGACTTTTCTTATAAATATATCAGAAACAGTTAGCACCTTCGCTGCAAGCCAGGCGGTTGCCGCCCGGCTTCCGCCAGGACCCCACGTCGTTGAATAACTGCATCGTCGCCGATTGGTCGTTCACCACCGCAACCGCCTACGTCGAACGGAGAAGGCCGCGCCCCACAAAATGAGTGACTCGGGGTACTAGGCTCGCGCGCGCTAATTGAAGAGGCCTCCCCTCCCTCAAGGGGAGGGGTAGGCCTTTTCTCCTAATCCGCCGCCTCCGGCAAAATGGCGCCCGGAACCAATTCCCCCGGCTTGCCCTCCTCCCGCCGCAGCACCAGCCGCTGCTTGTGGAACGCGGCGACTGACGGGCGGTGGGCAATCGAAACCAGCGTCGCGTTGGGCAGCCGCTCCCGCAGCAAGCGGTACATCTCGGTCTCCGACTCCGGGTCCAGGCTGGCCGTCGCCTCATCCAGAAAGATCCAGTCCGGCTTCGCCAGCAGCGCGCGAGCGATCGCTACCCGCTGTTGCTCGCCACCCGACAGCCGCATCGGCCAGTTCTCCTGGTGATCCAGCTCGTCGGCAAGCGCGCCGAGCCCGACATCGGCCAGCACCCCCGCAAGCGCGGCGCGATCGAAATTTTCCGCCGGTTGCGGATAGGCGATGACGTGGCGCAGCGTGCCCAGCGGGATATAGGCCCGCTGCGGCAGGAAGAACGCGCGTCCCGGCAGTTGCACGCTGCCCTGCCCGAACGGCCAGATGCCGGCGAACACGCGGAACAGGGTGGACTTGCCGGACCCGGAACGACCCGTGATGACCACGGAATGGCCCGGCTGCAACACCAGCTCGGCATGCTCCAGCAGCTTCACCCCACTCGGCAGAGCGATCGTGAGGTCGTGCAGTTGCACCGTGCCGTCCGCCGCGTCCACGCGCTGGAAGTCGCGTCCGACAGCGGCGCGTGCATCGACGATGGCGTCGTGGAACGTGGCAAGCCGCTCGACGACGGCGCGCCAGTTCGCCAGCAAGGCGTACGAATCGACGAACCACGACAGCGACCCTTGCACCCGGGAGAACGCGCCCGCGGTCTGCACCAGGCCGCCCAGTTGCATCGCGCCGGAGAAATAGCGCGGTGCCGCGACGATCACCGGGAAGATCACCGCCGCCTGGCCGTATCCATAGACCAGCGTGTTGAGCAATTTCGTGCGCCGCATGATGGCGAACCAGTTGCCGATCACCGCGCTGAACCGATGCAGCAGCAACCCCTGCTCCTCACCCTCGCCGCGATACAGCGCGATGCCTTCGACATTCTCGCGCACCCGCACCAGGCTGTAGCGGAAGTCCGCTTCCACCCGCTGCTGGCGGAAATTCAGCGCCGCCAGCGGCCGCCCGACCAAATGGGTGAAGACAGTGCCGATGATCGCGTAGACCAGCACCACCCACACCATGTAGCCCGGGATACTGATGCCGAACACCTCGATCGCCCCGGACAGGCCCCACAGGATGCCAACGAAACTGGCCAGCGAAACGATGTTGGACATCAGGTTGAGGCCAAGCGACAGGGTGCTGTCGGTAAAGTCCCGCAAATCCTCGGCGATGCGCTGATCCGGGTTGTCGGTGCCGATCGCGGCGCGGTCCGTGGTCAGGCTGAGCCGATAATACGCCCGGTCCGCCAGCCATTCGTCGAGATAATGCGTGGTCATCCACCGCCGCCACCGGATCCGCAGCCACTGGTTCAGGTAGATCTCATACACCCCCACCGCAACCAGCACGGCGGCGTATTCGCAGAAGCCCGGCAGCCAACCGCTCGGCGTCTGCCGATACAGAAACAGCAGTTGCAGGAACGCGTCCCAGTCCTTTTCCTGCAATGCATTGTAGAACTCGCGATGCCAGTAGCTCGATATCACGCTGATGCCGACCTGGCTGAGATTGAGCACGATCACTGTGATCAGCAGCGCCCACGCCGACCATCGCTCATCGGAGCGGGTGAAGTAGGGCTTGGACAGCCGGTAGGCATCCTTCAGGAACGAGCCGAGTCCATGCATGCGAGCATCATCTTTCTTTGGCTGGTTGCAGCACCTGCTGCAGGGCAGCGAGCCAGGCTTCGACGCGCCGCTTGTTGGCGCCGAAGTCGCCATACCCGTAAACGCTGCGGGAATACAGCACGAGTGTGGCTGCGTCGGTCCCGGCGGCAGTGGCCTGGGCGGTCACCAGGTCAGGAAAGTTGAACACGGCGCTGCGCACCACCCAATGGCCTTGCAGCCGGTCCGGATAGGCGGCGGCCTGATAGGTGCGCGGCTGGGCGGCGGCGACTGCCTGGATCGCGGCGTACAGCCGGGGCGCCGAGACATGATAGGTCGGGGTGACTACGTCCGGCGCCGGCTGGAACCCGGCCGGCGCCGCCAGCGCGGTGTTCGGGCTGGCCGGCCGGGTGAGCTGGGCAACGTCCATCGGCGCCGGCATCGGCAGGCCCTGCGCCCCAGGCGTCGCGCAGGCGGGCAGCAGCAGGCCGAGCAAACGGGCGAGTGGGGTCATGCCGCCATCCTATAGATCGGCCACGGTAAGCGCGGGGTTTCGCCGGCGTTAGGCTTCCGTTCATCCCGCCGTGGTCTCTTGTGCGTCCGGAACCCCACCGCCGCAACCGCCATGGCCCCGCCGAACCTCATACCGCCCGACCACTGCCAACTGAAACACCGCCTGTTCAGCCGGTTCGGCGACCCCTTGTTCCGCCGCGCCGAGACCGACGGCACCCCGGTCATGGTCGTCTTGCTCGGCGACCGTGAGGCGGCGCTGCCGCTGCGCGCCCTGCAACGCGAGTTCGACATCGCCGACGACACCGAGGATGGCCGGATGCTGGCGCTGGTCGCGGCCTCGCTCGACTTCGTCACCAGCCTGCGCCTCGGCGACGCGCTGCCGGCCGAGGTGCTGAGCGGGGAAGCGAGTTGGCAGCCGAGCCCCCAGAACCTGCGCCTGGCGACGGCGCGGCTGCGGCTCCAGCTTGCCGCCTGGCTGCGGTCCGGCACCGCCGAGGACCATTCCGCAATGGCTCCCCAGGAGATGATCGCCGCCGCCGACACCCCCGAAGTCATTCGGGCTGTGGCCGAAGCCTGCCGGCGGGCCGCCGAGGACCTGAAGCTGACGGGCGCCGAAGCCGTGGCGCCGCTGCTGGAGGCGCTGGGCCAGGAGCTGTCCTATGTCGAGGCGCTGCGCGAGCGGCTGTTGCAACCGGTGCAAGGTGTCGCCAGCAAGCTCACTCGCCTGGCGCATGGCTGGCGGGGCGATGCCGCGCAACTGGAAAAGCTCACCCAGGTGCGCCGGCTGAACCAAGTGGCGCTGGTGCGGATCGGCGGCCGGTTCGACGAACTGGATGCGCAGACCGGCGAGGTGCTGGCCGCGCTGCGCAATCTGGAGAGCCAGCGGACCTTCATCCGCTCCAACCGCGACTGGCTGTATCGTACCCTGCGGGCGTGGCAGCCGCTGCTGCTGGAATGGGACAGTCTGGGGTTCAGCTTCGACGATCGGGTCAGGTCGGCGCTGGAGCACGCCTATCGCTTCCTGGCGCCACGCTTCATGCCGACAACCGAATGGGCCGCTATCACCCAGCCAGGCGCCGCCCAGCAGAGGAGCGCCGCGGAGCGCGGCATGGTGTGGTAACCGGCGTTTCGATGCAGCCGTGCATCGCGTCATGTCACGCCGCTCGGGCGCAACGTCGTTGCGCCTGGCGATGACCGGTCCGGTCATGTCTGCACCATGCGGCCTCGTGGTACCTTCAGCATGGCTCGCTTGCTCTTGCTGCGTCATGGATGCGCAACGCAAAGGTATACGGAGCAGCAGGATGTACGATTTTTCCTGATTGTTGCATGCGATTTTCGAATTGGGAAGGATGTCATAGTCGCCTCGAACGACCATATTTCCGTGGTAAACCCCCACTCACAAAGATCGTGAAGACAACCCGCCCCGCGGCATCCCGTTTACCTCGCGACGGGAGCGCGCTCCTGTCGGACCAACTAAAACGACAACGAGGAAGCTACGAATGGCTGAGCAACGACATACGGGTAACCCTGGCAATTTCGCAAAGGACCGCGAGAAGGCGTCGCGTGCTGGCCAGACAGGCGGGCAGCATAGCAGCGGCAATTTCGCGAGCGATCCCGCGCGTGCGATCGAGGCCGGGCGCCGTGGCGGCGAACCAAGCCACAACACTGGCGGCGGTCAGAGCCATAACACTGGGTCGCAAGGCAACTTCGCCCAGGATCGCGAGCGGGCCGTAGAGGCCGGCCGCAAGGACGGCCAACACTAGCCCGCGCCACGCTGCCTGCCTGTTACCAAGGCTGGTAGTTGAGTTCGTGCGAGCCGCCCGGCAGCAGCCGGGCGGTTCGTCATGCGTGCTCCGTCGCGACGCTTCTTCCAACCGCCGGTGACAGCCCAAGCCGTTGCCTGATGCTGCATTTGATTCAGAGTGTTGAGCTGAGCAAACTATCGTGGGTGCGTGGTGGGCCGCCTTTGATCCGTACCGACCGATCTGCGTGCTTTGCGTGTATCTGTTAAAATGTGTGTAAAAGCTCTGCCTTTCTTGCGAGCCTGCCCGTTTGTATGGTCATTCCGCGCCGAGTGGCATCCAACCGGAAAGGTTCACTGCCGCGCAGCCAGCCGCACCAGTCGCAGTCAGCTTGCATTCCAACCGCGATCACCCTGCGACCCAGCGACACACATTTCCCCAGTAGCCAGGAAATCCGCTAACCTGCCGCCGCCAACGATCGGGGGGCCAGCCAATGGCGCGTCTGCTGTTCAAGAACTGCCGCGTGTGGGACGGCTCGGGCGCGCCTTCCTTCCCGGCCGATGTGCTGATCGAGGGCGATCGCATCCGCGCCGTCGCCACCCAGCGCGGCGTGCTCGACGCCGCCGGCGCCGAAACCATCGACACCAACGGCATGACGCTGATGCCCGGCCTCGTCGAAGGCCACGCGCACATCACGTTCATCAACGGCGCGCGCCCGACCGACCTCGGCGACACGCCACCGGAAGAACACACCCTGATTGCCGCGCGCAACGCCCGCCTGTTGCTCGACCACGGTTTCACCAGCGCCTACAGCGCGGCAAGCGCCAAGCTGCGCATCGACGTGGTGATCCGCAATGCCATCGACGCGGGTGACCTGCCCGGTCCGCGGATGCGTGCCTGCGGCCCGGAGATCACCGTCACCGGCGGCCTCGGCGACGACCGCCGCGCGCACCAGTTCCGCGACAGCTTTGCCATCTTCGCCGACGGACCGGTGGAAGTGACGAAACTCGCCCGGCTCTGCGTGCGTGAAGGCGTCGACAGCATCAAACTCAACATCTCCGGCGACGACCACACCCGCGCCGGCGCTCTGCCGCGCACGGTGATGAGCGAGGACGAAATCCGCGCCGGCGTCACCGTGGCGCGCGACTTCCACCGCATGGTCAACGCGCATTGCCGCGCCGCCGAATCGGTGAAGCGTGCCGTGCGCTGCGGCGTGGACGTCATCTACCATTGCGAACATGCCGACGAGGAAGCGCTCGACCTGTTGGAGTCGGTGAAAGATCGCGTATTCGTCGGCCCGGCGATCGGTCTGCTGCACGCCGCGGTGCACGAAGCGCCGGAGGGCGCGTTGCATCGCGGTGTGCGCACCGGCATCGAACTTGGCCTGGCCGCGGCATCCCGCGCCTACCCCGAGATGAAGCGGCGCGGCATTCGCGTCGTCATCGGCGGCGACTACGGTTTCGCCCGCACGCCGCAGGGCGAGAACGCCCGCGACATCGCACATTTCGTGCGCCATCTGGGCTACAGCCCCGGCGAGGCGCTGGTCTGCGCGACCCGCTACGGCGCCGAACTTATGGGCCTGGGCGATCAGGCCGGCCAGGTTCGCGAGGGCTATCTCGCCGACCTGTTGCTGGTTGATGGCGATCCGGTGGCGGATGTGAACATCTTGCAGCACAAGGAACGGCTGGTGGCGATTCTCAAGGGCGGCGAGGTTTACAAACTCGATCGCGCCACTCTGGCACAGCGGCAGGTGCGCGCCGCGGAATAGCACGGACGGAGCCGTGGCGCTGTGACCCTCGCGTCCTGGCTCGACCCGGCCATCTACCACCGATCGTCCGTGCGCAGATGGCCGCGTCAAGCCGACGGGGCTAGAGCATTTCCCGATTAGGTTGACCCTGGCCAGTATAACGTAAGCCTCAAGAGGGCTGCTACTTAACTTGAATCGGTGGCGTCGCGTCACTCATCGATTGAACTTTTCCCGGGTTCGCTTCAAATTGTGGCACTCTCCATCTGCGTGCATCTGCGGTTCCAGATTCCTGCTTTCTCTGGGCCGCACCGTGGTGAGTCGCCTGGCGACACCGAAGCGGTACGCACGTCGGCAAGAAATTGGAACCGCAGATGCACGCAGATGCACGCAGATCAGGCCGCGGCGTCACGCGGCGGTGGAATGTATCCCACGCATGTACGGGCGCGGGACGACTCACAACAATCACGGAGGACCCGCTCCTATTTTATCGCGCGTTTCCTGCTATTAGAACATTTCTCGATTAGGTTGATCCTGGCCGGTATAACGTAAGCTGGTCGAGGGCTTTTACTGCACGTGGATCGATGGTGTCGCGCCACTCATCGGTTCAACCTTTCCGGGGTATGCTCTAACTTAAAAAAATGGCTGCTGGCTAGCCAAATGTGTCATTATCGGGCGTGGCTCGGTGATCCACGACTTTGCTTGGCCAGAACACCGAGGTGTGGGTGGCGTGGCTTCGCCCAGAGATACCAACGTACGGTTGGCCATGGCAGGCAAGCGGTGTAACGGCAGCCATTTCCACCTGTCATCCGTCGTTGCCTTACGTTGCATGTTTGATTCGCACGGAGGCAGAACGGAGGACCACGGGGATCACGCAGTCCGAGGTTCCCGAATCAGCCGAGATACCACCGACTCCGTTATCCCCGTGGCCCTCCGTGCGAATCAAAAAACGGTGCCGCCACGGTCCAGTCCGGTCGGAAATGCCTGCAGGATCAGTTACCGCTCGTGGGCCTTCGCCGGTCATGACGATGGCACTTGCCGGAAACTATTTCTTGCGAAGCGCGCAACGACACAACAACCTCGCCTGACCAGCCAAATTCCGCGGGCCCGAACTTCAAACAGTGACCCTATAAAGCGCTACCGGATTGTCCCAGAACGCCTTCTGCGCCAGCTCCGGACCGAGAACATGCTCCACCAGATCGATATCGGATGGCTCGAACGGTCGCTCCGCCCGGGTCGACGGAATATCGGTACCGAATACCAGCGCGCTCGGGGCTACCTTCGCCACAGCCTCCAGGGTCGCCGGCACATCCAGCTTCACGCGCCCGAACCCGGTTGCCTTCACCTTGCACCCGGCCGCAACCAGGTCGAGCAACACCGGCACGCCGGCCTCGGTCATGCCGAGATGGTCGATGCAGAGTTGCGTCAGCTTCGACAATCTGTCGAGATGCGGCCGCAGCGCTGCCGCATCCACATACATTTCGGCGTGCCAGCCCGCCACCGCGTAGACGCGGCTTGCCATCGCCACGATATCATCGACGCTATCTATGTTTCCCCGGAAGAGATTGAACCGTACAGCGCGCACGCCGAGCGCATCCAGTTCGACGATCTCCGCGTCGGGATAATCGTTCGGAATTTGCGTCACGCCAGCCCAGCCCGCGCCGAGCCTGGGCAGCACATCTGCCAGATAGCTCTGATCGGTGCCCTGGAACGAGCCGGATACGACCGCACCCGTCATCACCCCAAGTGGCCTGGCCCGCGCAAGATAAGCGTCGAGCGGAAAGTCCGGCGGGGTATAGCCCTGGTTCGCGATGATCGGGAAGCGGTGGTCGATGATATGACAATGGCTGTCGAATATCCGCCGCCTACCCTGCGAACGAACGCCCGTCATCCCGGCCGCGGACGCCGCCGCACCGTTCACAGCCGTACGCCGATCCGACCCCATCGCCAACCTCTTGCGGCAAATCAGACGCCCGGATCGCTCCCGATCCGAGTTGAATATGCCTGTTATTGCGGCCTGACCGCAAGGCGCACAGGACGCACCGGCAGGGCAATCCCATTTGACCCACGATGTGGTGTCCGGTCCGCGGAAGTGACAGTGCGAACCACAACGCCGGATGCCCGCACAGTGCCAAAGGAAGAGTGGCGAGGACTCACAAAAAGGAATCCCCTGGCCGTGCCCGATGGGCACGCCCCGGCGTTCGGCAGAAGAGCTTTGTGAACCTTCGTCGCTCTTCCTTCGGCCTTGTGAGCGAATTAGCCAATCTTATTTGTGACAAATCCAGTTTGTGACAAATCTCGCGCTTCCGCTCGCCACTGCCGCTGTGGGCGACCCCGGACCTTCCCGTCTTCGCTCACCGCTTCCGCAAAAAATTCGACACCGGCGAAGCGCGCTGCAACAGCGCCTGCATGTCCGGATCCTTGTCGCTGTTCTCAGCGGTCAGTGCATCCATCGGGGTGAAGAATTCGTGCCCATGCGGCAGTTGGTGACGGGCGAAACCATCGTAATGCTCCGTCTTGAGGCCAAACAGAATGCGCGTCAGGCGAACCGGGAACATCACTGGCAGGACCGGCGGGCGCAACAGCACGCCGATCGCCTGCCAGCGCGGCGTGGGATCCTCCGGCATCGTCGGTGCAAGTAACCACGGCACCGGGCACACCGCGAGCAGGGAGTGCGTGCTGGGCGCAAAGCGGGAGCGTTTGTCGAGCAAGTTCTGCAACGTGCTGCACGCCTCAATGGCAAAGATATCCACAAAAGGATCCGCAATCGTGCCGCCGAAATTGAGCCACAGGCCGTCGGGCAGCGTACGTAGCCTCGTACTGCCGGGCAACTTCAGGAAAGGGTGCGAAGTCTTTGAATCGTCACCCGGCCGGCACC